>Ga0208791_1000185_pt1 | contig 32782 bp, 54 predicted proteins | sample 11_taG_FD_184084 | JGI IMG/M metagenome (GOLD analysis project Ga0208791, IMG submission 184084) | Marine viral communities from the Subarctic Pacific Ocean - 11_ETSP_OMZ_AT15265 metaG (SPAdes) (version 2) | ecosystem: Environmental > Aquatic > Marine > Oceanic | place: Pacific Ocean | collected...
TCAACATATGTCTTAGTTGTCAAGTCTGCAGCATTAGTAGGTGTATACGTAGTAGTAATCTTAGAGCTACCCATATCAATAGCACCTGTCATAGTGCCACCAGATAAGTCTAGGAAGTTAGTTGTTACGTAATTCTGTGTAGCTGCATCTTGTGCTGCAGTAGGATCACCCAAGCCTGTAATCTTGTTTGTACCCATAGCAATGTCACCAGTCATCGTACCACCTGCTAGTGGTAGCTTGGTTGCAATGCTAGTTGTAATAGTTGTGGAGAAGCTAGGGTCATCACCTAGAGCAGCAGCTAGTTCATTTAGTGTGTCTAGTGTGCCTGGGGCTGAGTCTACAAGTGCAGCTAATTCTGTATCTACATAACCTTTACTTGCTGCGTCACCTGCGTTTGTTGGTGTTGTTAGGTTAGTGATAGTAGCTGTAGTACCAGCATTCATATTCAACGTACCGTTGATGGTTACGTCTGTAAATGTAGATGAACCACTTGAAGCTGTAACATTACCTGTCACATCACCTGTCAGGTTACCAGTTACATTACCTGTAACGTTACCTGTGATAGCACCTGATACTGGCCCAACAAAAGACGTTGCTGTAACTGTCGTGCCTGTGATAGCTGCTGGACTTGTTGCACCAATAATAGTACCGTCAATAGCCCCACCATTAATATCAGCAGTCGCCAAGGTAGCTTGTCCAGATGTCGATAGAGTTGTAAAGCTACCAGCAGCAGTAGTACTAGCACCAATAGTAGTACCATCAATAGCACCTCCGTTGATGTCTACAGTGCTGTGTGTTGATGTACCTGTTGAGGTAAGGTTAACTGTAGTTACGTCACCTGTAAAACCTGATGCACCTGTTACATCTAGAGTGTTGGAAAAAGTTGTTGCACCTGTAACACCTAGAGTACCACCGACAGTAGCATTACCTGAAGCGTCCATTGTAGTGAAGTCTGCAGCAGCAGGGGTAGTAGCACCGATAACTGTGCCATCAATGTTACCGCCATTAATGTCTACTGTTGTGAAGGTAGAAGTACCTGTTGATGTAACGTTACCTGTTAGGTCACCAGTAACATCACCTGTGACATCCCCTGTCACGTTACCTGTTACATCACCTGTAAGATTACCTACAATAGCATCAATGTAACCGATACCGTCAACGTACAAGTCTTTAAACTCTAGGGTAGAACTACCAAGGTCAATATCATTAGTGACAGCAGGAATAATAGCACCATCTTGGATTCTTACTTGGGCTACTGCAGCACCACTTACCTCTGAGTGAAAGGTAACTCTGTTTGATGCTGTATCTACTGTTACTTTATTGAGGCCATCTAAGTCTGCGATAAGAGGAACATAAGTACCTTCTGCAGAAGTACCATCGTGTTTGTGGCCTGTGCTGTTATTAAAAGCATCTCGTATTGCGTTAAACTCAGCATTAACTGGTGCAGCTTTAATAACTGCATTAGCAATAATATCAGCTACTGATTGTCTTGTATAACCTGCCATGTTACAACCTGTCTCCTACTCCAAATGTAATCACAAGACCCTGTATACTGTGTGACGCATTGGTGTCATTAGTTACGTATTTAAATGAGGCTGACTTACCTGAGCCTGAAATGTTTGTTCTTTGTACAGGCGCAGGGTTACCATCAAAGATTGCAGTACTGTTATATAAAGCCTCGTTATAGTATGCTGCAGCACCCTCTGTAACTAGGGTAAAGTTAGTCGGGCTTAGTGTCTCAATGTCTTCATAATCATAAAGGGCCGACATAATAATCTCGTTGTCACCTTCTGATCTTAGATAAGTTGCGACTGTATAATAAACTTTACGTTGCTCTGGGTCTTGCATATGAAAGAAAGGAGTTTGAAAAACACTTAATATGTTTTCACCGTCAAAGTCATTACCTCTCTCTTGCCTATGCACCTTACCGTTTGAGTCACCGTGTATTACATATTCATACTGACCGATGTAACCACTAGCAGCACAAGTGGTAAATACACCTAGCATCTGTCCGTATTCAAACTGCAATCCGTTAGGTGTTTGTCTAAAGCCACCAATAATTCCTTGACCTTCTGCAGCACCTAGGAAGTAACGGAACTGTGTCTTCTGTCGTATAACTACTGCGTCTAGCTTATCTAGATCAACATCAAATACAACATCTGTAAAGATAGACTGAATGTCTTTTGAGACTGTCTCTAGGTTAACGTCACCAATCTTATCAGTACCGCTGACAGGGCGTAGACCATCTTGTGATAAGAATAGTAGGTCACCACCTATCTCAATCACACTGTCGGTAGCCATACAACCTAGATCGTCTGTAACTTCTTGCAGTACAAAGTTTGAGATATTGTCTCCTGCAAGCTTACGAATGTTGTTACTACCAAAGATGTATAGCACATCACGGAAGGACTTGATAGCTACAATAGGAAAACCTACATTAATTACACCTGCACCGTTTGCTGGATCAAAGTCTGTTTCATTATAAGGAGCAGAGAACCAAAGGTTAGTTGACTCTGTTGCATCTCCTGCTAAGAATAAATGATTCTTAAATACGTGAGATACTTTAGGTGCAGAAGGTGTTGTAGATGCATTAATTTGTGTGTAAGTTGTACCATCATAAGTAGCTGCAGGATTTACACCGTCTGTAATTACTACTTTGTCATCACCCCAGTTATACTTAGTAAATCTTACTTTAGGGTAGGTTGATACATCTACACTTGCAGGGGTAGTAATAGTAACCCAAGCCTCAGTTGCAGTATCCCAATAGTATAGATAATCTGTACTACCTGTATCCCAACGTGCAGCTAATATACCATCATTAATACCATTTGCTACACAAACACCTAGTACATTACCAAAACCAGGGACTGTACCGTAGTCGTTACTGTAACCACTAATCTTTCTGTAACCACCAGTAACAGCAGGTTCGTAGTTAATTAAACCAATAGCTGAACCTGGGGATGTCTCACCTTGTGACAACACATCACGACTAGTGTTTAGACCGCCTTGGCAGAATACTTTGAATGAGGCGAGATTGTCAGCCATTATGCACCGTCATTAAATGAACTAGTTCTTGCTTTACCTATAACAGTAGAACGAATGGATAGGGCATCATCCATGAGCACTCGACGCATAGACTTAATGCCATCCTCAAAGTTATTCTGATGCATAGCTGCACTCTGCTCATTGCTACGGAAGCGCATCATAAACATCATAGCACCATCAATAACTACGTGCTTAAAGCGATCAGGGATAATACATACGTCATCATACAATGTCATATCTGAAGGGTAAGACCAATATACGTATTCTACTTCGTATGCTGCATTAGGAATAGGTGTAACACCGAAAGACTCACCTAGTGTTTGATACACACGAGTAGGTGGTCCATCACCGTTTACTTGATCACCACCATCATCTGCTGCACGTACATTCTGTGTGTACTCCTCAAAAGACATAGGCTTCAAGTTCATTGGGCTGTTACCCTCTGAGCTTAACTTCTTAAGATAGAACGTATCCCAGTCAACACTAGAGTAGTCTGAGGGAAAGCTATACTGTCTAGTGCCGATAGTAAGTGTTTGTGTATAAGTAGTTTTAAGGAAAGGCCATTCTTGACCGTCCTGCAGAATAAGTCTAACGCTACTGTTGATTGCATCTTTAGCTAAGGCTTGAACGTTACGTACTGTATCAAAGCCATCACCAGCAATGTCTAGTGTAACTTCATTAAGTCTACGTAGTAATTCATTTGTTAGTGCGACAAAAGTAGCCATAGAGTTATCCTACTATTAAATGTGCTGAAGGGCCAGCCTCTTGACAAGACCAGCCCAACAAGCTATGTAGTATTAAGCAGCGTTGTAACGTGCTGTGATAAGCGCTTCTGGGCGTAGGACTTTACGTCCATATAGATGCATACCACGTACGATGTCTGCGAATGAGTCTGGGTCACGGTAGTTCTCAACTTTGTTGATTTGCTCCGCTGATGCTACTGCATCTTCCTGACCTGCAACGATAACACCGTAGTTGTCGTTTTGTGCTGTTGTACCTGAAGTACCTGCGCCAGTGCCTTTTGCTGGTAGGTTGTTAGACACATAAACACGGAAGCCGTGTAGGTTGTTCAACACCAAGCCATTCATTAGACCTGAGCCACCGAAGTCAGCGTTAAGTACACGTGAGTCTTCGTCTTTCAGCATTTCCATGAATACTGGGTCTACAACGATCCAACGTCCACGTGCATCAACACTTTGTGTATCCATCTTACGAGCCATACGAGCGACGACTGTTAGAGGAGAGACAGTTGTTGCTGACAATGCAGTTGCACCTGGTAGGCGTGGTGCTAGAGGAACTGAGTCACCTGCTGTTGCTGTACCAGCAATAGTCAAGTTACCGAAGTCAGTTGCGTCTAGGTGGTTCGCTGTTAGGAACTCGCCTGTTAGGTTACCTGCTGTGTCATGCTGTGCATCACCAGATGTTGCAGTTGAATACTCACCTGCTGATGTGTGACCTGACAAGTACTGCATCACGTCTGCGTCCATTGAGTCAGCCATTTTATATGCTGCACGATCAGCCGCTAGTGATACATAGTCAACGTTTGCGAACTGGTCTTCGATGTCATCCATTTTGAATGCGAAGTAGTTTGCTTTGTCGATAGTCAATGAGAAGTCTTCATCGTTAAGCTTCTCAACAGAAATAGCTGTGTGACGCTCAAGAGCGTTAACAGTTACGTCTGGTTCTTTCTGAATACGAACAACATCGCCTTGGTTAGCGATCTCACCGAAGTAAGAGTTGTTTGTAATTGCGTTAGTCACAGCCGCTTTACGTAGAGCGATCTGTGCTTGTTTGGAATAGATAATCGGGGAGAAGTTCCCGTCAAATCCACCTGATGCGGATGTAATAGCCATAGTTAATTTCTCCTTATAGATATGGCGTGAAAGTGACACTACATATCCACTAAAGAGGCTCTTTGTAGTAGGGTGGTCAGCTATACATTAAGGGTGGCCGCCCTATATGCGCTGGGCCTATACTCTGAGGTAGTTCTTTGTCGTGGCTAGTGCTTTAAAAGCATACACACTTATTTTGTGTATATGCTATAGTTTTACTTATGACTTAAAGTTTGTCAAGCTATTTCTTTGACATATCATAAATAAACTTACCAGAGCGCTGTGCGTCCATGATCTCGTCCATGCGCTTCTCGTATTCTTTGATAGACATCTTAGCTACTTGTGATTCACGCAAGTACTTAGACTCTTCAGTATCATTAGGTGTAGTAGTGCGTTTAGTCATGACAGACGATGCCGCACCCTTATCACTTGAACTTTTCTTAGGCTTACCTGTAATACCCTTGTCAACTTTATACAAGTCAATCACACGAGCTACAGACTTAGCGTCTTCTACATTCTCATACAAAGCATCTTGTACCCACTTAGGTTGATCTTTAGCCCATTCATGGAATGTATCATCTGAACGTATCTCACCAAAGTCAGGGTGGATAGCTGCTAGTTCTGCTTCAGCTTTCTCACGCTTAGCTGTAACACGTAGCTCTTCAATCTCTTTCAAGCGTCCGTCTAACTCAGTAGCACGTTCATCAGCTTTCTTAGCAGCAATAGCTTCAACGATACCTGCTACGTCTGGATACTTCTTAGCCCATGCTTCAATCTCGTCATTAGACTTAGGTAGTACAAGCTCATTCTTTGTAGCTGCTTCAAGTTGCTTCTCTAGCTTTTCTAGCTTAGCAGTAACCTCTTTGTCTTTCTCTTGCATATGGCGGCGTAGATCACCATAGCGTTGCTTGAAGGTCTTCTCTTCAGCGCTTAGCTCTGTATCATCCGCTTCTTGTGCTTCGGCTTTTGCTGGCTCTTTATCTTTTTGTTCTGATACACTCGCATCCTGAACTGGGGCGTTCTCAACTCCCTCGCTATCGGATTCACTATTGGTGGCTTCTTCCTGCGTTTCATCGTCTTGTGCCAGTCCAGCTTGTTTCATCAACTCACGTAACTCTTCTTCATCACGTTGTACACGTGCCATATTACGTTTGTGTGATACAGAGTCAACCTGTACTTGTTCTACTTCAGCCATTTTATTACTCCTTATGTTGGGGCCAGCCGTAGCTGGGTAGCCTTATAGTTATATTGGATATATTAGTCTGCCCAAGTGGATGGGTCATTCATGTCAAAAGTTTTACCGCTTGCTGCATAGTCTTCTACTTCTTGTTCAATCTGTTCTTCCATATCGCCAGCAAAGACAGGATCATCGTCGTCTTTAGGTTTAACCTGCTGAGACATCACTGTTTGTTCATCTTGAATCGCTTTACTTGATGTATCAAAGTCTTTTGTTTTACCGCCACCTAAGCCTGTCAAAGACTGGTAAAAATCTTTAGACCTAGACATAGCAGCAGGAAGAATTGTAGAAGACAGTTTGTCTGTTAGGTCAGATGTTATCTGATCACCATCAATCCATTCATCTGGTAGATTCTTGAGGAATATGCTATCTTCTATCGTTTCATTAATTTTAGTACGAATGTCTTTTGCAGCCTTTTCTCCATACATAGCTTCAATTATGTTTGCAACAGCATTAGCTCGTGCAATACCTGTCGCACGATACGCACCTGCACCTGCTGCACCTACTAAGCCTAAACCAGACATAGCAGCGGTCATACCTGCTTTCTCGCCTTTGCTCATTTCAATCATAGCATATACATCTTTTGTAAGAGCTTCAGGGTCTGTAAAGTCTAAATCATCTGCCCAGCTTGTAGGGTCTTTAGTTTCTGTGTCTGTAGGAGGAGGTTTACTCCCATCGTCATTACTAGGTTTCACAGCAGGAGGAGCCATTGTGTAACCCATGCTTAAATAATTATTATATTCTTCTAGTGTTGTAGCTTCAACCTCTATACCTTCAGGAGAATACATTAATACAGGTGTAAAATCAAACTGTGAAGTTTCTTGTTGACTAATTTGTTGTAAGTTCTGCTGTGCTTGTGGAGAGAAACTAAACCCTGCGCCAAACTGTGAGAAGTCGATGTTAGCTTGTGTACCCATTGGAGCAGGTGTAGTAGGAGGTGTTACAGCCTGTGTAGTGGGAGATGCAAGCATAGAAGCTGCTGTACCGCCAAAGTTATAACCTCGTACATCACCGCCTTGGTTATACCCTGCATTACCCATAGCTACAGGTGCACCTTGGCGATACATCATCTGTTGCTGTTGGTAAGGATCAGTTTGTGTAGACTGTGTGTCTTGCTGTGTAGCAAAACCACCTACAGCCATCATCATAGTCTCAATCTCAGCCATCTCTTCAGGAGTAAGATCACCTTCTTGCATCTCACCCATAGGCTCACCACCAATGCGTCCTTCAGCATCCATACGTGCTAGTTCAACCTTAGCTTCTTTACGTAGGTCTTCAAAGAACTTCATGCCGTAGAAACGAAGAACATCAGCAGGTACAACATACTCACCTTCGCTTAGTTGCGCTGGGATGTCATCACGTACTTCTTCAGGTAGAGAACCTGGTGGTACTTCGTTGCCTGACACAGGGTCTACTTCTGTACGGCTAGACTTAAATACCGCATCCATTTGTTCATCCATAGCTACTCCACCTTCTGCATATTTTTTACTAACTTTAGGTATATTACTTTCTACTTCTATAATCTCGTTGCCAAAGTGAATACCTTTAGGATTCTTAAAGTCTAATATCTCTACAGGGTTTAACCCTACTTCAGGCTCAAGTGTAAACTTAACTTCTGTTCCCTGTAGAATCTCACCTGCTTTACGTGGACCCCAATCTTCAGTAAGGCGTAATGCAGCAGTGTCTGCTCCTGTAGGTATAAACTCCGTAGGCATATCAGGGTTTTGATGAACACCTGCAAACTTTTCTAGTTCAGACCTTGGCATATAAATAGTCTTTACAGACTGTGGCTGAACACCAGATTCACCAGGATGTTCTGGTCTTGCGGCTTTATCTCTTACAGTTGTATTACCATCTTGTACTTCGTATGTAGAACCTTTTGCAGTCTTAAACTTTGTACCTTTTATAGCTTTCATTAAAGGGTCAGCAACAGGGCCAAGACCCAATACATCAGGAGCAACGGCTAAACCAATGTTTAACCAGCTAGGTTCGTCTGATGATAACTCTTCACCTACCTCTAGTGCTGTACCAACAGGTGTCATAGACAGTGCAGTATCTGCAGCCTTAACACTTAAAGGTTTCTTTTTACGATATTCACCTGTTAATGGACTAGTAATTGCATCAAGAAGATTGTTTGCCATTAACTTTATCCCTCAAGTATTTTAGTCTACGTAATGCACGGATACCACCTTGCGTTTGGTGCATCTCAATTACGTGTTCTGATTGCTCTAGCCGTTTATGTAGTTCTGCAATGTTATTATCTAACTCTTCACAGAACGCATCCCATTCAGCTTTATTGTTAACGAAAGCCTTAAGCGACATTACCACTGAATCCTTGCTCACCTGGTGCAGGAGCTACGCCAGTACCCATAGTACCGCCACCTGCGCCTGTCTGGTCTTGTGCATCAGCACCTGCAGGAGCTTGTTGTGGCGCTGGACCACCCGCTTCAGGAGGCATTGCACCTTGTGGAGGTGGAGCAGGTTGTTGGAACCCTTTCATGATCTCAGCTTGGATAGCTGCATCAGCCATAGAGTTAGTCACCTTGTCTGGGTCTAGGTCCATGCTCTTAGCGATCTCACGTACAATGTAGTCCATCTTAGCGAAAGGTGCTAGCATTGGGTTAGACGCTACCTGTAGGAACTGCATTAGGCGCTGGGAGCGTACCTCATTAGCCATCAAGCTTTCAGTACCGTTAGCCTTAACTTCTAGGTCACCACGAATAGTTTCATCGAAGTCAAACTGCATGTTGAACGCAAAGAATGCACGTCCGATAGGTGCTAGCAGATAGTCATCTACATTCTTAACAACAGTTCTAATACTGCCATTAGCTGCAGACATAAGCATACTAATGCCAGAAGCGGTACGTCCCACTCCCGATACGCCTGTCTGTCCATGTGCGAAGCTTGGGAATCCTGTGCTTTCATCAGCGAGGACACGAGCCTTGTCAAATAGCTGCATGTTCTCACCAGCCACATTGGGGAACTTAGTACCAAAGATAGCTTGGCCTGGTGCTCCACCTTGTCTACGGAACACCTTGCCTGGATACACTGATAAGTCTTGTCCTGGTACGAGGTTTGTTTCATCTATCTCAATCAGTAGGTTACCAGATAATACAGCATTGTCAACAGCCATTCGCATAAAACCGTTCATCAATGTTTGTGTATCATCCATATTCTCAGCAATACCTACACCAAAGAAGCTGTATGGGTTATGCTCATATGGTACTGCATAGTAAGGAATACGTGCAGGTTTGAATGGGTTTAGGACACAGCGTAGTACTTTACCGTTGCTGATCCAGATGTTAGCGTTGACTTCATGTAAGTCTTTTAGCTCTGAAGGTATATTAATACCGTTCTCTTCTAGGATGTCTACGTCTACAAAACCCCAGAACTCTAGCACTTCCCAGCGCTCAGTATCTGTAGGAGCAGTATCGTCATCCTCCATCTTCATTTCCCAATGCTTACGCACATAGTCAGAACCTGTAGCGACAGCATCCTCAATAGCTTCATCAATGAAATATGGTCTACCTTTCAATGCACGTAGCTGATTGCGTGACATCTTGTGACGCTCAACAACATACTCTGCGTCATCCATAGAAGAAGCTGCAGGGTCAGGGTAGAAGTTCCACAAAGATACGTGGTTAGTAGATGGTACAGTCTTAACTAGTGGGTCATACTCACCATCATCATCCCAGTTAGGGTATTCTTTATCTACAGCGAATGGGCCTTTCATGACACCTGTACCTAGTAGTGCCATCTCAAATGCCATAGAGCGTAGATGCTTAGATGCACCACTCTCTTGTAGCTGATCATGAATCTTCTTTTCCATCTTCTTAGCTGCAATCATAGCAGGATGGAATGTAGCTGTAGCAGGTGTAGTACCGTCACCTTCAATGATCTTCTCAGATACAGGAGCTACCTTATCTTCTACTGGACCAAGGCGGCGACGAAGGTCAGCCATAGTCTCACCTGGTTTTAGCTCTGTGTCAGGACCAATAAGGTAAGGCTTGTTAGACTCTTGATTGAACGGTGTACGCATAGCATCACCAGCACGTTCAGCATTAGGGTCTAGGTTAATGTGTACCGCTTCTGCTACACCATCAGGAAGTACAGATGGGTTGATAGTAAGTGGGAACTTGTTATTACCAAAGAGTACGTCAACGATCTGACCATATGCAGCTAGAGTCTTAGTCTTAGTTACTTTAACAAACACACGTGACTTCTCGCTAGACGTGAACTGCACATCAGGTCCGTAGATACCACGGTAGTTACGATAAGAGCGTAACCAGCGTTCTTCATCAGCGTTACGTGCATCTTCAGCACGTTTAAAGCGTTCATTCACATAAGTAACAACACTGCTCACATTATCAAACAGAGTGTCTTCTTGCTCTTCTGCAGCGACTACTTCATCTGTCTCAAAGGATAGATCGTCTATTTCTGCCATTATTTAGTACCCGAATGTTGAGTCTGACGCTTGAAAGCCAGAGTGTTGTTTTGCAGGATTGAAGTCCCAGATTGAACTACGTGGTCTAGTCATTATACCATAGCGTAATGCGTCATACAAGTGATCTTCTGCATTAGTATCCACGTCTTCAGGGTTCTTCTTGTCTAGCGGTATACTAGGTATCTGCGCTATAGTATTCGTGCAGGTGGAGAAGAACACCAGCCTTGGCTCTTCAGTGAACTCATCCACCTGCAAACGGCGGTGAATCTCGTTCTTACCTGCAACCCTTGAGCCACGAGAGCGATCCGAAGGTCTCCAACGACAACCCTTCATGTTCATTTGCTCTGCCAGTGACGGGCCAGTATCTCCTCTTTTGTGCCAGAGGGACGAGTCTAACACGCCGTATCTAATAGTACCATCATTTGCTTCAGCTTCTAGCACCATATCAGCTAGATCGAAAGCCGTAACCTTAGAACAATAAAGCTCTCTGTAGACAACCAGTTGTTCAGTCGGTGCGACAGCGAACCAGAGTACTCCAGTATAGGAGCCGTAACCATAGTCGCAAGCTCTAAACTTAGGCCAGGAGTCAGGTATGTCGATAGGCTCCACAACGTGTATGCGTCTATTGAACTCAGGGAAAGCTGCTCCGTCATTGATGTCCCAGTTACCTTCAAGCAACTGTTTACGTTGATGCTCTGGTAGAGATAGAAGCATTGCTTCGTAGTCACCAGTGTCTGCTAGATAAGGGTTGTCAAACAGACTAGCAGGAATGAACCTGCGTTTAAAGAGTGGTTCCCCTTCTTTGCTGTGGCCTTTGGGGAATGTGATAGTATCACCTGTCTCTATGTTCGTAGCCCAGAATGCTTCATTAGATGGCGCTGGGTCAATAAACATCTTTTTAACCCATTGGTGTCCAGCACCTCCAGGGTTTGTAGTACCACGCATATACAAGCCTAAGTTGCTGCTGTGAGCACTACGTAGACGTGACCTCATGTAGTCCCAAGCATAAGGGGTAGGCCACTGTGTAAGTTCATCAAAGCCTATCCAGTTAAACGCTTGACCTTGGTAACGAGTAACGTCCATGTCTTTGTCAAGGTACGACATCCAAAGCCTACCACCCCTTGGACTGATCCACTGACTCTTACGCTCAGACCACTTAATACCTGGTACAGCTTTAGGGTATAGCTCTTGGCTTTTCTGGATAAGTTCACGAAGTTCCTCCGTAGTATGTCGTACTAATAGACCACTAAAGTTAGGGTCATTCAAACCGTGAAGCGGGTCAGCCAGCATCGCATATGATTTGCCACCACCAGCCGCCCCACCATACAATACTTCCCTTTCAGATGCGCTTAGGAAGTCTGTCTGTGGTCCTGGGTTTGGTTTAAACACTACTTCTTGTGCAGTGTCAACATCAAACTCAGCAGGTTTTACTTGTGCTGCTACAGTTTCTACTACAGGTTCACTCTTCTGGGGTGATGACTCTATAGGCTCCGATACTTTCTTCTTCGAGCCTTTTGATCTCCTGTAGCGTTTCTTCGAGCCGCTTGGCAAGCTTGCGTTTAATTGTAGCTGCTTTCTTACGTCTTCGCTCAATGTCTACCCTTTTCTTTAAACCCATATGTGAGATGTATCTACCAGTCTGTCTATACAACCATATAGCTACTTCTCTGTAACCATACTGCTTTAAGTGTCTCTTTGCAAGCTCTAAAGCTTCTAGTTCATCTGGTATGGGTTCTAATAGTTTATCGTTATCAGGGTGTACTCTATATCCGAAAGGCACGGTGCGTGTTGTTCTAGCTATTACGTGCCACTGTCTCTCTTCACCTTTGTGTGGTTTGGGTAGCTCCCAATACCCCAAAGATTCACGGTTCATACTTACTCGTTCTTACCTTCCTTGGCTGGCAGGATAAACACCCCACCACTGCTTGACCCTACGTCAATCTTGTCTGTCTTACCTAAACCTGCACGATCAAGCAAGTCTTTAGCTGCTGCCATCTTATCACGAATGCCTAGTTCAGTAGGGTCATGTAAAGCACCAACCATAGCCATAGCAGCCTTGGGCGCAGTACGAGCAAAGTAAGTACGTGTCTTATCTGCGATTTCATCTTTTAAGCTTTCTACGATGGCACCAGTGCTAGATGTCTCACTATACCCAGCAAGTTTCTTAGCGGCAACAACGTCACCCCCTGCTTCATCAAACAGCACATCTAAAAACTTTTGTTGGTTCTCTGTTAGTTGTCTAGCCATTAGCTCACCATATATAATGTGAAACCTAAAGCACCAAAACCTATTACTAAAAACAAACCTGTTACTGACCAGGTTATAATAGCTTCTTGTAGTTCAGCTTTACGGTACTCGTGTTCCTTCTTCTGTTTACGTATCTTGGCTTCGATAGCCACTAGTTCGTCCCATGCGGATGGCCCCATCGTGAAACTTATATAGTCTTTCAACTCTTTACGCATGGACTCTGCCTTACGCTTAGCTGCAAAAACTTCCATAGCCTCAGACTCTACTGAGCCACCTATAACTTTCCACCAAGGTGGGTTCTTAACCTGCTTCTCAGCTTGCCCTAGATCAGCCATGTGACCAGCCCACTTGTTTAGCTGGCTACCCATGTCCTGTAAGTCCTTGCCTATAGCAAAGCCTTTCTTCAGGGCGTTAAAGGCAACAGTGGCCCCACTAATTATCGTAACTGGGTCCACAAGCCTCTCCCTCTTGACGGACTATTCAGGGTACTGACGTATTACCCGACGAATATCACCACGCCCAATACCGATGTCACTTAGTTCACGGTCTGTCATACCACGTAGCTGCATCTCAGCAATACGGATATTGGCTTGGCGTTGACGTGCTTCAATCATTGCATTGAATACTTTGACTAAAAACGCCTTAAAATTAGTGGCCCACATACGTGATTCAGAAATTACTAGTTCCATGTCCATTCTCCTTTGTTAGTTAGGACGCTAGCTTTGCTAGCACATGAACATAGTTTTACTTAAATCGTGGGCCTTTACTATTACTTTATTGGAATACCCGCTATGCGCTAACCAATAGGCACAAACGTTTCTGTTACAGTGAGTATAGTATCAATGTGTCCTGCAGAGTCAGGAGTAACACGTATTTCATCACCTGGTTGTAACACTAGGTCTATCTGATTGAAGCTAACATACTCACCAGAACCTAAGTTCTTACCTTTTAAGAAGTGAGATGTGTAAGTATCTTCAGTAACATACCACGCAACCTCAACAGTATTATTACCAGAACCACCGTTTACTACGTGAATAAAGGTAACCTCTGCTGTACAGTTAGCAGGACAAGTATATACTGTTTCATATGTTGTACCAGTGTTGTGTCCATACACAGACTTAATACGTGCTGGCTTACCCTGCTGAACAAAAGACATTACTTCTTAACAACCTTCTTGACTGTCTTAACTACCCAAGCTTCATTTACATCAGGTGTAGAGGGATCATCAGCGATGAAGTGTCCATTCTCGTCACGTGCTCGTACCATCTCCAGAGTTTCAACAACTTCAGTCTCCTCTTTCTTTTTAGCAGCTTTCTTAACCTTCTTAGGTTTAGTCATAGCTGTTTCAGCTTCTTGACAGATAGCTGTTACATTAGGGTCTTTACTTTGTACGTTACCGTAGTTGTCTTCACCTGCAGCTTGGTTACCACGTTCATCCCACACGTAGCCATGCTCATCTACACGGTATCCTTTAGCTTCTAAAGCATCCTGATACTTATGATAGAACTTGTTACCCATTAGCTACTCTTCTTCATTGGGCGTTCAGCAGGGTTAGATGCACCACAATAGCCACCTTTGTTGTAACCCTTCTTCTTGGTCATACCGCCACCCATCATGCCCATCTTCTTCTTGCTCATACCACCATAGTTGTAACCCATCTTCTTAGCTACTTCTGGTGCTTCTTTCTTTAAAGCTTTCATACCTTCATTCATCTTCTTCATGTCTTACCCCTTTGTGACCTTGCTTTCTTTTTAGCTGTATCCGACAAGTCGCCATAATGATACAAACGTTTTGATGTCTTACTCATGTTCTTACCCGTCATGAGCTTACCGTCTGGGTGTTTATGATAAGCACCTTTATGTACTGTACCATCCTTAAAATAGTGTTTTACTCCTGCACCCATTACGTTCTAAACTTCCTTACCTTCTTTGCAACTTTCTTAGGTTGAGCCACATGCTGCTTACCTGCCTTAGTGCCTTGTCGTTTTGCTCTACTTGTAGCGGCATACTCACTGCTGCTAAGAGACTTAATAGCCTTAGCAGGTAGGTAACGTTCACCAGTAGCATTAGAGCCTTGCGTAGAAGGTTTACCACTCTTAGTACGCCAGTTCTGTTTAGTCCACTTCTTTAAACTTTTCTGTGGAGACTTCATGATTTGTAGCCCCCACCTTTTGCTTTGTATTGCTTAGCAACCATCTGGGCTTTTCTCGCAGACCATTGTCCAGGCTTGCCACCTTTACTACCTGCTTTGACTTTTGCAACGAGGTTCTTACGCATAGTTGGTTTGGTATAGTTACCTGCAGCATTAACAGTGCTTTTCTTTTTGTTAGGCATTAAACACTACTTCCTTCAACTTTATGACAATGTGGAGTAGCATAAGCACCACCCTGACGTATGTTAGCTGCTACTTGTTCTGCTTCCTGTAAGCAAGACTCTTCAGTGTAGAACGGTTCAGGCTTAGCTATAACTTTACATGAGAGTGCCATAGGGTCAAAACAAACAAGTAGTATTCCTATCCACATAACTTACCACTTTTCTTTATTAGCCCAGTAAGCTGCACTCGTCTTACCCTTCTTGATGTTCTTAGCGTGTCGAGCTTTAAAGCTAGCACGTTTCTTCTTCATAGCTTCCGACTCACCAGCTTTGGGTTTACCTGCAGTCTTAGCACCCTGCTCACCAAAGCGTATCATCTTAATAGTGTCACCTTCCTTGGCGAGAACTACGTGTGACTTATTAGGGTGTTTCGGTGTACGCTTAGGTTTGTTGTAACCACTAAACTTTTCACCACGGTATTCTATGCTCATCTTACTTCATATCCATCTTACGTGGGTCTAACAGACTACTGTGATCTCTGTCGATAAACTCTAGTGTCTTCTCTAGTAGCGCTACTCGTTGCTGTAACTCTACGATACGCATAATAGACATAGACATACTGTTTATCTCTTCCCACAACTCATCCATGTCATCCCATACATACTCTAACTCTTTAGAGTTATCTACTACGTCACGCTTTAGGTTAACGTTATCTTCGATAGCCATCTTAGAGCCTAACTGGGATACAGTCTCTTCTAGGCTAGCTATAGTAGCAGCTTGTTGTGATACCCACCACACACCACCTGCTAGTTGTACTGCCATAGCTGCTACTAATGCAATGGGAAGCTTCACGTTATCCATACTGTCTCTCTTTGTCAGGGTCTAACACTTCATGCCTACCCAAGTGTCCCTCTAAGTACATAGCTCTCTCTACGTGATCTAACGTGTACCACTCACCAGTACGTACATAGATAGCTTCTCTTACGTAGAACACATCCGACTTTGGTATGTGTACTTTCTGCATAGCACGTGAGTCATTGTTAGCTAATGCGTTGTAAAAGTCTGTTAAGACATCTTCACTTGCATATAGTTGTACAGGTTTATGTTTCATTGTCAAGTAAAAACTTTAATCAGCAATAAGTACGTGCTGCAAATAACTAGTAGTTACATTGTAATTGTTACAGAGAGGGAGGAGAGGAGACACACAGTTACAATATAGTGTCGTTACTCACAGCACGTAGTCACAATAGTATTATTGCTTTTATGATTTGTGACTGTGTATAGTATAACATTAATGTAATAACTCTGTCAAGTACAAATATTCATATAGTTACATGTATAGTTTAATGACCTATGTCCACTTACATATTTACTACACTATGTAATAACTTTTATGTAATAACTATCTTTTATATTTACTTCTTATGTGTAACTACTCTTAAGAGTTATTACATTAAAGTTTAACTTAGCCCCCTACCCCCATAGTTATGCTTATTGTCAAGCGTATGTCAAGTAAGAAATATGTGTGTTACACTAAAAAGTGATCATACTGTAACAAACTGTAACACAATGTTACTAAAACTATAGGGTACCTGCTCCAGTGGTCCATACCCCTAGCTTGTTAATTTGTTAATACTGGTAATGTTACACTATAACATAAGACTTCATGGTATACCTGGTTGCAAAAACCCCGTGTGTGTACTTGTGTATATACGTATAACGTAGACCCCCACCCTGGCCCATGCCTCCCCCCATCAAGATATAGCTAAGTGTTTGTTTTTACTAGTGTTTCTACTTAAGATAGAGCTGTCAGAAATAATACACTCAAGAAATAGCTAATAATTCAGCATATAAAGCTTTGTTTTTGTTAGGTTTTACTACTCATGTAGCTTGAGTGATGCACTATTTGTGTGGTATTACCCTACCCCATTGGAAGGTGGTGCGATTATACCCCATACGATGCATGTATCAACATTGTGATCACAAACACCAGAGCCATCACACCAATGTGATCACATACTATAGCATCAACACTTTTTGTGATCACAAAAGCTATAGCATTCCCAGTACAACCAAAGCGATACCATAGCACAACCACAAGTAGAGCTTATATAATAATACTGTGAAAGTATAGGTGCCCTATGTCCAAACAAATAATAATTGCAAAAAGAATCGTTATAAAACAAAGACTTATAAAAAAGTTTGATAAAAAGTAAAAAAAGTACTTGTCAAATAAAATCCCGTATGTCATCTATTAATCATCGAAACGAACACAGCAACACTAGCAGAAAGGTAAATGCTATGCAGATTGAGACTTTTATTTTGCCAACTCATTGGGCTTGTTACTTAGTGAATGCAGATGCATCGTATCTAAGCGACGATGATCAAGTTGAGATTGATACATATGTAGATGACTTGTTAGCTAACGGATATAAATGTTTTCATGTTGCCAATGTATCACAAGATAGTTACTTTTCACGTTATCACGATGCAGATAATGGCAATTATATCTTGACTGAGGTAGCAGAATATGAAGTCATAACTGAGTAGTTACTTTATCGGGTGCATCTAATACCCTCCCTTATTGGGTGCACCTTAATAAACTAACTTAGCTAGCAGAAAGGTAAATGCTATGTTTTATATGGAAGTAGACTTTTATGGTGATCATTTACGTATCGAATGGAATGGATCCGCTACCTTTAACATACAAGTCCCTATTGGTGGGCAATGGGTAGATGTAGAATGTTTCACTTGTTACGATATAGACAATGAAAACGATGCATTTAATTATGCGCTAGACTGGATGAATGAAAACATGATGGAGGATGTAGAATAAACATATAGTTACTTTATCGGGTACACTTGCAATCGCTCCTTACTGTGGGTGTACCTACATAAACTAACTAGACGCTAGCTTGCTAGCACTACGTGGAAAGGTAAACACGATGACTTGGACAGTTAAAGCTGCGACAGAAGTGAGTCGCATATCAAGTGGCAATAGCAAAATGCCAGGCTCTACATTCTCTACTGATGCATTCGCTTGCAAGGTAGGCTCTAAGCTAGCTAAGGTAGAGGGTAGCGTATGCAGTGGATGCTATGCACGAAAGCTGCAAAAGCTACGCCCTAGTGTAGATAAGGGGTGGCGCAATAACTACTTAAAAGCTACCGACATGATAGCTAACAATCCCGAAAAGTGGGCAGATGCAGTATCATTCCAGATAAAACGTATAGCCAATAAGTCTGGTGAAATGTTTCACAGGTGGTTTGACAGTGGTGACTTGGACAGCGTGGACATGCTACGTGCTATCGTTATCGCTTGTGAAAAGACACCAGAGATACGCCATTGGCTACCAACACGAGAGGCTAAGATAGTCAAGCTATACCGCAAGCAATACGGCAATGAGCCTAGCAACTTAGTCATACGTGTAAGCTCAACTATGATTGGTGATGCACCTATGCGTGGACATACGTTGACTAGTACCGTGCATCGTAAAGGTGAACACCAACACGGACATGAATGCCCAGCGCCTAAGCAAGGCAATAACTGTGGTGACTGTCGTGCATGTTGGTCAACCAAAGTACTTAACATCAGTTACACTAAACACTAAGGAGGCACAACACAATGAAACGCATAGGGAATAGCTTGTACTCCTATAAGGGATACACTGTAGACGGATATGAAGCTAACACAGGCTTAGATTGGCGAGTGCTTGACAATAAAGGCGAGTGGATACTAAGCCTACCAAGAAAGACAGACTGTAAGGACTGGATTGATTCGCAAGAGGAGGCGACACAATGAAACTAGAACGTGGAGCAGCTAACATACAAGTGTATCTTTACAATGGTGCAATCACTGTTATGAGTGGTGACACAGGTAAAGTATTACTAGAACGCAAAGCCTATGATGGTGATTGGAAGAAACTATGGAAAGCATTGGAGGGTAAGTCATGAGTAAACTTAGTAAGAAAGATCAAGTATTAATCCTAGTAGCTGATCTAGGTTGGGACTACGACAGAATGTCCAGTTCAGGTCAGCAAACATACGACAAGCTATGCGAACTGCTAGGCATCGAAGTACCACAAGACGAGGTGACGTTATGAATCTACAGTTAGCGATTGAGATATGTGAGCAGCTAGTGACTGCTGACAATGAAGAAGAAACAGAAGCATGGCAATACTTGATTGACACAGGCATGGCGTGGAAGTTACAAGGTTGGTATGGACGCACAGCCAAGCGATTGATTGACGAAGGTGTATGCACATACACAGACAGAGCAGACGAGAGGGTACAACTATGAGCAAAGGTATCGTACTATCACTGTATGACTTTACAGGTGAGGCACTAAAGCCTTGGGCAAAAGCAGGGTATACTTGCTATGCCTTTGACATCCAACACGATCCAGACACGCTAAGTATTACACACTATGATGGTGGTGGTATGATCCGCTATGTTCATACTGATCTACATAACGTTGATGTGATTGCATCATTGCAAAGTACATTCACAGGTACAAACGTAGTATTCGGCATGGCATTCCCTGTCTGTACTGATCTAGCTGTATCAGGTGCGGCACACTTCGAGCGTAAACGTATGGCTGATCCTGAGTTTCAGATCAAAGCAAGCAATCATGCACGGTGGTGTGCATCACTGTTCGAGGCACTGGACATTCCATACTTCATAGAGAATCCTGTGTCACGACTAGCAACGCTGTGGCGTAAGCCTGACCACTCATTCCACCCATACGAGTATGGCGAGTACATCCCTGACGCAGAGGCAGAACATCCACGGTGGCCTGACTACATTGCACCCAAGGATCGCTACACTAAGAAGACATGCCTATGGACAGGTGGAGGCTTCACTATGCCACCCAAACGTCCGACACAAAAGCCTGACGGATATAGTCAACAACACCTAAAGTTGGGCGGTAAATCCCAGCGCACGAAAGACATACGCAGTGCTACACCACGAGGGTTTGCACGTGCAGTGTTTGAAGCTAACGTAAAGGAGGATGAGTTAGTATGACTTACACATTTACACGAGGAGACAAGACCATGATGCTGCATGGGTATGACATTGATGCAGCCATGACTATCGCAGACCTCATGATAAAACAAACTATTGACGGATACTGGAAATGTATGGTAGGCAATACAACATCCTATACATGGAAAGAGATCGTAAGAAACAACTTAGTTACAGTTAAAAAGGAGACAAACTAATGAAACACCAACACAACATCATCCTAAAACACTTACGTGCTACCAAAGGTTTGACTGTACGTGAGGCAATGATTGACTACTCTATCCAGTCTTTCACCAAGCGTATCAGTGAACTACGCAAGCTAGGCTACCGCATCGACGGTGTTAAGTCTAAGCATCCTGTAACTGGTCAACGCTACACACGCTATGTGTTAGTCGATGAACATAATGCAGCATAATGGTAAATACATAGGGTATGATGATGATGGTAAGGTTGTCATCATATCCCGCAACAAAAAGATAGTCATCAAGTACATGCACAAGGAGACACAGCAATGACTTACAGAGTACAATTCTTTGACACCGATGGTAAACTTATCTGTTGGTACAGTACAGGTAACAGAGCAGAAGCATACAAGCTAGCTGTTAAGAGTAAGAACTGGTATGCGGAGGTGGAACGTGTCAACGCTTAACTACACACTCATGGCTAGCCTGTTAGCTACACCTATCTTAGCTGATCAATCAGTGACAGGTACAATAGAAGATCACTACTCGTATTACACAGAGCGAGTACCAGAAACTAAACGTGTATGTGAAACCGTCCAGGTTCCAGTATATGAGACACGCAAGAAGAGTGCAGACGGTGGTGATGTATTAGGTGGTATGATCATTGGTGGTCTACTAGGCAAGGCACTCACAGGTAATGACAAAGGTGCAGGAGTAGGTGCTGTGATCGGTGGTGTCGCAGGAGCAGAACGCAACAAGACTGAACAGGTAGTGACAGGCTACCGTGATGAACTACAATGCGAGACTGTTGAGACATACCGTGAAGTAGAACGTGACCAGTACGAATATAGTGTCTTGACATTCCGTCTTGATGGTGCAGAGTATAGCGTATCGTTTATCAAATAAGGAGAACACAATGCCTAAGTATAATGTAGAGAACCTAAAGAACATCCATCGTTATCACAACGAACTGCAACAACAGATTGATGATGCTGATTGGATGGGTGAGTATGATGATGTTGCACACCTACGCAATGAACTGAAACATGTTAAGGAGGCTCAGGATAACGGCGATGTCTGGTATCCAATGTTCTAAGATATGTATGTAATACCTGCACTGTTCATAATTATTTACTTAGTAGCTTTCGTATGGTTTATATACGATACAAACAAAGGTAACGGAGATGGTAGGAACCGAAGAAGATGACCCGACAGATGATGTTACACACTGGATTGGCAAGATACCTAAAGAGAGTACTGACGAGTCTGAGCGTACTGATCAACGTACTACTAGGAGGTCAAAACAACCAGACGTTCAGCGCAAGGAACCACCAGTGGCAGAAAGAGGGTAAGCCTAACATAGTATACTTCATTGACCTACTGCTAGGCAAAGGCCACTGCGTAGAGTGTTGGGTTTACTGGAAAGTGAGGAGAAAATGGTAATTAATATCCCAGGCAAGACAGCTAGTGTACGTGACATTGTGTACTACTACTTGAACAGCGATAACTATAAACGCTTATCAAGTAAGTCACAGCGTGAGTATTCTGCACAGTTAGAGAAAGCACTTGATACTGTAGTAGAAGGTAAGCCTCTTGGTAGCTACCGTGCACGTTCACTCAAGGCTAGACATACTAACCTAGCATATCAGCAGTGGCTACAGATAGGTGCACACACAGCTAACTATCGTAAGGCTACACTCAGCACAGCGTGGCGTTACTGTATGCGCCTTGACGTTATGGAGAACGATCCAGTAAGACTGATCAAGACTGAGAACCCTAAGCCACGCAAGGTTAAGTGGTCACGTGATCAGGTGTCAACCTTTCTTGACACAGCATACTCTGACTTCAAGTGGCGTAGCATTGGGTTAATTGTACACATGTCCTACGAATGGGCGCAACGTGTAGGTGATATGCGTGTCTTGACTTGGGATCACATTGACTTCGATGCCCAGCGCATAGACTTAACACAAAGTAAGCGTGGAGCAGACGTTCATTTGCCTATCCCAGAGGCTCTGTGTGCCATGCTACAGCAGCAGAAGGATGACTTTGGGTTCCAGACCTACGTAGCACCTAAGACTACGCCTGTAGCAGGAGCTTATGTGCCTTACCCAGTAGACCAGATTGATGGTGCTATCAACGAAGTCAAGGATGCTGCAGGACTACCAAAGAATATCACTGCTATGGACTTACGCCGCACTGCTATCACTGAGATGGTAGAGGGTGGCGCTGACCTGGCTCAGATCATGCAAGTCAGTGGACACCGTAGCACTGAATCAGTTAACCCTTACTTAGTAAATACATTCAGCGGTGCTAAGACTGCACTAGCTAAGAGAGGAGGACGTGATGAAGAAGTGTAAGATATGCCAGCAAGTAAAAGACTTAAAGCATTTTTATAAGCATAAACAAACTAAAGACGGTGTAAATATTTACTGTAAGACATGCCAAAGTAAAATAAATGCAGAGTATCGTAAAAACAATAAAGAGAAAGTACGTAAGACAACAGAAGAATGGAGAGCAAATAATAGAGAACGTATGTTAAATAAGATGAAGGAGTACGGAGCTAAAAACAGACAGAAGCTTAGAGACTACGCAAAAACATATGCTAAAAACAATAAGGCAAAACGAAGCCATTGGAATGCAAAACGTAAAGCTATTAAACGTTCTTCTATACCTAGTTTTGTAAAGTATTGTGATCTAGAATCTAAAAGATTAAAAGCGATCTACACACTTTGTATTAATATAAGTAAAACTACAGGTGTAGAACATCACGTAGATCATATGTGGCCTTTAGCAGATGGTGGTCCACACTGGAGTGGTAACCTGCAGATCATACCTGCTGAAGAGAACATAAAGAAACGTGCTAAGGTAGACCCTGCTATCAAAGCAACCATACAAGAGATGCTAGCCGAAGAGGAAAGACTTCATGCAGAACGTTAAGAACTACATCGAAGGTCTTGATATAAAAGAAGGAATGCAATACCGTGCTACCTGTCCTTGGTGTGGTGGTAAGAACACATTCACTGCTACCAAAGAGGATGGCACTGTAATATACAACTGCTACAAGCTTGACTGTCGCATCAAAGGTGCAACCAGTACAGGCATGACAGCAGAGGAGATCATGGGTAGATTACGCCCACGTACTACATCCGCAAAGGAGGAACAAGAATTGCTTACGTGGCCTGAACATGTAGTCACACCCAGCGCAGAGCATTCACTACACACTAAGTTTGTCAAGCGCTGGGACTTAGAGTATGAATACTTGATGTATGATGTCAAAGATCGACGCACTGTGTTCCCAATACGACATGAAGGTAGACTCATTGATGCAGTAGGACGTGCGTTAGATGGAGCTATACCAAAGTGGTACAGATACAGTGGGGTAGCTGACGTATACAAACGTACAGTAGGTAAACCCAATGGTGTAGTTATTCTAGTAGAGGATGTCATTAGTGCAGTATCAGCAGCTAAACTTGTACCAGGTTTGACTGGTCTAGCTATCCTTGGTACATCACTTAATGTTACAATGATGAAACATTTAGAGGATTACTACAAGATAATTGTAGCGTTAGACCCTGATGCTGCACACAAGACCTTGGCATACAAGCGAGAGATAGAGTCATGGACAGGGTTAGACACAAGAGCATTACGACTTGACGATGACCTGAAGTATAAGGTAGAGTCTGATATAATTAAACTTAAGGAGATGGTATGATAGAAGAAATGAAAAGGAAACACTATGAATTGTTGTCTGCTAATAGTGCAGCAGCACTTAATAGGATAATTCAAGAAAAGCTAGATGATGGATGGAAGCAATGGGGTTCCCCTTTCTGTAACCCTCTAACGTTAGACGATACAGGACATAGCCTATATCAATCTGTTGTAAAAGAAGAATGGATATTAGATGAATGATTGAAGTAACTTACATAGACCACATGGGATCTGACCTGTCAGTTGTGAACGCTGCACGAGTAAGCTTTGGTAAGAAGTCAGACTGGATGTCAAGGGTACACAATGGTGAGCCAAAGGTACTGCAGTTTAAGGATGACAAGCTGATCAAGTATCTAGCCAAGCACAAACACTACAGCCCATTCAACCACACGTTTGTTACCTTCCACGTCAAAGCTCCTATCTTTGTAGCTCGTCAGCTTCAGAAACATGAGTACACGATTTGGAACGAAATAAGTAGACGATACGTGGATGAAGAGCCTGAGTTTTATCAACCTGATGTTTGGCGTGGGCGTAGTGAAGACAAGAAGCAGGGTAGTGATGGTATTGTTAAGAGTAACGCTAACGTACCTTACTTTAATGACACGATGCTAGGTGTATATACGCAGCTACTTGATGAAGGTGTAGCACCAGAGCAAGCACGTATGGTGCTACCACAGTCGATGATGACAGAGTGGTACTGGTCAGGCACTATGAAAGCAATGCATAAGATGTGCAGCCTACGATGTAAGCCTGACACACAACTTGAAACACAGATCGTGGCTAACTATATAGATGATGAGATGGCGAAGTTATTCCCTGTATCCTGGGAAGCACTCAGAGCCTATGAGGATTGATATGACTGGGATGATTGGAGTTGAACAGGTAGAGGAACACGAGGATGGCAGTGCCACCTACCAATTCCGCCTTGATAGTAACTGTGCCAAGCTACTGCAAGAAGAAGGACTGAAGCTAGTCTTATACTGTGCAGCAGCTAAGCTAGACATCCAGGTTGTGTATGATTTTATAGAAGATCACATAAGGTACGAGAAGGAAGAGTAATGTATACTGTAGAGTTTGAACCTGATGCATCTATCATTAAGTCACTAGATGAATCGGATACATGTGAGGACATCGAAGTTATCATAGCTGATGATGGGATAGTATTCCTTCGCCAGTTCATCGAAGAGTTAAACAGACACGAGATTATATCTATAACATATCAGCAGTTACTAGACATCATGGCTGCACTTAAGTCACCTGAAGGAGCATTCTATGCAAGATTCCAACCCGCCAAAAACAGCAATCGTTGATACCCGTGTACCGCTTGGTTATGTCTACGTTGACCTACCTGTTGACGAAGTACTAGAAGCGTGTCGCATGTACATCAATAACAAAAAGTTTGACAATGCACTTGACGCTGTATATGACGGTGGGCATATTGAAAGTTGGGACTACTGGTCACAAGGAGATGTGAAATGAAAGAGCTACAAGAAGAACTAAAGCAATGGCAAGCTAAGCTTCAGCACCCTAAGCTTGAAGCATATGAGCGTAAGTTGATCCAGTGTGAGATCGCATACTTACAGAAGGAAATACAGGATAGGCAGTACACAAAGAAGAAAGAGTACGCCTAGCCACAGTCTTAGAGGAGACACGACATGATGGAACTAGCACTTATCCGTACACTTATGGACAAAGAGTTCTATGATAACCACAAGGGTATCCGTTGCCCTGATAAGATATTCACTAAAGATGTACGTAAGATCAAGCAGACACTAGACTATGCTATGGATACGTATGAGAAGACACTGACTCCATCTGAGTTAGAAGCTCTCTTCTATGCTGGCAACAACAGCATGACCACAGCTAACAAAGAAGCGTTCCGTGATCTGTTCAACAAGATTGCTAGAGAGAACCCACTCAACAAAGAGATAGCTGATGATGTATTGTCTAAGCTATTCCAACAAGTAGTCGGTGAAGAGATTGCTAACCTTGGCTTTGACTATGTTAACGGTAGCAAGAACACACTTGAACCATTGCGTAACTTACTGCGTGACTATCAAGATGACTTCATGCCTAACCTCAAAGTAGATTGGGATGACATCAGCATTGAGACATTGCTTGAAGCTAACGACATCCAGTCACAATGGAAGTGGAACATACCATCCCTACGCCGTAAGGTTGAGGGTATTAGTGGTGGTCACTTAGTTGTTGTAGGTGCACGTCCTAACACAGGTAAGACTAGCTTCCACGCTAGCACTATCGCTGCACCAGATGGCTTCGCACACCAAGGCGCTAAGTGTATGATCCTCTGTAACGAGGAAAGCTATGAACGTGTTGGCGCACGTTACCTTAGTGCAGCTACTAGCATGAGCATGGATGAAGTTAAGAACAACATGCCTGTCGCTGCGTTACGCTACAAGCCTGTCAAGGAGAACATCTTTATCAAGGATAGCACAGGTAAAGACATGTCATGGGTAGAGGCTATCGTAAAAGCATACGAGCCAGACATTGTAGTACTAGACATGGGTGATAAGTTTGCAGCTAAGACAAGTGACAAGTCAGATGTGTATCTTAAAGAGGCAGCTATCCATGCACGTAATATCGCTAAGCAATACAAGTGTGCAATCATCTGGATGTCACAGCTATCTGCTGTAGCTGAAGGTATGGTACGTGTAGATCAGTCAATGCTAGAAGGATCGAAGACAGGCAAGGCAGCAGAGGCTGACCTGATGGTACTGATCAGTAAGAACAAACCTGTTGAAGGTCAGGATGACGAAGAGAGTAACCAACGTCACCTCAACATTGCCAAGAACAAACTCAAAGGTGGGTGGCATGGTGTAGTACACTGTGAGTTAGACGGTGAACGGAGTCAGTACCTTGCGTAATGTATTGGATGTAGAGAACACAACAACTAAACGTGATGGCAAGAAGATGATGGACCCCTTCGAGCCAGGCAACACACTGACACAGGTAGGTGTGCTTGATGTAGATAACTGGAAGAACGAGAACATCATTACGCTTGATCACGTGGAGTACAAAGATAACAGTGGTGCAGGTAGAAAGACCTTGCAATCTATCTTGGATATGACAACACTGTTGATCATGCACAATGCACAGCACGACTTGATGTGGCTATGGGAATGTGGCTACAAGTATGACGGTCCTATCTATGACACGATGCTAGCAGAGTATTTGCTTGTACGTGGGCAGAAGATACCTGTAGGGTTAGAGGCATGTTCTGAACGCAGACAGCTAGACTTCCAGAAGGATGACACGCTGAAGCGTTACTTCAAGGAAGGATACAACACAAATGAAATACCTCTCAACGAGCTTAGTTTTTATCTCAGGCATGATCTGCTCACAACTCGTGAGCTGTTCCTCAGTCAAGAACATGACTACGCCCAACCAGAATCAGCTTCCCTTCTTCCAGTCAGAGAAGTCACCTTCAACACCTGCAAAACCCTCACAAGAATGTACATGTCAGGATTCTGTGTGGATAACAACGCCATTGAAGTAGTGCGTAAGGAGTTTCAGAATGAGAAAGCGCAGATCGAAGAACGTCTTCAGCAACAAGTCAGGAAACTTATGGGGGATACACCTATCAATCTCAACTCTCCAGAGCAAATGTCCCAAGTTGTATTCTCAGTTGCGGTCAATAACAAAAAGGAATGGGCAGCGCTCTTCGACTATGTTGAAACACAAGAAGAGTTTAAAGCGGCGGTTAAAGCTAACACGACTCCGATACTACGTACCAAGGCTTTCACCTGCCCGACATGCAATGGGGAAGGTAAAACGTACAAAGTAAAGAAGGATGGTACACGCTTCAAGAAACCTAACAACTGTAAGGATTGCGATGCACGTGGCTATCAACTAACAAAGATCAACAAGATGGCAGGGCTATGCTTTGCTGCACCAAGTAAGAAGTGGGTAACGGCTAATGGGTTTGGCACAGGCAAAGACAACTTGGATGTACTCATTGCGACTGCTAAGAACAACGGGATGGATAGCGCTGTGGACTTTCTTACTGATGTTAAAAGGCTATCTGCTGTTTCTAGTTACCTTAGTAGCTTTGTTGATGGTATCGACATTTATAGAAAGCCAACCACAGGGATGCTACACGTTGGACTCACTCAGCACATCACAAGTACAGGTAGATTCTCTGGACGCAATCCCAACATGCAAAACATGCCAAGAGGTGGAACCTTCCCCGTGAAGCGTGTGTTTGTATCACGATGGAACAACGGTAAAATAATGGAGGCAGACTTTGCGCAACTCGAATTTAGGACAGCAGCGTTCTTGGCACAAGATGAAACAGCGATGGAAGAAATTGCAACAGGATTCGATGTACATTCGTACACAGCAAAAGTTATTACTGATGCTGGCGAACCAACTACACGCCAGGAAGCCAAGGCACACACCTTTGCCCCACTCTTCGGCGCTACTGGATACGGTAGATCAAAAGCTGTAGCTGCATACTACGAACACTTCACACAGAAATACCAAGGCGTAGCCAAGTGGCACAAGAAGTTAGCTGATGAAGCTATGCGGTTCATGAAGATCACTAATGTTAGCGGAAGACAGTACGCTTTCCCTGATGTGACAAGACGTAGCAACGGTAGCGTTACACACTTCACGATGATCAAGAACTATCCAGTACAAGGCTTTGCTACAGGTGATGTTGTGCCTGTTGTGCTGTGTGAGATAGAGCGTAGGCTTATGGATATGCAGTCATGCTTAGTTAATTCTGTGCATGATTCTGTAGTGATTGATGTACATCCAGACGAGACTGAAGAAGTAATACAAACTATTACGGATATGAACGAAGACCTAAACTCTTTAGTCGAAAAGGCTTATGGTGTTACCATGAATGTGCCTCTATTATTAGAAGCAAAACTTGGTGATAATTGGCTTGACATGTCTGACGTTTAGAGTATAACTAAGCATCTTTTAACTTTACGAAAAGGAAGTAAGTATGAGTACAGAACTAGCAATCGCAAACGATCTTGGTATGTCTTTGGCTGAAGCCATTGGTGTATCATCATCAGGTGGTGAGACAAAGAGTGTGTCGCTACCACGGGTTAACTTGATCCACAACGGCATCATGGGTAACATCGAAGTCAATGGCAAGTCAGTCAAGACTGAGGTAGTACCATCAGGTTCATACAAGATCACACAAGGCGAAGACAATGTAGTCTATAGCATCAACCCTAGCATTCGTATCTTTGCTGTGCGTCAACAGTGGAGTAAGTGGGATTCATCTGAAGAGAAGATGTTGAAGACTGTCATGAGTACAGACCTGAAGGGTGACCTGAAAGATAATATGGGTGGCTTCAACTTGGGTAGACCAACAGGTTACATTGAAGATTGGGACTCTGTGCCTGAGAAGACAAAGAACCTGATCCGTAGCATCAAGCGTAAGAAGATTATCTTTGGTATGCTAACTGCTAATGATTGCATTGACGAAGCAGGTAATCCTGTAGGTGCTATCACTGATCCAGTACCGTTTGTGTATGAGGTTCCACCATCAAGCACTAAGTCATTAGACAATGCGCTGGGTTCACTGACACGTAAGAACATCTTACCTATTCAGTACACGTTCAACCTAGCTGCTGATGAAGCTAAGCTACCTAATGGTAACGACTACGCTATCATGAAGCTTAACGCAGGTGACAAGGTAGACATTACCCCTGAAGATCAGGACACCCTGAAACACTTCATGGAGTACATCGAATACCAGAACTCTTACATCTTAAGTCAGTGGGACGAGAAGAACCAAGAGACTATCTCTGAAGCTGATGCATCTGTTGTGGCAGAGTTTGTCAACGTAGAAGAGGCAGACTAATGAACCATCATGCTGAACTAGCTGTCTACGACTATTTAGCACGTGCTACTAAGGGCGAGACAGACATGGCTGAAGACATCCGTAAGCAAGTAGCTGCGGATGTTGAGGCTGCACTAGAGAAACAGTTCAGCAGCGGTCCACGTGACAAGTTTAAACTACGGATGTCCAACATTGGGCGTCCGACTTGTCAGTTGTGGTTTGAGAAGAATGAACCTGAAGATAAAACACCTCTACCTCCCCACTTTCTGATGAACATGATCATTGGTGATATTGTAGAGGCAGTGTTTAAAGGACTTCTTCGTGCTGCTGATGTTGACTTCAAGGACAACGATAACGTTACGCTTAAGCTTAGTGATGGCACTGAGATCAATGGTGAGTACGACATGGTTATGGATGGCAAAGTGGATGACGTTAAGTCTGCATCACCCTGGTCATACAAGAACAAGTTTGCTAGCCTAGAAGCATTAGCACAAGGTGATGGCTTCGGGTATATCCCACAGCTAGTTGGCTACGCTACTGCAGCAGAGCTAGACGTTGGTGGTTGGTGGGTAGTGAACAAAGCTAATGGTGAGTTTAAGTATGTAGATGCATCAGGTGTAGACACTGGTGAAGTACTTGAACGAGTCGAAGCTACTGTGTCACACATCAATGAAGACAAACCATTTGAGCGTTGCTATGAGGCTGTCCCTGAGACTCACTATCGTAAGGCTACAGGTAACCTAAAGCTTGGTTCTGAGTGTGGCTTCTGCTCATTCAAACACAAGTGCTGGCCTAACCTACAGACGCTACCTGCTGTTAAGTCTACAGCACAGCAACCGCCTATGGTAGACTACGTGTTAGTACAGCCTGAGTACTTAGAGGTTGATCTTGGCTAGACGTACACACTTAAAGAGCTATCGCAGTGGCCTAGAGAAAGAGGTTGCTGCGTGGCTTAAACCTAAGCAAAAGAAAGTCAGATACGAACAGCTTAAGGTAGAGTGGGAAGACTTAAAGTATCGTACCTACACACCTGACTTCGTGCTTGACAACGGAATCATAATAGAAACTAAAGGCATCTTCGATTCAGCAGATAGACGCAAACACCGTGAGGTACAGCGTCAGCACCCTGAGCTAGACATACGGTTTGTATTCAGTAATGCTAACTCAAGGTTGTACAAAGGTGCTAAGTCTAGGTATTGTGATTGGTGTGACAAGTATGGCTTTAAGTGGGCGCACCGTGTGATACCCGAAGAGTGGTTAAAAGAAGACGGTGAAGAGATCAAAGTCAAACGAATAGAAGTTAAAACAAAAAGGAAAGTATAATGGGGCATACACTAAGGGACGATGAACTAGCTATCGTAATACGTCCACAGAACTACGAAGAAGATTGGGATGGTGACTGCTCTATTGAGTTGGTATCATCTAAGGATAACCCAGTGCCTAACGTTGTGATGGCACACATCATGAATGTAGCTACCCTGATGTCGGCATTCCTTGATGTAGCATCGGAGCACCCTGACGTTTATGACTTAGTAGAAGAACATCGTAACTATCTCATGGGACTTGACGATGAAGAAGAAGAGCTTGAGGTTACACGTGAAGGTAATGTATATACACTGAACACATGGACTAAGACGAAGGGTAACGCATGAAGATAGAACCAACACTAAAGAGTATGCTACTTGAAGATGACATTGATCCAGTAAACAAACCTGTTCATTACAACCAGGCTGGCATTGAATGCATTGAGGCTATCGAAGCTATGACTGAGAACATGTCAGGACATACAGCACCACACGCAGCTAACGTACTAAAGTATCTCTGGCGGCACGAATACAAGAATGGTCTTGAAGATATTGATAAAGCTATCTGGTATCTTAACAGACTACGCAAACGCTATACGGAGAAATATAAATGATAAACGAAGATGACATAGAAGCAATGCGCCCACGTATGCCACACGAGAAAGTAGCAGACTTTATTGTAGCATTCAAAGGATCACTAGACCCACGCTTGTGGATCAGCTTGATTGATGAAGAGCTAGCAGAGTTTCGTGCTGAAACATTCGGTACACATAACCACTTGAAGGAACTATGTGATCTACTATATGTATCGACAGGGTTATCTCTTACAGTACCTGAACATATAGGAATGCTAATGCGTGATGATGAACGAGAGAAGTCTCTCAAGCAGCAAGGGCAGGTGAGCCGTGCATTAGAGGAAGGCTTAAGGTACTACGGTGAGGATGTATTTATGGAAGCATTTGCACGTGTGCATGACAGTAACATGTCTAAGCTAGACAGTAACGGCAACCCTATACTACGTGAAGATGGCAAGGTTATGAAAGGGCCAAACTATAAGAAGCCCGATCTTACTGATTTACTGGAAAAGGCGGCATGAAGTTTGACATTAGAATGACAATAGATATAGATGAAGAAGACAACATACTTCCTATATCAGAAGATATGTATGAGCAAACCGTTAAGGAACTTATACAGGATGTTGTATACGATATAGATGCAGAGATTAAACAGATAGAGGTGAAACAAAAATCATGAGCAACTACCTACCAACAGACTACCAATCATTTATTCATAAGTCACGTTACGCTAAGTACTTTGATAACTACGGACGTGAGTCATGGGATGACACAGTAACACGCTACTCTACTAACGTCATTGGTGACAAGGTAGATGCTGAGACTAAGCATGACCTAGAACAAGCTATCGTAGGTCTAGAGATCATGCCATCCATGAGAGCTATGATGACTGCTGGCCCAGCGCTAGAGCGTGACAACACAGCAGGTTACAACTGTTCATACCTACCCGTAGATGACCCTAAGAGCTTCGACGAAGCGATGTACATCCTCCTCTGCGGTACTGGAGTCGGCTTCTCTGTTGAACGTCAGTACATATCTAAGCTTCCCGAAGTG
>Ga0208791_1000189_pt1 | contig 31902 bp, 47 predicted proteins | sample 11_taG_FD_184084 | JGI IMG/M metagenome (GOLD analysis project Ga0208791, IMG submission 184084) | Marine viral communities from the Subarctic Pacific Ocean - 11_ETSP_OMZ_AT15265 metaG (SPAdes) (version 2) | ecosystem: Environmental > Aquatic > Marine > Oceanic | place: Pacific Ocean | collected...
GTTGGAAATACCCGCACACGGGATAGTTGGCAAGGTAGCTTGACCCCCCCCCTCTATAGCAATCGCCCCTCACGCTTCGCTGCCTTCCTTCTGTTATCTTCTGCCCATAAAGGGCGTAGGTTTGATAGCTGCCACGCTGCTCTCACCTCGTCTTCGTTGGTTCGGTCGAATGAGGACAGAGGAATGATGTGGTCTATATGTATCTCACCTGACATGAACCTCTGCCAGTTCATCCCTTTTGTAAACTGTTTCTCCAGATGTTTTTTTAATTGTCCAACTGAATATCCTGTAAACGCTTCTGCGGTTGGTGTCCGTCCATTTGTTTTTATTGCTGTGCGGAACATATCCCCGACCCTGTAGCCGCGCCTGTTCATGCGGCGGTGGTGCGCCCTCAATCTTTCTTTTAGGTTAAACTCTGGGTCGTTGTGATAGCGGTGTTTGTATATTTCAGCGGTAGTCATTCCGGGATACTTAACACTCCGCCGCACCTTTTTCGGTTTATAGACCGCGCGCAGCCTTTTAATTATCGCGTGTGTCTCCCTCTTGAACTTCGTCCACTGTTTTAACTCGTCCCGTGTTTGATAGAGTTTGCCTTGCCTCTCGTATATTCTTCTTCGCTCGGCTTGCCTTTGCTCTTTCGTTCTCTTGCGAGCGCGTCTTCTACGCTGTTCCCCTATGCAGTCTCGGCATCTGTTTTTAGAATACATCTCGCCATCAATTTTTTTATGTATGTTACAGAGACCACAAAAAGATAGGTGTGATGGGGCAGGTGGATAAACAGCACCTTTCTCTCGTGCATATTTTTTTCTTCTTTTTTCATCATGGCAGGGTCGGCATTGATTTTTGGACTTCATAACCTCCTGCTCGCTCTCGCAATACTTACACCAACTCATCTATTTTTTGCCCGACATATATTTCTTAACATTGTTACGCAACGCCCTAACGAACTTGCGCGGCGACTCTTGCTTAACAAACCTCTCACTTAACCCATAGAAGTCATAACGCTTGGGGTGTGTCTTGGGTGCATCAGTGAAGTTAAGGATTTTCTTTGCCCTGCTCTTGCTCGTTCTCTCGCGGATACCAACAGCCTTGCCACCCTTGCGCGCGACATAAAACTGATTGCGACGCTTGCCTGCCCTCGCCTTGCTTCGCGCAGTCTGGTTGGCTAGATAGCCTTGCTCACCTGATGCTCCAAGCTGAGACAAAATCTTTACATACTGTGCAGCAGTGACGTTGCCGTGCTTATCTTTTCTAACATCACGCCCCGGTGCTGTAGCACCGCCAGCAGGCAAGACACCACGCTTTGTCAGCGCAACCTCATGCCGCTTCTGCCCACCCTTGCCACCAAAGATGTGCGGTGACAAATATTTGTAGGCTGGCGTTCCTTTGCCGGGGTTCTCGGCAAAAAACACGCGACCAAATTGGTCACGCTCACTGCGCCTTGTATATTGCATTTTGACTGAGTTGACCGTCCAACGTGTTGGCCTGTCAAACACACGCTTCATTTCTTTCTTTTGAACTTCTTTTAAGTCAGCAACCAGAAAGCGCGTGGTGTCGTGAATAGTTTTCGGCAACACCTTTTTCTCAATGCGGTTCAACCGCTTTGTCAGGTCTTTCAGGTTATCTGAGACATCTACATTAAATCGGTCTAATAAAGCCATCAGAAGGGTATCTCGTCATCAAACTCTTGGTTGTCAGCGATGTTGACAATCTCCGCGCCGGGGAACGCATCCTTCACGGCATGAACGTCCATTTGCGCGCGCCATGCACGGACAATCCGTGCAATCTCCGTAACAGTATAGACAGGCAAGTCAGTCTGCGCCAGTGTCGCGGCGGAGTTATCTTTTGCGATAACTATCTGCATTTCATCTTTGCCTTCCTCATTCGGCGCGGTGGCATACCAAAACTCAGGCGGGGCTGGTTTATGCCCTCGTTCCGTCGCTTCTTTCTCCAGTGCTGCCCAGCCACGTTGCATAACGCCAGCGCGCTGAATAACCAGCGCAACATCCTTCTCATGCAACGCCACATCCAGCTTCGCCTTCGCTGCCTCGAACTTAGCGGCAGTCTCAGGGCTGACCAGCGTCTCAAGTCGCCCGACACCCCAGCGCAACTCAATGTCAGCCGCAACCGCATCCAGCGGCTTCAACGCGCCATGTATCTGGTCATATTGCCAACCCTGCATGGGAACGTAATCGTCTTTGCCGATTGCATCTAAATCATATCTACTTTTTCGCTTTGTCATCTATAAACGCCTCGCTTGCTTCTTTGATTGTCTTGCCATTATACGCCATGCGGATAATCGCGCCGTCTTGGCTGTGCCAGCTATCGGTAACACATACGTTACCAACGTCGATATTCTCCGACGGGTCGGTGTCATGTTCTCCGACCAGAACCACCACCTCTTTGCCAGCTTGCATCAACCCATTCATCAGACCCGTCAACATTCTTAGCTGCCCCATTGGCAACCTCGCCCCGGTTGATTTCAATTCGCCAATGACGAACACCTCGCCACGCACATCGTATATGAAGTCAATGTCGGTAGGTGTGTATCCGTTGATGTGCAGATTGCCAAAGTCTTTTACTTGTGCCATCCGGTCACGATATTGCACCGTGCCATGATTAAAGTTTAACGCCATTTAACTTCTCCATACATAGTTCCGACCATCCATAACCATACCCCTTTATAGGGGGGTATGGATATGTATGGATATGGGCAGCACCTATGGATTACCATCCATACCCATCCATATCTCATTAACTAACCCATTGAAAAAGCTGACACTCTCAGATATGGATGTCCCCTTCTTAAACTGATACCAGTCATTCGACGACATTTTGCCGATTTTGGCCTCAACAGCACTTCTCCAGTCCGCTTCACGTATGCCGGGTGCGCCATCTTCATCGTGTTCTGTCCAATTACCAGCCGCCAACATCTCTTGCAGCGTGTCGATTGCTGTCTGTTGTTTGGCACTCCGGCGCGACTTCGGCTTGGGCAATTCGTCCATTATGTCCAAAACCAAGCTGCTTTGCTCTTGTGCAAATGCGTCTTGCACAAATCGCACCTCACGCGCATTTAGGGCAATAGGCTCGGCCTCTTGCACATCTTTCTGCTTTGCTACCTTTACAACGACAGATTGCGTCCCCTCAGTGCGTTTAATGGCAACAGAGGTATCAACAGCCCCCAACAAAGAAGAACTGCCACGCAAGCCCTTGTCGCTGTCTTTGCCGCTATGGTGAACAGCCAGCACAGTGCAGTCGAACCATTCCTTCATTAGGTCGCATGAGCGGATAAACATACCCATATCGGTTGCTGAGTTCTCATCAGCACCCGACCCGGCGAATGACCTTGCCAGCGTATCCACTACGATAAGGTCGGGTGATACACCGCCGAGCGTATCCTCGATGGCGTGTCTCAGTTGTAACACATCTGGAGCATCTTCCATCGCCATACCGATGGGCGTAGTAACGGCATAGAACGGCACACCATCGTCATCTAGCTGCCTATCCCTATGCCAAGCCTCCGCCCTTACGGCGATGCCGGACTGGCCTTCCATAGCCAAATAAACGACTGCGCCTTGTGATGTGGGTCGCCCGTTCCAGTCGATACCGTGTGCAATCGACAACGCCCAATCTATCGCTAGGAACGATTTGAATGTTGCTGGTGCGCCATACAGCACCGCAAAGCTGTTCTCGATTAGGTAATCCGCCACCATAAAGCTGGGCGGAGGGGTAGCCCTTAGTTCTCCGAGCGTCTTGACGCGGATTTTCCGCTCGACAGGAACTGCCGTATCGCTTGCGGCATTGCTTGGATGCGGTTGTGTTTTGTCTGGCGCAATATGAAGGTCTGCAATCTTGCCTTCTCTTGCTCGGATAATAGTGCTGGTAACTTTCTTTCGGAACTCATCTATTCCTCTCCCCTCTTGGTTCAAATCGCCTGTGCGGCTTCCTACCTTTATTTCATATGTCGGGTAAACTTCTTGCTCCATCCACTGCATAGTCGGAAAAGTGCCGTGCTTGCGGAAATAGTCGGATATAGAAGCCAGCACCATACTAGCCATATAATGTTCACGGCCATCGACCCGCCGACCAAAAGCATCAAAAGCACCGCTGCCCATAGGAACGTCAAGGCTTGCAGCAGCCACTCCGGTGGATTGCGCTGCAACCTTTGGAGGAAATATGGCGAAGTCTTCGTCATTTACCCAACGATAACCTGTGCTTGAGGGGTGTATGACGTAACCGCCGTCACCTCTAACGTCAACACAGCCGTCAATACCAGCACGATTTCTAATGCCATCAGAGTGCCGATAATAATAGTGCCATCCACCTGATTGCGTCTCAGATACCTTAGTGATGCCCAAAAGTTCCGCATTGTCCTTTACCCAGTCCTTACCTTGTTTTCCGTCTCTTACGTCAATGTCGATGACCGACACGCCGGAGACTTCTCCGGTTGGCATACCAATAAGAGCAGCACCCGGCAAGGAAAATAACCGCTCAATCTCATCTGGGTCTTGCGTAGCCGCCTTGAACCCGCCCTGACAGACAGGACGCTTCTTTACATCGCACGGGAAGACAGGGTAATCCTCTGCCACCTCAAGTGCTGTGCTTATAATATCCATTATAATGCTCCCTCAAGCTGCTTAATTACTCTTCCGATTTGTTCTGGGATTTGCGGGACGACCGCGTTACCCAATGCTTTAATTCTGTGTGACCGATTGGAAACCCCATTAGCCACTCGACCCACGTTGGGTTCAGCTGCCCAGAGTGTCGGCTGTGACCCGCCACCACTTCTTCTAAATTGCCCTTGTTTCGATTGGCTAACTGTTCCCTGTTCTTGTCCGTGATTGTCGGGTGAACCTTGTTTGCCCTCGGTGTCGGCCACATCCTTACGTCCGTTCTCAGGCTCTTGCCCTGACCGCCGCCCGTCGTCTCCTGACTGTCCGCTGCGTTGGGTGTTGCCCACATCTGAGGACTGCTCTGTATTTCCTTCCAAGCCTTCACTGTGTTCTCGTCCACTTGCTCCCGAAGGTTGGACGGCCACGCTCTGCCCTTCCGCGCCACTGTCGCTTGCTTTACTAGCGACTGCTCCGACCTCTGTGGTAGGTCGTCCATCGCGCAAGGTGTCGCCCACAGTGGCGGCTCTCGCCACCCACTGTTCATGCTGGGGGACATCTGATTTCCCTTCGCTGTTGGCGTGTGCAACAATCCATACTCTGTCTCGTCTGTGCGGGGCATCGACACCGCAAGCTGGAATAACAAATGGCCTTGCGGCGTAGTCTTCGGCTTCCAAGTCAGATAACACCTCGTCGAGGCCCATGCTGATGTGTCCAGCAACATTCTCGAAAATTCCCCAAGTGGGTCTGATTTCTTTAATAAGCCGATACACTTCAGGCCAGAGGTGACGGTCATCTTCCGCGCCTCGCTGCTTCCCGGCAACACTGAATGGCTGGCACGGGTATCCCCCGACGATGACATCTGGTCGAACAATCCCATCTGCTCGGAGTTGCTCTCCAGTGAGGCTTCGGACATCATCGTAGATTGGTGTGTCAGGCCAATGTCGTCTAAGGACTTCTTGGCAGTATCTTTCGATTTCGCAGAACGCGACTGTTTCAAATCCGGCTTTTTCGAGGCCAATGCTAAATCCCCCTATACCACTAAATAAATCTAATACTTTCATGTTTCCCCCTATCCCTCGTAAAAGTCGGGTCGGCGCAGACGAGGGAGTTAAACCGCGCCGACCCTTCTTGCTAGTGCTTAGAACTCGTCGTCCGCACTAGCTGCTGGCTGCGCTATGGAGGAAGGAAGCGCGCCAGTTTCTTCATCATCATCCAGTTCGGACGGACGGTCAATCCAACTCACAATCTTGAGCGTTGGGATTGTCGTTGAGCCTTTGCCAACCTTAGTTGGCACAGCACCCGAAAACTCCACAACCGGGACTTGTCCACCTTTGTCCCCTGCCGCTTCGTAATCGCTATAAAGCTGCTGGATGCTCATCGTTGCACCAGCACCATTCGTTGCCCATTCTGCGACTGGTTCTTCATCACCAAACGCAGACTTGCTCATGATGCAGACCTTGAAGCCACGCTTCCATTGGCCTTCGCCATCAGGGCGAGCCGCTGGTGCTTCCAAGCTGGCATCCATCACCCATTCAGGTGCGCCACCCTCAGTAAACAAGCACCAGCCTGTTTTAATATTAGCAAGGTCGAAGACCGCCTTGCTCAAGTTGACCTGACCGTCGCGGTTAGCCCAACTTGATGTGGATGCCATATACTTCACATAAGGCTTATAATTTCCACTGCCACCATTTCCAAAACTTAAAGGCATTTTACATTCTCTCTTTTTGCATGAAGCCGTTGATTAAACCCCGAAGATGCGCTTGGCTTCACTACGCATTATCGGGTCATTCCAGTAAAAGCTGGAATAGGATGGGGCGAAGATGCTGGCGAGTTCCCGTGCGTCATTCGACAACGATAGGAACGTCTCCATCTTCTTCACCGTAACTTTATATTCCTCAAGTATCTCCGCCGCCTCATCTTTATCGAGGTCATACACAGCAAACTTCTTTGGTGTGACGTAGCAGAACTTGATGTCATAGTCAGGCCGCATCGCTTGATACAATGCGCCTTGACGCTTGTGGTTATCCATTATCACGCTTGGCAGTCTGCCAGTCGTCTTGAGGTCGATGGATAGGTTGGGGTCGGTATAGCTAAAGTCATCGAACCCCATAATCTCAACCGGACAGCCTTCCAGCCGCAGCGATAGGCGCGTCTGGGTAGCGTCTGGTGTGCCAAAGGGCTTCATGGCTTCAATGCCATTGGTGACGTAACCAACAAGGTCTTCTCGCGCCTTGTCCCTGTCGCCGCCATTTGTCAGCAATGCAGTGTCCTTTGAGAACTGCTTGACCGCCATCTCAATGGCCTGCTCAACCGACAGCACACCAAATTCGTCTGTCAGATATTGCTCAACACCGTGTTCGGCAGCTATACCGCGCCACATATTTACATTGCTGCCACCCTTGATTTTCATCGGGTAGCGCAACAGCCACGCAGCCGGGTCTGTCCTAAACATATCAATGTTGCTGTAGGACAGATGGCGTATGCCGTGCGCTTCAAACGCGCTCATTATTTATCACCATCGTATTTCACCATTGGCTGTATAAGTTCTTCTCGGTATCCCGACCCATCAAGAAAAGGCGTAACCTGATAGCAAAGGCTGCCATAAGGCTGCCAACCAAGTTCAATATTTTCACGCATGACATCTTCAAACTGCCACCGTGTAGGTTCTCTGATAATTATATAATTTGTTATTCTTCTCATCGAATAAACTCCCTTGTTTGTCTCGATATGTAACTATTAAGATGCGTCACGCTTTGCGTCAACCCCCAGTGGAAATTAAAATGCCTCCGCTGGGGATATGGTAACCTTCGCACCTTCTATCTCATTGCTCCACATCATCGTCACGCGATTTGCCAAGCAATCATCCGTGATGACATTGCAGTGCTGCAACACATCCATCACGGCCTTGGCGCGGTTGTCGATGTCCATACGCCGCCTCGATGGTCGGCCTACAATGATTTCGATATTGAACGGATAGTCAATCTCAGGACGCATCTCGGTTTCGAGTGCCAGAGTGACTTCGTTAATCCACTCCATATACTGCTTGGAGCGATACATCCGCCGACCCGTTATGCGCCATAAACGATTGACGCTTGGTGGGGTCGGCAGATGGTAACAATATATTTTATTTGCCACGGCGCAGACCTGATGCCAAGTCCAGTGGACTGACCTCATTATCGGTTGCCGCTACCAGCTTCACCAAAATCTCAGGCTTGGGCATACGGTCGCCCAAACGATACTGGGTAATTGCTGACCGACTAACGCCAACCTTGTCAGCAAGCTTCTGGTCATTGATGTCATTATTCTTCATATATTCATGCAGGTTCATCTGGTGTAACTCCCGTGATTTTTTCTAACTGCCACATTGTCTTTTCCAGCAAGTCCTCGTCAGTCGTATGACCGCGCTGGCGGTGGATGTTTTGCACTACCGCTTTAACATCTTGCATCATCTGTGACAATGCCTCTCCGTCTGATAGGCCAGCATATCTCACATCCGGTTTAGCCATTATAAGTGTCCTCTGGTGTGCGCTTATCAAACTCACGCAGAAGGCTTGTCAGCGTGTCAATCATGTTGACCGCCTGATTGCGGTTCACTGCAAAGCGAACATAGTCGTCGCCTTCCTTGATGCACAGGTCAGCCACAAACGCCGCATCAATGCAGGGCGATACATAACGCAACTGCGGCGGCGGTATATCAACCGCTGGCGTTTCGGTGGCGATAACAACAGTGTCGCCGTTTTCATCTTTATGCTCAATCATGGGTTCACTCCTAAGTAGGTTTCCATCAGTGCAAAAGTGATAAGGAAGAATAGCACAAAACTAACCACTTCTGGCAATAGCCTTACAACCGGGGCGGGAGGCTTGGCTTGCACAATCTCAAGCTGCCCTTCATCATTCACGATGCCGATTGTATATTCTGGTTTGCTTAGTTCGGCGCGCTCGGCCTTATCGGCCTCACGCTCCTCACGCTTGCGCCTATTGTGATGATATTCTGCCATCCAATAATTATGCGCTGCTTCCTCCTTACTCAACATCTGCTCTCTCCAAGATTGATTTCTTGCCGCGCTCAAGAAGCCATAGGGCTTCCGGCAGATGACCGAATGTAATCGCTGTGACCTCATTATTATTATTGTCATAACCGATTAGAACAAATCCCTGCAACTTACCCTTCAAGCTATCCAGCGTTGCATCAGGGTCGAAGTCCGAGTTTTTGCGGCCTCCACCAAAGTCAATTATTTCAGCCATTGGATTTCCTCCTTCCGCTCAACACGGTTCATCAGCTTTGCCATGCTGCGCTTGTTATCTGGCTCAACCACATCAACACGGTCAAGACGACGCTGCCGACAATAGAACGTGCGGCTTGATGCGTTGGCACAGTTTACGATTGATAGACGCTCAAGTTCGCGGTCTGCATCAGCTTTGGTCGCATGATAAACCCAGAACTCTTTTTTATCATCCAAGTGTCTCCACAAAATCATTGCCGATACCACCGTTTCATCACCGCAGTCGTGCCAGTTTCGTGGTCAACACGAGCATCGTAAACAAGAAAGTCGCGCTTATAGTCCGCGATGCCCTGCTGCTTACCTTCTGGCGTTTCAGCCTCAATACGAGCAAAACAATACTTGCCCTCTTGTGGCATCCGATAAATTTTATATGGCTTACTCATTGAACAACCCCCTCAAGCACATAGCCCCACATTAAAATCATGTAGAGCGACAGCATAAATACTGCCGCCCCACATATGTCTTTGACCAGCGACCACATTATTGTTCAATCCCAAGATGCAAATGAGCAACTTTTTTCATTGCTTCAGCAAGCGTCTTTTGCGGATAAAAAATGAACCCATCATCAGTTTTTTGACCCACATTATATTTTTCGCCAATTTCCTCTGCATAATCGCAAACTTGAATAGCTATATTTTCGTCACGCTTAAACACAAATATAGGGTCAACATCGCAATCACCATCAATGTAGGTGAAATCGTATTTACTAATTACATTCATCGGTCTAACTCCTTCTCAATATGTGACCATGACATGAATATGGGGGGTGTCACGAAAAGTGTCAACCCTCAGTGGAAAATAATAATTACTGATATGAAACCTACGATACCCCCAGCAAGGAAGTATGCCATTACTCTTTGCCGAACCGTTTTCGCCAGAGGTAATCGGATAGCTTGCTGAGTTTGCCAACAAGCCAGTTCACCGGGCGGCTATGCCAGAACCAACGCCTACTCATTTGCGGAACTGCCCAATCGACTTGATGCCGAAGCTTGCGCCGATGGATGCCAAGATGCCCCACTGGATAAAGTCGGGTGCAGTCTTGAGGAACTCAAAGCCAGATTTCATGTAGGGCTGCGCCGGGGGATAGAAGCTTGCCAGAATTATTCCAATAAAGCAGATTGTCCAAGCCTCATCTTTGAGGCTGTCTGCCGCGCTACCAAGTGCCTTGTCTTCCCACGCTTCACCAGCCCTTGCAGCTTTGGCTTGCGCCTCAATCTTGGCGACTGCCAACTTGTTCTTGGCCTCGGTCTTCTTCTGTCTGCCCTCAAGATAAGCACCAGCAATCTTTGTGACTGGGTTTAACCAATTCAACATCACATAATCTCCTGAGTAATCACGCTGCCATCGCTCTGGCTGGCAGTCCTTATAATACCATTCAGCTTACGCAGTATGTATTGAAACCGCGCTTGGCTAAGTTCCTGAGTGGCTGTGGCGGCACTAATCTCACCAGCCAGTTCGTCATAGATGACACCGAGCCAATACACGCGAGCATCGTCGCCTGTTATTGTTTCCGGCTCGCTGTCAAACAATGCCATCAATAACTCCAAACAGTTGGTCTAGGCCAACCCTCTTTGTTCGTCAGGTCGTCCAAGTGAATAAAACGCCCGTCGCCCTTTTGCTGAATACCGACACCCGTAAAGCCCATTCGCATCGCCAGTCTCAGCAGCGCGTATGCTTCGCCACGCGAGACAGCAACATCAACAGCACGGCCTGATGAGTGTGTGCCGGGTTTGCTCTTGGATGCCTCAATAGGGTGTTCGGGGCAGCGATATCCAGATGTAATCTTCATCGGCTTGCCATACGCTTCGCGCAAGTCCTGCAACCTCCACATGAAATCCTCATCCATCTCAGCACGACCACAGTGCTGGCAAGCCACTTCGCTGCGCCCAAAGTTCGGGAAGTCTTCCCAATGTGGTTCGATAGTTTTAGACATTTTAGCTATTCTTTCTGGCCTTGACCGATGCGATTGCTTTTCTGAGTTGCCCAGCTTCAGGCTGGTCAAACCTTCCAATGTTGACAGTAGTTTTCTTATGCTTGATTTGCATAACATCCGTAAAGATTATCATCTTTTCGTCTAACGCGACAAGGGCAACAATATCGCAATCATCTGGCGACAACAGCTTCTTGCTACCCGACCCGGTGGCAGTCATAAACTTATATCGCTGGTTTGATTTGGTTTTGCAGGACTTTACTTCAACCCTGTAAGCTTCTCCGCAATCGTCAAACATTAACAAGTCAAAGCCCTGCCCGTTACAGATGGCGGTTTGATACCCCATCATTTCTAACGCGCTACAAACGAGAAACTCTCCCGCCTTGCCAATCTGAACTGCGTTACGCACAGTCGTGTAAGCCATTACTGTAGTGGATTACTCGCAGCATCCAAACCGCGCCACAAATCGTCCACCTCCCGATTTATCTTGCCGAACCGACTGTCGATTGATTTGACCTTCTCGTCAAACTGTTTGACCAGCAAATCATTCTCCACTGTCGTCTTCTCTACCTCTGCAATACGGTCACGCAAATCCAGAAGCTGCTTCTGGTTCTCCATAATAGTTTCTAGGTTTGTGCCTAGCACGGTCAGCTTCTCGGCTGTGTCACCGTTGCCAGAGACAGCCGCCTCTACAGCCTCTATGCGTCCGTAGAACTCCGCGACTGCCCAGATGCCGCCAGCCATAGTCGTGGCGATAGATAGCACAATGGCTATCCATACGCCGCGCAGCTTCGTGCCGCCGATTGTGAGTTCGGTGTCTTCTAGGCTCATTGATACATATACGCTTGCTGGTCACTGTAGATAGCTTCGCCCTGACCAAGCACTTCACTGGCAGTCACATAGTCACCCATCAGGAAGTCGTGGAACTCGATATGACCCGTATTGGTTGCCCATTGGACACTCAAGATGTCATTGGTAGCTGAGTATGAGATAGAGGCTTCAGCCATAGAGTTGCCATATTCTTGAGCATGTTCGTCTGACAGGCTGGTCAACTGCTCATTCTTAGATGCAGCAAGGAACGCCCCTGCCTCGCGCGAACTTGTGGCGATTTGCTCCAATGATTGATTATATTCAAGCACAGTCTCTTGGCTGATGCTTACGTCGTTCTGTTCGACGTATTCTTGAACGGCTATTTGGTCTTCGACGCTGTTTGTCTCTTGTGCCACTTCCGCTTTTTCTGCCACTTCCTCAACGACTGCAAGCTGATGAGAAGCTACAACGAAATTATCAACTGCTACCGAAACCGCCGCCATTGATTGCTCGGCCTTTTCTTCCAATGCCATCTTGGTGGTGAAATACAAAGCGTTCTGCACTCCTGCAAGAGCGTCATTATAGGCAGTTATGTCGCCCTCATTGATGATGTATTGCTCATCGTCCACTGCATTGTAGTCAATGATACCACCGATAGATGCGTAGTGTTCTGCGCCATATACTGCATAGCGGCCTTGCTCCAGCTTGGCAGCGATTGTCTTGCTGGCACTAACCAGATTATCAATCGTCGTCTCTGCTTGTGCTGCGGAAACGCTCAGAAATGCTGAGATTGCTATCGCTATTTTCTTCATCGGTATCATCCTTACCTATCCTTAATATCTTATCGTAGAAATCTTTCCTGTCTAGGTAATCTGGAATAAACGTCTCTGGGTCGCGCTTCATCAGCAATGTCGCGGCTCTGCCGACGACCAACTTACCTCCGACGGAAATAGGGCAAGGCGTAGCACTGGCGAACATAGCCTTCCAAGTGTCTAAGTTCTGGCAAAGCCGAGCCACCGAGGCAATCGACATACCCTGCTCCTTTAGGGCTTTGGCATCACGCCTCCGGTTGCACTCTGCATCCTGCTTATAGCCGCCCATAGACAAGCCAAGCACGTTGACCTGAACGCCCATACCACGGCCTATCAAGCAGCTTTCACTGCCGCCAGATGGCGCGCTAGGGCTGACAGCCGTAGGTGGTGGAGTGACGTTAGATGCCGCACCTGCGCCATTGTAATTATTGGTGGTGGATGTGGAGGGATTGTTTGAACTGACCGTGCTGTTGATGTTGCTGGTGTTCAAGTCGCCAGTCTGCTCGTTCTGAGCGTGTGCTGCGGTTAGTGTGAGCAGCAGAAGTAATATGACCCGGCGCATCGCATCTTACAGCTTCTGCATTATGATGCCGCCGAGAGTGAATAACCCAAGCACAGCCGTGAAGGCTAAGGCCTCAATGCGCCACATGCGGCGGTCAAGAGTGTTTAATTTATCGTCAACCATCTGACGGAACACCTTGCACTCACGCTCATGTGCTTCTAGCTGCGCTTGGGTAGACATTTTATTTCTCTTTGGCTTTGCCGATATTCACGGCGCAAAGGTCAATAACACGATAGAGCTTGCCAATGAAGTTATCGTCTTTTTGAGTTGGTGTCACCGCAGCTATGATGCTGGCGGCACTGATGATTGCGGTTGCATATGAAATAATTGTCTCAATCATTCTTCTGTCTCCGGTTCGGCTTCCAATGATGACTTTAGCATATTCATAAATGCTTGTCTGCCGACATTCAGTTGGTCGATATTGAATTGTGCCGAACTGATTTTGCGGTCTAGGTCGAGCAGGTGGTTAATCATAACCTTCTGCTCATCCGTCAAATCATCTTCTGCATATTCAACACCGTCAATCGTGATAGGGGTCTTTTCCTGTTTTCCCATCATTCTCTCCTGTGTGTTGCGTTACCACGGCACTCCGTCAGTAGTAACAGGGGTTTTCTGCCCAGCAATATCAGCAGCCAGAGCAGCTTCGGTTTCGTCTTTATCAACGCTTTCGTAAACCCAGCCAAGCACATTAGCTTCGGTCAGGCTGTTAAAAGCAATAAAGCCGTCAGCACTTGCATCAGGCGTAAAGCCAACAGTGCCATAAGAGGAAGCAGAATAGGTTACGGCATCATCGCCTTCCCCAACTGTTTCCGTTTCAGTGACGCGCCAATGCGCCACAGTAACGCCGCCATCGGCAGTGTTACGTTCTAAGTTTGCTATAGTCCAAGTTGCCATTTTAATTCTCCAGTGCGGTCAATCTTGCTTCAATGTTAGTTAGGCGTTGTTCAGTAGCCGCGCCAATAAAAGCTAGAAGTTCAGCATATCGAACACCAAGTCGGGTGCGTTCAGTTGCACCTTCTGGTGCTTCTTCGGCTGTCTCATAGGTGTCTGTGCGGGTGTATGCGTCAACAGCCTCAATGCCATTTTCTTCGTCAGCTTCAACCGCTGGCACTTCGGTCTGTGTTTCCCACCAAGTCGTAGAGATGAAGAAGGCATAGTCACCAGCGTCCAAGCCAGCATCAGTCATAGCTTGCTGAATGTCTTGTGCAATGTGACCAGTGTGGGTTCTTGCGTTATCGCCTTTGCTTTCTACTGCGCTGTTCCACTTAAATGTCTTGAACAGTTTGCTTAGTGCTTTGGCGGCAGTAACCTCTGCATCCGTTAGGCTGGCAATCTGCTGCTTTTCGTTTGCATCCGATGTGCCAATAATGGTTGTGTTGGTGGCGTAAACGTCATCCCAGCGAAACATAGAAGAACCAACATCTTTGGCATTGTCTATTCTATTTGCTCCATCAGTAGGAAGAATATCTAAAGCACCAAAGCTGATACCACAATCGTTAGAGCCTATATAAGGTCTATTAGCTATAACCCCAATCGACCCGACAGTTGAGCCTTCTTTGCGGAAAGAAACAATATCGCCATCGCTTGTATAAGAACTATTGATAAACATTGTGCCAACAGCAAACTCAGGTTGGTCACTGCCAAGTTTCACACCACTAGCACCGCCAGTAAAGTTTCTGGGGTCACTGCTTGTCGTTGAGATAAGGACATTCCCGCTGCTGTCGATGCGCATGCTTTCAGCAACTGTTGTTCCGTTGTATCTTTGAAATGCAATAGTGCCGTGAGAAGTGTTGTTGCGAGATGTTATTTTTGTTGTGCCGTTATCAGATTGAAATGATGCGAACTGATTTGTGCCATCTGCATCATAAAGACGAACTTGGCTATCTGATGCACTAATTGTAAGGGCTTTATCAGGCGAACTCGTGCCGATGCCTAACCGCTCCGCACTCGCATCCCAGAACAGCTTGGCAGTTGTGCCTGTGTCTTCGTAGAAGGAGATGTCGCCGTTGGTGTCTATTTTCATTCTTTGTTCGTTATCAATGGCAGAACCATCATAACCTGTGCGAAATTGAATAGAGCCATATCTACCATTCGCATCAAGAATTACATTTCCGTAACTTGAATTTCCACCAACACTTTTTAATGTGATGTCTGGATTTGAGTTATTAAAAGTTATAAACCCACTGTTGCCGAATTGACTATCCCCATCCACAGTCAGCCCATCAGCCGTGACCGTGCCAGTGACATCAATGCCTGTGCTGATAACACTCATCTTTGTCTGGTCAGCAACCTGAAAAACAAGATTGCCGCCGCCAGAACTTGTCGACAGTGTTAAGTTTGAGCCATCGTGAATAATTCTGCCATCATAGTCATCGCTAAATGGTGCTTTCATATCTATATATGCACCAGACGCTCCGCCCATTTCCAAACGCGCAAAACCAGACGCAGGGGCAATATTGACATCTGTAAAACTGGCACCCGCAGAAGTCGTGCTGCCGATGACTGTGTTGTCGATTGTGCCGCCGTTAATATCAACAGTCGATAGAACATCTTGCTCGATGGCGTTGTTCAGTTCTTCGCGTGTGATTTTCTTGGTCTGCCCGGTGCTGGTATCGACAACGACAAACACATCAGTCGCGGCTGTGTTCGAGCCGGTGATTGCAGTGAGTTCGGATATTTTCTTGTCAGCCATTATATACCCCAGACTGTGACGAATGAACTATTGCTGCCACGGAAAGTGCCAGATGTTGTGAACTGCACGAATGACCACGCTTCGCTGCGAGTAGATATTGAAGCCATATTGTTTGCGGTAAGGTCAACACCTAAATCTTCCCCACCAGCTTCAGTATTGCTTCCAACCTCATCATCTCTGCGCGCATAGCTGATTGATACTGGCTTGCCAATACCGCTTTGACCGTTATTAAAATTCATAATCTCAGCAACACCGAAATAAGAACGCGCATAATCAGCACTGTCAGCCCCCGGCCCTTGCAAATCCATCGTGTCTTCGAGCGTAATCAAACTGCGTGTGCTTGCGCCGCCAGCTTTGAGCGTTGGCTGGTAGGCGGAGTTCTCAGAAGTAATGTTAAGCAAGAACCCAACCTTGACATAGCTGTAATTACCAAGACCCGATACTGTGATTGTGCTGGTGTTTGAACCCGGCTCAGTCGTGCCAACGTGCTTCAGGCCAGTATCGGCCAAAGCTGCGATGGCTTGCGATGTGCGAAGCGGTGTCATCACATAGGTGTTATCAGTGCCTACTTCTGCGGTTTGTTGCGAAGCCACCGCTAAGTTAATAATAGTCGTGCCACTGCTATTCTTGACAGAAGTGCCAGAGGCAGACGCGGCTTGAATGACATCGGTGCGAACTTCAAACTTTGAGCCAGACTGGTCAAGATAGCCGACAATAATCCAGTCTGTGTCGGATGCGTTCCGCATCTTAAGCAAGTGATTTGCCGTATCATACCAAAACATATTTGCGGCGGTGACAGTCGGTGCTGTCGAGTTGCTATTGTTCGACAAGATAGCTTGTAGAACACTGTTGATGTCAGCCCGTGCCAGTAGGCTCGTCTGGTTGTCAATTACATAATCATGTGTTGCCATTAGTTATACTCCACCACTGCGGTAAGTTCATCGATGCTTGGCGAAATGTTTTCGGCCTCTGAAACCAATACTACACGAAAACGGAACGCCCTGCCACTAAAGTCGCCAGCCTTAAACAGTTTGTAATCCGACCACGTTGGCGACGACGCCGGGTTATCATTTGTTGTTGAAATATAGAACAAGACATTGTGGTCTGCAAACTGCGGGTCAGACCAGCTATCCCACAAGCCAGTCCAAGTGTTCCAATCACCAGCAATGTCATCCCACAAGCCAGCACCAGCATTAAACCTAGTGACAGCCGCGTCTATGCGCGCCCTAACGCGCCGCACAGAGCCAGTGTCAATGTAGTTGCTAAAGTCATAAGTGCCTGTCGCCGGGCTGCTCTCTGACGCGCCTGTGGTGCTTGTGAGGCGCAGATTGCCTGATGTCACTGTCAGGTTTGTTTTGCTGCCAGAGAACGTGCTGTGTTCGGCTTGGTTGCTGGTGTTGCTGAAATCTTCTAGGTCAACTGCTGGCACGACAACGCTGGTATAGTTAGTGCTGTTGATGCCCAGCTTGTCATATGCGCGGATGGTGTATGTGCCAGACCGCGCCGGAACAGTAATGCTGTTAGCCGGACGCGCCACTTTATAGACTGCCGTTGTTGCATTTGCCCAGCTTGCGCCGCTTTCTTCGATGGCGTGACGGATGCGGTAGAAACTCAAGTCAAGATTATTAACCGCTTCCCACTCTAAGTTCAGCAATGCGCCGCCCACTGTAGCGTTAAAGTTAGTAACATCATCTGGCGCATCGACAAATGCGTTGACTGCATAATTCTGCCGCAATTCATACTCGCCACGGATGCCAAACGTGTTCACTGACCTTGCGCGAATGTCATAGTTTGTGTTCTCAACATCAATAATCTCAAACAAGCCTAACTCGCCAACACCCGCTTGCGTAAACACGCTATCGGTTGATTTCTTATATTCGACCTCAACAAAGTCAATGCGCTCTGGTGAAGCTGAATCAATAGTCACGCCCAAGACGGTGAACACGCCTTCGTTAATCACACGCGCTTCGGTCACAACATTTACACTAACTGGCGGCGCAACAAACGCATCAGCCAAAGATGTGTTGTTAGTTTCAAACGCGGTTTCTTCGGCAGACCAGTCATAGACAGCCGAACTGATTTCACCCAGCGTCAGATTGACCTCAAGCATCGTGTCGCCTGTCGGTGCGAACTGCCAAGCCAGCACCTCAAATGTTTTCTCTGTCCACCCGGCGCGTGTATTCGTCAGCTTAATAATATCGCCAACCTGAACTTGCATTGCGCGAAGACCCATTGTGGCGTTGACCACAATCTGTTCACGATTGCGGAACAGCAGAATTTTAGCAATACGCTGCGCCATTGTGCTGGTCGATGTAAATGGCAAATCCAAGCTGGTCTTGATTTCTTCACCGCCATCAATGTCTGTGATTGTCGTAGCACTCAGGCGAACCTCTGGATAATCGGTCTGCATCCAGTTGCTTTCTTCGCCAGAGAATTTGCCGTTGACGATATTGAAGTTCTCTTGGCGACTGCGGCGCGTCTGTATCTGTAGATTGCCACGCAAATCATCTTCATCGAATGTATAGATTGGCGTTGTATATGCGCCAGCTTTGACGCGGAACTTGCCTTGTGCATACCAGACCGAACCAGCCATTGATTTGGTTATGCTTTCAATAATCTTGTCTGGCTGCGTCCCTGTCGTGAATGAACCGTTGACTTCATAGCGGTTTTCTGTGCCGCCAGCGGCCAGTGTTACGTCATCATCGCAGACATTCATTGCTGTGATGAACGATGTATCGTCAACCTCATCGCTGTCCGCGTTGATGCCATATCCAGATGTCAGGTAATCACGCAAGCACAAGGCCGCGTTTGCTGACCAAGCTGTCGTTGCCGTGTTTGGGTTATAAACCTTCTTGCCCTTAATCACGGCAGAGATTTGCGGCTCACCTTGCGGGAACGCTTCTTGGTCAAACTCTAGGCGAATGTAGAGATAAGCAACGCCTTGCAAGCGGTGGTCGTTTGTCCATAGACCGCTTGACACTGTAACCAGTTCACTGGCTGCCGCTTGATTATCTGCGCCAAGAAACGCGGCGCAATAGACTTTGTTGTCATACTTATCTGGCGCGGTAGATGTCTGCAATGTTGTTGTCAGACCTGACGCAAACGTCAACTGCTCATCGTTTAGATATACTTCTTCAACGCTTTCAATCTCGTGACCAGCCAGTGCCACCAGAATGTGCAAGTCCTTATTGTTGTTCGTCGTCTCCTTATAAACAATCGCGCCGCCGACCTTAGTCTTGCCATAAACAATGGCGTGGTCTGCTGCGGGTGATAAGCCGGCTACGTCATAGCCAGTCAGATTGTTGCCAGCGTTTACATCTTTGACATCTGGCGAAAGAAGTTTGGCTGCGGTGGAAAGTGCGAATGTCGTAGCAAAGTGCGTCCAGAAACTAGTGCCAATCAGTGCTGCCGTGCCGCCAACTGCGGCTGTTATTGCGGTTGATAGCAATGAGACAGCCACACTAACCGCCCCAGCTTCTGCGGCAGTCGGCAGGAATAGTAAAAAAAGTAAAACGTGCCACATATCAAATCGCCCAGAAAATATCGTCAGCCTGTGTCGGTAAGAATACCACACCTTCGTCAGAAATAAACGCTACCTTGTCACCAATGCAAACACCAAGCGCAATCTGTGTAACTTGGTTATCTGCCGGGCGTCCGACTAACGAACCACGCGGCGGCAGCTTAACGTGTATTCGTGTCAGCCTTTTATCTAAGGCTTGCTCAATGTTGGCAAAGCCTTGCGTCTTCAGCAGCTTGAGATAATGCCGCTTTGCACCAAAGGCCGTCTTATAATTACCCGACCAATCCGATGCTAGTGGCTTTCCGGTCATAGCCAGATGCGCTCGATTAGCAAAGTTAAGGCAATCATTCTCACCCCACGCAAACGGCTTGTCGCGCAGACTGTCAATCAAATCGTTTAAGTTATGTGACCATTCTGCTAGGCGCATCACCGCCCCCAAGCAAACTTCTTGTCCTGCAAGTCGTTGACAAACTGGAAGCCCAAATCATTTGGAAAGCGCGACTTTTGGCTTTCGTGTGTATAGCGGCGCACACGCGGACGCTGCAAGTCAATCAATCGGCTTTCAACACCGACAGCGATGGTCGCAGTCTCCGGCCCCTCGTCAATGTTCATTTGGTCTATGTAGCCAGTAAATATCTCAGCCATTACGCTTTCTGTATCTGTAGCAATACTGAACGCAGAGCCATTTTCGTTCAACAAGAACGAACCATTTTCCTGCAACAGAAACTCGCCCCTTGCGTCCAACGCTCCAAAGTAAATCTTGCACTTGCGACCCTGATACGGCTCAGACAGTGCAAGGCTAATAAGTTCGCTAGGTATGCCAGACAGTGTAAGTGTCGCGCCTTTGGCTGCAACTTCAGATGTTTCGTCAATAGTCGAGATGGCAAGCATATTGCCGCTGCCAACATAGGTATCACCATCAATATTCTGCTCACCCAAGCCAGACCAAAAACGCAATGTCGATGTCTGGAAGAATAACTCCACAGCAAAAAACGGCGTAATCTCTGCCGCCAGTAATTCTGTGGCAAGTGCTGTTGGTAAATCGCGGCTCACGTTATGGCCTCAACTGCGGCAAAGGTAATGCCGAAATGCGTTACCTCATTGATTGACCAGTTTGTTTCGTTGGTCGCAAGACGGAATATGCCCTTTGCATTGCTAACTGTAACCGCCGCATTATCGGCTGGTGCTGTGCGGATAGATGGATAGATGTCGATGTTAGCTTCACCAGATGCGCTAGTGGTTACATCGTTCAACACCTTATGCAGCGTTGCTGACGATGATGTGCCAAGCTGGATATAGTCGCCAGCTTTTAGGTAGCCAGACGCACTAGCTGGCGCGCCATCAATGGTCAGACTGCCACCTGTTTGGTCTGCGCCGTTTACTAGCGGTGTGCCGGGTGTAGAGGCTGCGCTGCCGCGTGGCGTTGCACCTGATGGGTCGCCCAGTAAGAACGTGCCTTGCTGACCCTTTAGCTTAACCAGAAACGATACCCATTCCTCACCTTCGGCGCGGGTCATTGGCGGCAATGCAATCTCTGCTTCCCATTGCTGACCTGAGTGGGAAATAACCTGCTGCTTTAGCGTGAATGGCGATTGAGATATGCCAACAACATTACGCGCTCGCAGATTGATGGAGCGGATGCCAGTGACTGTCGGCAGTGTTAGTGGATAAGAATATGCCATTAGAATGCCTTGCTAAATGTGCCGCCACGCTGCTTCGCATCCAGCACGGCAGCTTTGGCTGAGTTGGCGATTTGCGGCATAAGTTGAGCAATCTCAGCACGAACCGTCTGAGATACCCCAGTGGAAATATTGATGTTCTGCACGACTGTTGTGCCGCCATCGCCGCCTAATTGGTTGTTCGGCACGATAGAACCCGCCGAGTGAGGAACGAATACCTCTTTTCCTCTTTCACCAACCATATAGGGAACGCCGCGCTGAACCGAGCCGCCAATAGCATCTCCGGTCAGCCCCTTTGCCGGGGCTTTAGTGCTAAATCCTTTTGTTACCGCGCCTGTTATCGACGAAACCAGCTGCTCGACAACCAGAATTTCGTATAACCTTTTTATGATGTCACGCGCCATTTGCTTGAACGCATCTTTCGCGCTCATCGCACCCTCAGATAGTTTCATAAAGGCTTCGCCAAAGCTGTCGCCTATAACGCTGGCGGTGTCCTCTGCCTGTGCCTTTGAGAACCCAAGCATCTCTCTGATTGTTTCCCCCGCGTCCTTGCCGCTGCCAGTTGCGTTTTGCAGGGCAGCGTCAAGTTCGCCAACGCTCTTGGTCAGACCACCCTTATCGCTACCAGCCGCCGCTGCGGCTGCGCGGAACTTTTCAATCATTTCGGCCAAGCCAAACAAGGATTTGCTGAAGTCAATTTTTCCGACACCGGGAATCTTGGCCGCTGCGGCGGCGAGTTGGTCTAGGGCTTGAACAGCCGTAAAGGCTGCGTTAAGGAACTCAGCCGCTATCGTTAAGGCAAACTGCTTAACACCGCCCTCACCCAGTTCTAAAACTCCTGTCAGTTTCGTTACAGCATCTCCAAGCGTCTTGCCTATGGCTTCTGCAAAATCGGGGCTGTTTCTAACTAGATTGCCCAATGCAACGGCAAAATCGTTGATGGCTTTATTTAAGCCAGCCTTGCCCACCAGAACTTGGAACGCATCAAACGCATCTCCAAGATTGGAGAACGCCCCGTTGAGCGTGTCCGCTTGTCTTGCGATAGCACCAGAGAACTCAGTTTTTCCGAGGGTGCGTAAGTAGCCCTCGATGCTCTCAGCATCTTTTGCTATCTCTGTCTCGACACCCTTAAAGGTGAAAATGACCTTGCTGCCCTCTGAGCGCGCCTTAATACCAAATTCTTTTAGACGCTCAAATTCACCAACGGCTGCGTCGGCTGCCGCCTCGACAAATTGCTCAAGCGTTTTGCCCGTGCCACTGGCAATGTTACCGAAAGCCTCTAGTGCAGCGATGGATGGGTTTAATCCGACTGAAATAAGACGGTTAAAGGCTCCAACTATCTCTTGCAAACTGAACGGCGTTTTGGCAGCAAACTCTTGTAAGACGCTGAAAGCACTAGCGGCCTTTTTACTGCTTCCCAAGAAAGTTTGAAGACTAGCCTCTAGCGATTGGAATTTTCTATTTGTTTCAATGGTGCTTTTGATGAAAAGCCCAAAACCAGCAGCCCCGGCAAGACCAGCCACAGCGGTCTTAACATTCAAGACCCTTTTCTTGACACCGTTAAGGCCGCGACCAACAGCGTTAAAAACACCCTGCGTTTTATTAAACGCCCTGATTACAATATTAAGATTTTCTGCCGCCATCTGCTAAGACTTCCAAGTATGCTACCCACTCAACGAGTTCAGTATAGGGCATATCCTCGATTTCGCCAATGGTCTTACCAAGCCTGTCAGCTAATGCGATGACCACAAATCGGTCAGGGTCATCGCTTAAATCTTTTTTACTTCTTCAACATCATTCATCTCGCCCATAAGCTGCCCTGCAACTTCGCTGACGATGGTCACTGATTGACGCATAAGAACTGGCTTGTCACCAACATCAAAAGCCTTCTCTCCGTCTTCGTCGAGAGCCTTCATAATGATTAAGTCAACCAGACCTTCAATGGTCATATTGTTTAAGAAGTTTGGATGCTTTTTTTGCAAGCGAGAAAACTCGCCAGCATTTAGCGGGGTGGCGAAAAGAACCATCGGCTCGTTTTCGTCACCCCATGCCTCAACCTCAACACGCACGGTGTTTTGATTGCTTTTTGCGCTGATGCGCTCGCCAAATGCAGACATAGTGCCACCCCCTGTCTGTTAGATTATACGGTTGTTTCGGTCAGTGCGCCTGTGCCTTGAACCGTCAGAGCCATCTCTACCATGCCGTCAAAGCTGGCAGTGATTGTGCGACCCGTTACAATAGCTGAACCAGTGTAATAGGTGTCGCCGCTTGTGTCGCCTTCTGGGAACACCGCAAAGGTAATTTCTGCGCCGGCGTATATCTCAGGCTGCGCTGTATCGGTTTCGTCAAAGAAAACCTCAAGAGAGCCGGTGAAGGTTTTTAGCCCGGCTTTGTAAGTGCGGTCTCCATTGCCCATTGTGGTGTCTTCAATAACCTCGGCTGACGATTCAATCGTATAGCTGCGGACTTCACCGACTGCGGTTGCTGAACCGCCGCTCGGCGTGATTTTAACAGTTCCTTCAGAACCAGTATGTGTTGCCATTTTCTAATCTCCAAGTTTGCAAACAAAGTAAGATATTAAGCGGCAGTCTCAATATCGTTTTCAACTGTAGCATAAGTGATTGCAATGGTAAATCGCCCCATGCCAACAGATTGTTCACCGTCGGCAGTATAGTCTGCCTCAAAATCTGTGACCTGAGTGTCTTTGGCGAAACCACCACGGGTCAAATCGGTGTAAATAGCTTCCTCAACCTCAACGGCAATCACATCAAGCGTGTCATCAACCGCGTCCGTTCCCTTTATATATGCTTCCACTATTACTTCAAGTTCTCGAACCTGAGTGCGCGGGGGAGAAATAGTCGGGTAAGTAATATTCTCTGTTTTTGTATATATGCAAAGCGCGGGAAGCTTCGCCTCGCCCAGCGGGAACAAGCGCGTCTTGAATACATTTGAACCCGTAGTGGTCAGCCCTGTAAGGGTTGTGGCGACGTTATCTCGTATGTTTTTTCTAACGTGTGCCATTAGTCTTCCTCAAGAACTAGCGTTGTAACACCAGTCCCGTCGGGCTGGACAACTCGTATAGTATAAGCAACAGAATTAACGGTAAGGGCATCGCCCTCAACAGCCGTAGAAATATCCGACGAGCGGCACACAAAACGCGGCTGCTGAATAGCCACACCAACTTCACCGACAGCAGCTTCAAAAAATTCATTGTCAAAGATACCCTTTACATTTGAAGCAGAGCCGCCGAGAGGGGTATAAGTAGCCGTCACGCCGAAATCATCTGCGCTAAAGAATACCTCAAGTTCTGTGGCGGTTTCGACAGCCATTAGTCTTTACTCTCTACTTCTTCTTTTTTCTTGACGGCTGTGCTGGTCGCACGTTTCTTCTCCGCAACAGGCTTATCGTCTGTGGCTTCTTCTGCAAAACCACGCGCGACAAGCTTTCTCGCCAAACGGTCTTCAACCTGACCTTCTTCGCCAGCCTTCATGTCTCCCACGGACGACACAGAACAGTCCTTCAAAATCTTGACCTTCATAGCTTACTCCGCTTCGGGGGTGTCAAAGTCGGTCACAGCCCGGTTGGTTGCTTTCTTGGTTGATTTAACTTGCTTGGGTTTGGGAGCATCAGTTTGCTCAACGCGACCCATTGCCAACAGTGAAGCCGCTTCGTCTGCTGCGATTTCAATAACGTCACCCGCTTTAACGCGCTGACCAGCTACAACTGTGTTCTTGAGAATAAGATAATACATAATTTCCACCCTTAATAAGAAAGGTCAGGAGAGAGGCCGAAGCCCCTCTCCATCACTCTAATGCTTACGCACCGTCGTTGTTGACAGCAAAGCTGACAGCATGACGAACAGCAACGTCAACAGTTTGCAACGCGGTAACAGTTACCGTGCCGCTTGTGCTGTTGCTGTATGGGTCTGCGATGATGTCTAATCCACCGTAAAGACCAATCAAGCAATCGGCAAAATTACCGAAATACAAATCACCAGCAGTGACTTGGTTAGACACAACAGCGTTGTAGCCGTTGATTTGACCGTCCGGGCCGACTACGAACTGGCCTGAACCAGCGTCTTTCGCAGTCGTTTTCAGCGCACCATACATGGAGGCTGGCAGGATGTAGGCCAAGTTGCCCAACAGAGCGTTGTCTTCAGCAACGGCAGTTTCCATTGCAACAACTTCTGCGAAGGTCGGGTTGGCAGCAGCAAAATCAGTCGGGTTGTTAATGCCCGAAGTGTTTTTGATGCCTGTAGGCTGACCCGAAGAACCAGAGCCTTGAAGCGCGCCAGCGTCGATTGACAGGGCGATGCCTTGAGCAAGGTCGTTACGGATGAGGTTCTCAATGTCCAAAGATGACTGTTGCATCATCAGGCGAGTGATTTGCGTATGTGCGCCAACCACGCGAGGGGACATTGTGATTTGACCGAATGTCGGTTCGCTCTCAGCAGAGGCAGCACCTTCGGTGGCAATCCAACCAGCAGACGAAGCGGCTGATTTTTTCGGGATTGCAACGCTACCTTGCAGACCGTTCAGAACGGTTGCGCCAGCAGCCATAACGCTTGAAGCGTTACGCAGAACGTCAACGAAATCACCGCCACGGAAGTCTTCGGCAATCAAGCCAGCGTCGTCAGTGGTGTTGATGTCGCGCTGCGCCCAAGAACGCAGAACTTCGGTCGGAAGCATGATGCCACGAGCAGAACGACCAGTTGCGCGCTGGGCGGCTTCTGATACTTCACGCTCAAATGCAGCGTCTTCTTGAGCCTGACGGTCAGTCGGGTTTGCCATTGCACGGATAGCGCGCAGAACGGAAAACTCACGAACTTCGTTTTTGGTCAGGCCGACTTCGGCAGTTTCGAGGGGCTTGTCACCGATGATTTCGAGAAGTTCACCACGGAACTCGTCGATTGATTTGTTTTCGGCAACAGCTTTGGCAGCCATTTCGCTGCGCTGGTGTTTTGCGCCCAATTCGATGATTGATGCGACTTCTTTGTTGCGAGCAGAACGAGCCTCGTCTGCAACAACATTAATATCGATTTCTGACATTTCCGTCTCCTTAGTTTCGATAGTTTCAATTTGGGTTTCGGTGGTGACATCTTTAGAGCGTCCAATACCAACATTTTCATCTGCCGGAATAGATACCAAAGATACCTCCATTACGCGCCAAGAATTGACACGGTAGCTATCCGCATCCTCTTTTTGCATTTTGTTGACTTGGTAGCCAACGCTGATGTTTGAACGGATGCCATCCGTTACATCATCAAACATCTCTTTAGCCATTCCGTTTTTACCAAACCGAACTGTTGCTCGCAACACGCGAGACGAACTATCGAGAGTAACATCCTCAACAACACCGATTGTTTGTTTTGGGTCGTGGTCAAGCAAGAGCGGCATACGCCCAGACTTGGCAAACGACAGGTCAACACTGTCTTCGGTGTGGTCGAGAATTTCTTTGCCGAAGTTGCGCTCCACAGGTGTTTCGCTGGAGACAGCAATCTTTACTCGGCGTGTTTCTTCATCAATCGCGCCAGCCTTCATGTCGGACGCGCGATGCTGCATTTCTTGAGGGGCGGCTCGGTCGGCTTCTTCTTCCGGGGCTTCTTCAACCTCGGCTTCGGCTTCTTCTTCGCCCTCATGTTTGGCGTAGACAATGGTTACCGTCTCGTCATCGTCCTGCACGGCGACAACGTGGCGTTCTTCCAGTTCATCCGTTTCAACGATTTCCTCGACGATTTCCTCAACGATTTCTTCGCTGGTTTCTCTAAGGTCAGTCATTGTTTCAAATCCTATATAATCAAAGTTGTCATCAGAGCGTTCTTTGCTCGACATCGGATGTCCTGATGGTAACAAATCCGTGTCATGTTTGCCACTGCGGAATTTTCCGTTGCGGAGGACGTATAAAAAGCTATTCACGCGCGCGTATGCCCACTGGTCTGGTGAAGATACATTCGGACGAACACTGCCGGGATTGGTCTTATACGCACCAACGCCACGGCGAAATACGGCAACCAATGTGCGTGTGCTTGTCCGCTTGGATGCGGTGTCGCCAACCTTCTCATTGTGGTCGGCGGCTTTCTTCGCTAGTGCGGTGCGAACCTTGTCGCTGACTTCCTCGGCGCGTTCATCTTTGTCGATAATCTTGACCAAGCCACGCGCCCAACGCTGTCCGGCTGTTCCGCCCCACAAATCCCACGCAATTCTAAATGAAGTCGGTCCGCCATCAGGCTTCTTGGCATCATAGTGCTTCGCCTTATTAACTTCGTGGCGAGAGAAGAACGAGTGCATACGCTTGACGGTGCTTTCCGACAGGCTCTTTCCGTTAGCAATATCTCTAGCACGGGCAACGCCAACAGCAGTCCCGCCGCGACCATACTTGCGGCGCATTTCAAGACCGCGCTTGGCGGCGATAACCATTCCGTCAGTCGGCTTATAACTCGCCATCGTCGTCTCCGCTTACCTCTGGCGCGGCTGGCATCTTCATGCCAAATGGTTCAAACGCCATCTTGAGGCCGTAACGCTCCGCCATTTCTTTATCGCTCTGGATTTGCGCGAACAGTTCTTCAACATCACGACCATAGTTAGCGGCGACATCATTCATGCTGATGAGGCCATTATTGATAGCGGTGACTGCTGCGTTAATCTCTTTGAGCGGGTCAACCCAAGCAAAGCCACGCCCACGGAAATGCACATTGCTTGCGAACTTGTTGTATTTCTCTTTGCTGGCGGGAATGTTTGTTGCCCCAAAGTCCAAAGCACTATCTAGCCATGCCGCGAATACTGGCTCACAGAAATGCTCAATCAAGAATGATTGAAGCATTTTGTAATGGTCGCGTTCTTCGATTGTGCCTTGACGGATGGACGAGTAAGAAACGCCAGTCAGGTCATTCGCCAAGCTGGTGTAAGATACGTTCAGGCCGGACGCGATGCCGCGAAGCACAGCAGCCTCGAACTCACCAAACGCCGTCGTCGGGTGCGTTGGGTCAATCATTTTGAAGTCATGGCCTTCTGGCAACTGACTATATGAACCCGGCTCCATGTCCACAATCGGCAGTTGGTTCTCGTCCTCACTGTCGCCAACAAACTCATCACCAGACGGTGTGGTTATGATGCCGAACTTAGCTGCGGCTGCACGGGCAGCTACAAGTTCCGCCTCACGATAACCACCGAGCATTTTTAGACTAGAAATAACAGGCGACATAAACGGTTCGCCGCGTGTCTGATGCTGACGCTGCTGAAGGAAGATGTGTATCATCTCATCGGCAGGGACAACTTTATATTTCTTGTCCTGCTTATCTTTGATGAAGAACGTATCATTGGGATGACTGGTCAGAACGTGATAGGCGACAGGACGCTGGAACTCGTCAATCTCTACACCCATACGAATTTCATTGCCGTTCTTGGCGCGTCCGTTCTTGTCGTGGTCAATACGTTCTGGCTCAATGAACTGCAAGCTGAAACCATCTTGGTAACGATTGTTGCGAACCTTCTTGACGAAGACTTCTCCGTCACGGGCGAGAGCCTCGGCTACATATGCTTGGCAGTCTTTCCATGACATTCGACCAGACACTTCCGCACTGCCCATCTTAGACCAGCGACGGAAAGCATCCTCGATTACCTGATTGCCCTTAACATCCAGACTGGCATCATTATTGCGCGCGCGAACTTGCAACGTAAAACCGCTTTCGCCAATGACATTGGTTTTGATTAGATGCAAGAACCGCCGTGCATATTCGTTATTGCGAGCGAGGTCGCGGCTACGATTACGCAGTGTGGGAAGGGCTTGGCTCAGTTCAGCATCGGCGGAATTATTAGAAGCCAAGAAGTCCGCAAAGAGACGACCAGTGTTTGCGCCAGAATAAGTGCGGTATTGGCGCGGCATCCTCATCCGCTTGGTCGGCTCTTTATCTCGGCGCAAGAAATCAAACAATGCCATATTAGAACCTCAACAAAATTGTGCTTTTGGGTTTGCGTCCGTGTTTGATAGCTTCCTTGCGCTTAATCGCAGAAACCTCACGGCGATAATAGTCGCGCCATTGAACTAACTCATCTGGCGTGAACTTAGATAGTGAGCGTCCGTTTATGCTGTAGCTAGAAACATCGCTATCGGCTTTTCCTTCGAGGATGCCTTCAATCTTGCCAAGCATAATCTCAGCGTGATGGCGCGGGTCAACCTGATTGTCGAAGTCGGTCGAAACTTTAATCTGACCACGGTCAACGATGATGCGCTCGTTGTCGCTATTGCGCTCAATCTCTATCTGGTAGTGATACTCACCAACCGTATAGTTTGCTGAAGTCGCACTGGGAATAGCAAATAGATAATCACTATCAAGTGAAGTCGCATCGACTTTAATCTCAGTGCTGCCGCCAGTGGAAATGCGAGCAACAAAGCGCATCGTGAAAAGTGAGTTGGAGTAGTCTTCGGAGAATTGAGTTATCTTAAACTGAACAAAGTCACCGACAACAATCTCGGTAGGAACTCCAGTCGGTGCGTTTGCGCTATCAAATAAGTTACCCACGGCAAGCCCCTTGCGTATAGAACGTCTGTTTCTTCACTCGCGCTTTTACACGCTTAGAATGACGACCCTTACGACGAACCCTTAACTTATCTCGCGGTGCAGCAATGCTACTTTTACGCGCCATCAACGCCACCCATTCACGAACCCGCCTTCCCGTCTCGGCACTTTGCGCCTCACTTTTGGCTTCGGTTTGTCGTCCACATCATCATTTGCGTTGGCCTTACTAGACCTCTGCGCCATGATATTAACATTGACATTGATAATAGACAAGGCCGCCCAAGCATATACGCGGCAATCGAGTGCCTCGTTCCTTGCTCGCGTTTTTACCCACTCTCTCTTATAAAATCCCTTGTGATATTTCTTTACAATCTTCTCGGCTGTCAACTGTTTGAAATACTCGTCAGGATAATTTAATGGAAAGTGACAATAGCCAGCACCCTGTTCCTTAATTTTTAGGTGAGCATAAACCATCTCTTTGATTGTATCGACCCCGACTGGGAACAGCTTACACTTGATGTGATTGTTGGTGCTGGGTCTTCCGACCATAGGCTTGGCTTCCCCACCAACGCCTTTGATGGCGAAGACACGCCTCCCAAGACGGGGCTTGCAGTATTTATAAACAGCTTGCGTGTGATGACCGCCGCTATCAATCGCAGTAGATATAACTTTGAGTTCACGACCATCATGCGTTTGATAGGTCTGCTCCAAAAGTTCGTCTAGCTGCGCCCATACATCACCGCCAGCCGGGTCGCCATAAAGAACGTGGTAGGCCACGGAAAAAGTTTCAGAGTCCTTGGCGTGTCCGAGAAGCTCGACTTCTAACCTATCATCTTGGCAATCTGCCCCAGCCGTTAAGCACACGACCTCCTCTGGCAAGCAGTCTCCATATTCTTCTCTGTTGTTGGAAATCTCGAAGTCTGCGACACCCTCACCTTCTTCCTCCCAAGTCTCGCCAAGTGTTACGTTAACAAAAACACGCAATGTCTCTGGAAGTTTTTTAGCCGCGAGAAAATCGCGCACCATGCTCTCCAGTGAAGTCCACGGGGAACATAAACCAGAAAGTCGGAATCCCGCCACTCCGACCAATGGCTCGGTGGCTAGCCATTGTCCCCTGCGTATTGCTCGAAAGCGAGCCGCATCATCCCAAACCGAGCCACATTCTTCGCAAGCATAATGCGCTGTCTCTGGCTTGTCTTGCTCCCAGTGAACGCCTTTCCACCGCATAACTTGGGAGTGACCGCAATCGGCACAGGGAACATGATATTCTCGTTTGTCTGACTTTTCAAACTCTGCTTCAATCCGCGAGTGACCCTTGATGGTCGGGGTGCTGACCATTACGAACTTTCTGTTCCAAAAAGTTGCTGCACGTTTTTTTGCCAGTTCTATCGCGTCTCCTTCGGTTGTTTGGGAATAACGGTCAACCTCATCAAACAGGACAAGCCGTATCGGACGAGAAGCCAACCCACTCGCGCTGTTGCTGCCAACCAAAGTTATGTGGCCTCCTTCAAATGCCTTGTGGTATGTCGTGTTGTTCGCGTCCCTACTGCGAGCATCTTTGATTTTTTCTTTTAGTGCTGGAGTGTCACGAAACATCGGGGCAAGTCTGTCCTTTGAGAATGTTGCCGCCATATCCAGTGTCGGCTGGATACACATTATGGGACAACTATCGTGAGACACATGGTATCCTATCAGGTTCAGCAAAATCTCTGTCTTGCCCACCTGTGCTGATGACATCACCACAACTGTTTCAACGCGCTCGTCTGAAAGCGCGTCCATTATTCCCCGTTGATACTCGGCTCTTTCTGTGACCCACTGCCCAGCCTCCGCACTTGCCTCTGGGGAGAGGCGGCGATACTGGTCAGCCCAATCACTTACCTTTAGTTCTGGCGGGGGTGCTAGAAGACGCAGCGTTTTGGTCGCTATCGTCCCCAGTGCTGGTCGCCCGAATAGGGTTAGCTGTTTTGACTTCGATTGACGAGAGTTCCGCGAGTGCTTCATTCACCTGCTCCTTAATTGTCCGCTTCGCCTCTGAGACATCTTCTGCCACAAAAACTGCGGTTGCCACCTTCGAGGGCAAAGATAACATCTTGGCTCTCATGTTGGAAACCATTGTGTCCCAAGCGTTTTCAACATCATCAGCAGGAATGAGGCTGTCTTCCATTTGAAGCTTCTCCATTTCTGCCATGTCTGCTTTTGCTTTTGTCAGCCTTGTCCGCTGCGCGGCGTAATCATCCGCGCCAACATCGCTGTTGACTGAGTTGTTCCGCAAGAAGTTTACATACGCCTTAACCACAGGGATTAACTCATATCTGCCGCGCTCAGTCTTTGGCAGCACTCCATCCTTAACAAGCTGGTTGACCCGGCGTTCAGTTAGGTCGAGCGCACGGGCGATTGTCTTCAAAGGCACAACTGTTTCACTCATTGTAGAATAGAACCCTTCTAATTTGTTCTGTCGCTAAAAAAAACTCGGGGTTGGAAATACC
>Ga0208791_1000193_pt1 | contig 31508 bp, 43 predicted proteins | sample 11_taG_FD_184084 | JGI IMG/M metagenome (GOLD analysis project Ga0208791, IMG submission 184084) | Marine viral communities from the Subarctic Pacific Ocean - 11_ETSP_OMZ_AT15265 metaG (SPAdes) (version 2) | ecosystem: Environmental > Aquatic > Marine > Oceanic | place: Pacific Ocean | collected...
AGATATATGGATGACTTGCTAAACAGAAAGTTTGACTTGGAAGAATTGAAACACCTACGGGTAGAGATGGAGAAAGTATAATGCACAGTTACTACAGAAATACGATTGAACAGGTGGAGGCTGCTGACTGGATCATGCCACAGAAAGAATGGTCCTACATAGAGGACGAAATAAAGGCCGTGGAGAGGGCATTGGACGAGGCCATGTGGGAGGGTGAGGCAGATCGGTCTAGGCTACTCACAGATGAGCTAAGGATCTTACAAACATCTCTTAGACTTGGGGAGGAATATGTCACAAGCTGGTGAGGTAGTCGGGGTGGTGGTGTTGTTGGCATTACTGATGCGGTTTGATCTGATACTTTATGTGCTGTATCTTTTTTCTAGGTATGTGAAGAAAGTTGTTGACAGATGAAAGATCGTGGATATAATAGACTTGTTCTGGCCCCCCGGATATATATCTATAAGGATAGATGCTATGAATAGATTAACACATCAACCATGTCCCTTTGAGGATTGCTCTAGTAGTGATGCCTTTACATACTGGACGGATGATATGAATGGTAAATGCTTATCTTGTGATAGATCATACCCACATAGAGGTATGGTGTTGCAGGATTGGGCAAGAGATAAATACCCCTTGAAAGAAAGAGAGGACAACGTGACAGTATTACAGACACAACTTCTAACACCTAAGATCATGCAGTATAGAGGTGTTAAGGAAAAGACTATGGATTTCTATGGGGTGCAAAGCTTTGTAGATGCAGAGGGAGAGATACAGAAACAAGCTTACATCTATCCATCAGGTGGACGTAAGATGCGTACCATGCCCAAAGACTTTAGGACAGAGGCAGGGTTCAAGAGTGATGAACTGTTTGGCATGGATAAGTTCAATGCTGGATCTGCTAGGCTTGTTGTTGTAACAGAGGGAGAGGTTGATACCCTGTCTGCATTCCAGATGCTTGACCATAAATATCCATGTGTATCCTTACCATCTGCGTCACCATCCAAGAAGTTATGGCAAGGTGCTGCAAAAGAATGGCTCAATAGCTTTGATAAGATTGTGTTGTCGGTTGATACGGATGATGCAGGGAATGCAATAGCAGATAAGATAGCCAACCTGTTTCCGAATAAGGTGTATCGAATACCGCATGACAAGTACAAGGATGCCAATGAGTTCCTAGAGTCTGGTGCTGCAACGTCCTATCGATCTGCATTCTACAACGCAAAGAAGTATACACCACAGAATGTATGGAATACACCTGAACAATTCTTAGGCATCCTGCACGAAGAAGACGATGCAATGTACCTACCCACAGGTATTGCAGCCTTTGACGAGGTAGCCTTAGGGCTAATGCAAGGACACTTGACAGTGTTCCAAGCACCCGAAGGTATTGGTAAGACAGAGTTCATGAGGTACCTAGAGTATCATATGTTGTCCAAGCACACAGATATTCCCATTGCTATCTGTCACCTTGAGGAGACAAAGAAACGTGGGTTGCTGGGGCTAGTGTCCTACAAGCTACAACGTAACCTTACCCGCAAGGATCTGATCGACGAGGCACAGATGGGGGAGGAAGTGGATCAGGCATTGATTGAATTGACAGAGAAAGAAAACCTTTACCAGTTTACTATCGGGGTGGACGAAGATCCAATGGAGATACTAAACAGGATCAGATACTTTAGTCAGGCATGTGGTGTGAAGTATGTATTCTTCGAACCTATCCAAGACTTGGCCTACTCAAGGCAGGGTGACGAGAGTATCGAGAAGTGGTTGTCGGCTTTGTCCGTACAGCTATCCCGTATGGCGGCTGAGTTAAACGTAGGTATCGTAACCATCGCCCATGAGAACGATGACGGGCAGATAAGGGATTGTCGGACGATTGGTAAACGTGCTAGTGTTGTTGTCAAGTTAGAGAGGGATAAGATGTCGGAGGATGACGATGACAGAAACACCACCAAACTCTTGGTCACAAAGAACAGACCAGCAGGAACAACAGGACATGCAGGATCACTCACCTTCGACGGAGACACCTTCATGCTCAGAGAAAAGTTTGATAGATTCTCCTGATGATCCGCATGATGAAGTCATACATTGGATAGGTAAGTTATGAAGATAGTAGCAATGGACATAGAAACAGATAGCTTAGATGCTAAACACATCTGGGTTATCTGCTCAAAGGATGTCAACACAGGTGAGGCCCATGTGTTTAGGAACCTTACCTCTGATGCTGCAGAGATGCAGAGATTTAAAACCTACTGCAAGGGGGTGAGCAAATATGTTTTTCACAATGGCATTGGTTTTGATGTGCCTGTCATTAATCGTTTACTTGGAGATACCATTCAACCCAGTGCTGTTGTTGACACTCTTGTTGTCTCTCGTCTTGCTGACTACAATATATCTATGGGTCATAGCCTAGATGCATGGGGCAAGAGACTTGGACTGTACAAGGGTGACTTCAAAGACTTCGAAGGTGGCTTGACACAAGAGATGGAAGACTACTGCATCAATGATGTAGAGGTGACTGTTAAATTGTTCAACAAATTCAAGGGTATGATCTTCGACAAGCAATGGTCTAAGGCTCTACGCATGGAGCATGACATTCAGATCATCTGCCATGACATGCACACCAATGGGTTTAAGTTTGACGAGGACATGGCAGAGGAATATCTGGGCGGTGTGCTAACACGCATGGCAGAGTTAGAGGCACAGTTCCAGATCGACTTCCCGCCTAAGCTTGTCGAGGTCAACCGTATCAAGTATCGGATGAAGGCAGATGGTAGCCTGTACAAGAATGTAACGGATGCCCTTGGCAAGTACAGTAAGACATACAAGGATGGGGAGGATCTGGTATGCATGGAGTATGTACCATTCAATCCCGGATCTACACCACAGAGGATCGACAGGCTGTGGGATGCAGGGTGGCAACCAGTGGACAAGACCAAGGGGTATCTAAAGTTTGAACGTGAACGGATACCAGATCAAACACGGTCAGCTAAGTTTGCCAAGTATGGGTGGATGTGCAATGAGACTAATCTCAACACACTACCTGATGATGCACCCTCAGGGGCTAAGGCATTGGCTGAGTGGTTGACACTAGAAGGTAGACGATCCAGTCTTGACGAGTGGTTGAAGTGTGTAGGCAAGGACGGTAGAATACATGGTAAGTTCCATCACATTGGGGCATGGACGGGTAGGCTGTCACACTCTGCACCTAACCAAGCAAACATCCCTGCAGCCTTCCACGGCACACCGAAGACAGATGTGGAGAGGGTGAAGGCTAAGTATGACGGACCATTCAGAGGATTGTGGACGGTAGAAGAAGGCAACTATCTTGTGGGTACAGATGCAGAAGGTATCCAGCTACGCATACTGGCAGACCTGATGGAGAGCCAAGAGTACATAGATGCTATCATCACAGGTAAGAAGGAAGACGAGACAGACATCCACAACCTAAACCGTAAGGCTCTTGGCCTACCACATATCACCAGAGATATGGCTAAGACTTTCATCTACGCCTTCCTGCTAGGTGCAGGTACTAACAAGATCGGGCAGATCCTCAAGACATCTACGGGTCAGGCTGGTCAGGCTGTTAACAACTTCATGGATAGTATCACTGGCCTCAAGAAACTAAAGACTAAAGTAATTCCTGCCATTGCAGAGAGAGGCTACTTCAGAGGGTATGACAGTCGCAGGGTTGTTGTCCCGAATGAACATAAGACCTTGGCAGGTATGTTGCAGAATGGTGAAAGTACCATCATGAAGTGGGCTACCCGCAAGTGGATAGAGGATGCAACAAAAGAAAAGATTAAGTTCAAGCTGGTCACATGGCCGCATGATGAATGGCAGACAGAGGTAGAAGGATCGTTAGATGCAGCAGAAAGATTAGGGGAAATACAACGTAACTCTATTGAGTGGACAGGCTTAGAGCTAAACATCATGTGCCCCCTTGCAGGTTCTACAGATATTGGTAAATCTTGGCTTGACACACACTAGAATATAAGATACAAACGAATCACGAAACGCCAGCATAGGAGATTAGCATGGCAAAATATCAAGACGTAACAACTACAGGCACCATCGAGTGGGCACGAATCTTTGAGAACAACCGTGACATGAATGGTTACGAAGGTTCCTATGTGGAATGTGAAGGTGCATACACATTGAACCAGATCTTATCTAAGGATGAGTTCACAAAGCTTCAGGCCACAGGGTCACAGAAGAAGCCTAACCAGAAACGACTGATGGAAGGTCAACTGTCTATCAAGTTTGAACGTAAGCACAAGGTCACTCGTCGTGATGGTTCTGTCTTACCTCAAGCAGGTGGAGCACCAAAGGTAACTGATGCTGATGGTAATCCTTGGACAGAAGAGATGGGTCTGATCGGCAATGGATCTACTGCAGAGGTGACTAACCTTATCACCACCTTCAAAGGTCAGGATGGTAAGATGTATAGTCGTACCACACTGACTGGTCTTAAAATCCTTGAGCACATCAAGCATGAGGAGAAAGCAGAGGAGATGGGTTGGTAATGGAAAACATTATCCTGAATATAATTGCTGCCTTTGTATTGGGGATGACAGTAGCATTCCTGATTGAGACACATCAACTGAAGAAGAAAATTAAACAGATATTGGAAGACTAAAAATGATTGTAGCATCTTACATTGATCACATGGGTACTGACTTGTCGGTAGTCAACAGTGCACGAGTTTCCTTCGGTAAGAAGTCTGACTTCATGCCAAGGGTGCATAACGGTGAGGCTAAGGTGCTACAACCAAAGGACGCCAAGTTGATCAAGTACCTAGCTAAACACAAGCACCTCTCACCCTTCGGACATGCCTTTGCATCGTTCCACGTTAAGGCACCTGTGTTCGTAGCTAGGCAACTTGTCAAGCATAAGTTCTTACGTTGGAATGAGATTAGTCGTAGGTATGTGGACAGTGAAGTTGAGTTCTTCTCACCTAAAGAATGGAGAGGACGTAGTGCTGACAAGAAGCAAGGGTCTGCTGGTGTCGTGGAAGTTAGAGGTAGTGTACCAGTTGGTAGGGCTATGTATGCTTGCAAAGATGCTTATGAAGGTTTACTTAAAGCTGGTGTCTGCCCAGAGCAAGCCCGGATGGTGCTACCCCAGAGCATGATGACTGAGTGGTACTGGTCAGGTAGTTTGGATGCATTTGCTGACATGTGTAACCTACGATGTAAGCCCGACACACAAGCAGAGACAGCAGAGGTAGCATGGGATATTGATCGTATGATGATTAAATTATTTCCTGTAAGTTGGAAAGCATTGAGGGATAGTGACTGATGAGAGGTAATATCAACGGAGCAATCAAGGCGTCAGCTATTGTAGCATTACTTATAGCTGCACCGCCCGTACTAATAGCAATGACATACGATGAGTATCCAAAGTACTGCAAGCTATCGATCTTACTACCATGTATAGGAGTTAGTAATGACTAAGAAACTAAAGAAATGTGTAAGCTGTGGTGGACCTGCCAAAGAAGACTTCTGTGATTTTTGTTTAAGGGAAGAGTGATGTACACTGTAGAGTTTGAATCTGATGCATCTGTTGTCACAACCTTAGATGATAACAACAAGTTTGAGGATGTTGAGTTGGTGATTGCAGAGGATGGTACTGTCTACCTCAGACAATTCGATGAGGCTATGCAAGAACATCAGATAATTTACATGTCCTACCAACAGATGATGGATCTTATGGCATCCCTTCAGTCACCAGAGGGTGCCTTTAGATTGCATATGCAAAACAAATGATAGATACAACAAATGCAATACTACTTATCAATCTAGTTATCAGCCTATACTTAGCTTGGAAACTCTACATCATTGAAGAAGAGCTTGACGAGTTAGCTGGTTGGTCTATAATAAGCATCATAAACATAGCAAAGAAGTTAGGAATACTAGATGAAACAGATAACGACACTCGTAGATGATATGTATGAAGTGATCCGGGGTGAAGGTGGCTGGGATGGTACCTCAGGCAGTCTCCTTGGTAATGGTATTGCATTGACTGCGAACCAAAGGTTTAGCAAACCACAGGAACCCAGAGGATACCTCTCCCTGTCCTCTGTCGGTACAGCCTGTAGACGTAAGCTTTGGTACAAGGTCAACAAGTCTACCGAAGCAGAGCCTCTGGGTGCTAACACACTCTTGAAGTTCTTCTTCGGGGACATGATTGAAGAGCTTGCCTTGACGGTAGCTATGGCTGCTGGTCATGATGTAAAGGGGCTACAGGGCAAGCTAAACGTACACGGTATCAAAGGACATCGTGACGCAGTGATCGACGGTATGACAGTGGATGTTAAGTCAGCCAGTCCATACGCCTTCAAGAAGTTTAAAGATGGTACACTTCGGGATGACGATCCCTTCGGTTACATCTCACAGCTATCTTCCTATGTCTATGCAGGTAAGGATGATCCTCTTGTCACTAACAAAACTGCAGGTGCATTCCTTGTTATTGATAAAGTTAACGGACACATCTGCTTAGATGTCTATGACTTCGAAGAAGAGTTGAAGACCAAAGAAGAAGAGATGGAAGCAGCTAAGGCCATGGTCAAAGGGGAGATCCCAGAAGAACGTATCCCACCTGTACCTCAAAGCAAGACATCACCCAACACACGCCTTGATGTTTCCTGTAGCTACTGTGAGTTCCGTAAGCTATGCTGGCCTGAGGTTCGTACCTTTCTCTACGCCAATGGCCCTCTCCATCTGGTGGATGTTGTCAACACACCCCAAGTGTACGAGGTGCAGAATGAAAGTTAGAAGTGCAAAGGATAAGGGACGTAGGCTGCAGAACCTAGTAAGGGATAGGATCTTGCAGTCCTTCCCTGAATTAGAGCTTGACACTGACATCCGTTCTGCTATCATGGGTGAGACTGGTGAGGATATAAAGCTGTCAAAGAAGGCTAGACTTTTGTTTCCGTACAGTGTTGAATGTAAGTCACTAAAGAGTATGGCAGTGTTTAGATACTTGGAGCAAGCACAAAGTAATTGTCCTACAACTGCAATGCCTCTAGTGGTTATAAAAGAAAACAGAAAGAAACCTCTGGCAGTCATAGACTTTGAATACTTTATGGGGATGATCGATGATACTAAAGATACATAGAATAGTCGAAGGACCATTTGAAATGGAAGAGACAATGTGTTATAATTTGTGTCTTGTTGAATATCCTAACGGCTATACGGCACACGAGGAAATCATCTACGAAAGTTTCGATGAAGCTTACGAAGACATCAAGAAACTTTCTTCAACAATAGATCCCATAGAGATAGAGTTCGATGTTTGATTTTGAGAGTAAGTTACGGGCATTGGTAGAGAACTATGGATTAGCCTATCTACTAGAAGACAACGAGATCACCGAAGAGTTTGTCATTAAGTTCTTAATAGAAGAAAGAATGATAAGCTTTGAAGATTACTTTAACACAGATGCAGAGATGCAATATTGGAAAGAGATGGAAGAATGATGAGCTTTAAAGAATATAAAGAATACTTGGACATGTACTCTGATTGGGTAGAAGGTAAGATTATGACCAAAGGTAATGATCGTATCTTTGAGAACACCCTTGGATTGGTGGGCGAAGCTGGGGAAGTAGCAGAGAAAGTCAAGAAGATGTTACGTGACAAGGCCCGTTACAGCAATGAAGAACTGCTGCACGAGCTAGGGGATGTGTTGTTCTACACTACAGCATTGGCTAATATCTACGGTGGTACACTCAAGTCTGTCATGGAATTGAACATGGAGAAATTAGACGGACGTGTAAAACGTGGCACACTACGGGGATCAGGTGACAAACGATGAGATGGATCTGGCGATACTGGAATTATCTACGGACATGGCGACAACACCGTGAGACAATCAAACAACTAAACCAACTGACAGACAAAGAACTAAATGACATTGGAATATCTAGGACAGATATTGATAGATTAGTTTGGTTACAAGAAGACTTAACAATGCGGGCACGAGGAAGAAATACTTATGGCGAATAACTACCTACCAACAGACTACCAATCTTTTATCCATACTTCTCGTTATGCCCGTTGGCTTGAGGACGAAGGACGTAGAGAGAATTGGGGTGAAACAGTTAAGAGGTACATGGACAATGTTGTTCGTCGTGCCTTAGACATTGACACCATTGCTATTGCCTCTGAGCTTGAGGAAGCTATCCTAGACCTATCTGTCATGCCTTCTATGAGGGCCATGATGACTGCTGGCCCAGCCTTAGATCGTGACAACACAGCAGGTTACAACTGTAGTTACCTACCCGTAGATGACCCTAAGTCCTTCGATGAGGCTATGTTCATCTTGTTGTGTGGTACTGGCGTTGGCTTCAGTGTCGAGAGGCAGTTCGTTCAAAAGCTTCCAGAGATCCCTACGTTGTTCGATAGTGAGACTGTTATAGTCGTAAAGGATAGCAAGGAAGGTTGGGCTAAGGCTCTCCGTCAATTGATTGCACTCCTGTACAGTGGTGAGATTGCTAAGTGGGACACAACTCGTGTTCGTCCAGCAGGTGCCAAGCTAAAAGTATTCGGTGGCCGGGCCTCTGGACCTGCACCTCTGATAGACTTGTTTAACTTTGTTGTCAAGGCTTTCAAGGATGCACAGGGACGTAAACTATCTTCAATCGAATGCCATGACATCATGTGTAAGATCGGTGAGGTTGTTGTTGTAGGTGGTGTACGTCGATCAGCAATGATCAGTCTATCTAACCTAAGTGATGATCGTATGCGTCATGCTAAGTCAGGCAAGTGGTGGGAGAATGAACCTCAACGTGCCTTAGCTAATAACTCTGTGAGCTACACAGAAAAACCAGATGCTGTCTCATTCATGCGAGAGTGGATGGCCTTAGTAGAAAGTGGGAGTGGTGAACGTGGCGTATTCAATCGTCAAGCAAGTAAAGTCCAAGCTGCAAAGAATGGGCGGCGGGATACTGACTATGAGTTTGGGACTAACCCATGCAGTGAAATCATCTTGCGTCCTAATCAGTTCTGTAATCTTACGGAAGTTGTTGTCCGTGCTACGGATAGTGTGGAAGATCTGGAACGTAAGGTCCGTCTGGCAACTATTCTGGGAACAATCCAATCAACCTTCACCAAGTTTCCGTATCTGCGAAAGGTGTGGACTACCAACACAGAAGCAGAACGCCTGCTCGGTGTGTCACTCACAGGGATAACAGACAATCCCTTGATGACAACAAAGAACAAAGGCTTGGAGAAGACACTTGAGCACTTACGTTCCGTGGCTGTTGATACTAATGCTGAATGGGCTGACCGCCTTGGTATACCTGTTGCTGCTGCTATTACATGCGTCAAACCGTCAGGGACGGTCAGTCAGTTGGTGGATAGTGCCAGTGGCATACATGCTCGCCACAGTCCCCATTATATCCGTACTGTCCGTGGTGACGTTAAAGATCCCTTGACACAGTTCATGAAGGATCAGGGTGTACCAAGTGCTCCTTGTGTCATTAAACCAGACCAGACTGTTGTATTCAGTTTCCCAGTGAAGTCTCCCAAGGGTGCTTTAGTTACTACTGATCTTACTGCTATCGAACAGTTAGAGATGTGGTTAGCCTATCAACGTCATTGGTGTGAACACAAACCTAGTGTGACTATCAACGTCAAGAAGGATGAATGGTTCGAGGTGGGTGCCTTTGTGTACAAATACTTTGATGAGATGAGTGGTGTATCATTTCTTCCATTCAACGAACATACTTACCAACAAGCACCATACCAAGATGTAGGTAAGCATGACTATGAAACTCTGTTGTCCTGTATGCCAGATGCTATTGACTGGTCAAAGCTTTCAGAGTATGAACAAGAAGACAACACCGTAGCCATGCAGACGATGGCTTGTTCAGGTGATGTTTGTGAAATCGTAGATCTAACATAAGGAGTTAACATGACAGGAATAGAAGTATACGCAGTAGTCGTTACTGTAATTGCCTTGCTAGAAATCTTCGCAACATGATCAAACGACCATTCAACAGAGCCTTGTATGAAGCTTACGATGCTAAGGCTAAAGAAACTCTGGTGTCCCTTCTCAAGAAGAAGGGGCATACCATCGTCAACACAGAAGAGAACTACAACGTAGATGTGGTGACAAAGAAGAAGGACTACACATACTTCAATGAAGCTGAAGTTAAGGTAGCTTGGAAAGAAGATTGGCCTACCCATTGGGCAGAGATCCGTATCCCTGAACGTAAGGGTAGGCTTGTTAAGATGTACCAGAAGCAGAAGGGTGTACTAAACTTCTACATCTTTCGTAATGACATGAAGCAGGTGTGGAGAATCAAGGATACCCTACTGACTGAGGACAACCTCAAGGAAGCTAAGGGTAGATATATCACCAAAGGTGAGAAGTTCTTTCACATTCCATACACTGCAGCAGAGTTAATAGACATCTAATGGTACAACAAGAACCTAAACGTACTCGACGTAAGACTAACTATAAAGGGGCGGCTCAGAAGAAAACTTCTGGGCTGCTTCCTCGTACACAAAAACAGAAAGAGTTTATAGATGCCCTCAAAGACTTCACCCAAATCTTTGTCCTTGGTCCTGCGGGGACTGGCAAAACGTATGTCACTGCTACTATTGCTGCCGACCTCTACACGACGAAAGAAGTTGATAAAATCGTCATCACAAGACCTCACGTTGCCGTAGGTAAAGAGCTAGGGTTCCTCAAGGGTGACTTGACTGAGAAGACTATGCCTTGGGCATTGCCCGTATTAGATGTATTGGAGAAGCACCTTGGAAAAGGAGCAGTTGAAACAGCAATCAAGAATGGTAACATTGAAATGGCACCTCTTGCTCTTATGCGGGGCCGTAGCTTCGATGATGCTTTTATAATTGTAGACGAGACACAGAACATAACAACACATGAACTTAAAATGTTGTTGACAAGGGTGGGAGAAAATAGTACAATCGTTCTTAACGGTGACGTACAACAGTCAGACTTGAAGGAAGCTGATGGCCTGTCTAAAGTTATTCACCTAGCTAAGAAGCATATGCTACCTGTTCCTATTATTGAGTTTGGTGTAGAAGACATTGTACGGTCAGACATATGTGCTCAATGGGTTAAAGTATTTATGAAGGAGAACCTATGACTGATGTTGTAAATAGACCAGCACACTACGGTGATGGACAGATAGAATGCATAGACTATATGAAGGACAACATGGATGCGATGATGTTCTTGGGATACTTGGAAGGTAATACTAAGAAGTATCTCCATCGTTACAGGTATAAGGGAAAGCCTGTTGAGGACTTGAAGAAAGCACAATGGTACTTGAATAGACTTATACTTGAAATGGAAGGAGAGAACTAATGATAGCAGCTTTAGTATTAGCCTGTCTTACAGATGGCTCTGTCTGTAAAACATTTACTGGCCCAGAGATGTACAAGACAAATGCAGAATGTCAACAGAGCTTAGGGATTGGCATCACACTTATCGAAGAACGAGGGTGGCTTGTTGTAGACTACTCTTGTTATGATTGGGGTGAGTCTACATAAAAAAAAGAGGAGCTTAACGGCTCCCCTTCCTTTTCTTACCTGATGCTGTTGTGGACCAAGATACTCTCTTCGGTCCTTTCTTTTTGGCAGCTTCCTTCTTACTGATGCTACCTGCTACCGCCTTGGGTCTGCAAGCAGGGTATCCCCGTTTCTCACCCTTGGATCTGCCACAGGGCTTACCTGTCTTGACATCGACCCATTGCTCACCGAACCATTTACCTAGACCACCCTTAGCCATTACTTCTTCACCCTGTTGTCTTTGCCCCGCCAGCCACCACCTTTAGACTTATACCACTTGGATGCCCAAGCATTAGCATAAGCTGATGGGTAGACTTTGAACTTCTTCTTTGCCTCTGACTTAGCTCTTGACCATAGAGCAGGTTTAGTTGGTGTAGGTCCAGCCATCTTACTTCCCCTTAAAGCTCTTAATAGTTTTCTTTTGGGTTTCATACTTACTAAAAGGCATTTGACGAGCAGGTACCGGGGGGCCAACGGGAGTTGTTTTCCCAAGACTTTGTGAAATCTTACGTTTGTAAGGAAGTTGGAATAACTTTTGACCACCTAATCCTGCAGGAGATTTAGGGTCTTTTTTAATCTTTGGTGTACGTGGTGCTTTCATTAGATTAACCTTTCTTAGTTTTATAATCTATCCATGTAGTAGAGAAGTGCTAGTAAACCAAGACCACAAGTGATGATGGTTACAATGAATATCAAACCCCACAACAACATAGATTCCCAGAACTCTTCAGATCGTTTTCTCTTATCTTCCAGTTCTTTCTTACGTTTAACCCGTATATCTTTCCTAAGGTTTAACAATTCTTGGTAAGCTGAGTAACCTCTAGTGGCTATGATAATCTCTCTTAGTTGGTTCTCAAGATCCTCTGCTTGCTTCCGAGCAACAAAGGTATCTAAAGCTTCCTCATTCGCAGATGAAAAGATACTACTTCTCTTCTTCTCGTGGTCCCCTTTAACCTCATCAATAGCATCGAAGAGACTTCCTAAGTCCTTAGCCAGTGAGGTTATCTCTTTACCTGCTGCCACACCAGCCTTCACAGCACTGAAACTTGCTAGTGCAATACTAATCGGGTCCATCTAACTTACCTCAGGCAATAACGAAATTAACTATCTGACCAGTTGGTTGTCTAAGCTTAGTGTAGTCAGGGCCGTAAGCATAGGGTTTATTCATTTCTATTTTCTGGACTATCTCTGCAGGACTGAGTTCTTTAGCTTTCTTCTTCAATGGCTCTTCACCCCTACCATTCTCAAAGACTACATTGGTATGTGTCTGAAATGGCATGTTGGGTAGAGGGAAGTAGGATATAAGTGTGTTGTTTACCATTTGACTTTGTTAGCCCAATAGGCTGCACTCATCTTACCCTTCTTGATGTTCTTAGCATGACGGGCTTTGAATGCTTTGTTCCGGGCTGACCCAGCAGGGCTACCCTTCACACCTTGTTGTCCAAACCTAATGATCTTTTCCTTACCACCTTCACATGCTTTGACAACATGAGACTTCTTAGGGTGATTAGGAGTGCTCTTAGGCTTGTTGCACTTCATCTTTGACTTATCTAGTTTAGCCATTACAAGCTGCCCTCCACTTAGCAGAGAAGTTGTCTACCTCTAGGATAGTTTGTGTTGTATCATCCCGTGATACAGTTGGCAGGGGTATGCTACAAACAGCATCAACGGAGTTGATCGTTGTCCCGCAACCTGTCAAGAGCAGCATCCCTATCAGTGTTAACTTCAACTTCATCAATCTTCTCTCTCGTTTCTTTGTAAGCCTTTAGGTTCTGCACCTTCTGCTTCGTCTTCTCTTTCTGGCGTCCAAACTGAATCGCCCCAAAGAGCACCACTAAGACACCTAAGGCACCTGCCACAAGGCGTTGTACTCGTGAGCCAACAATCAGGTTGAATAGCCACATCTTATTCCCCTGTTGGTCTAGCCATCGGGCGTAGAGATTCCATTGGAGCACTTGATACAGGTTCCACAGCTATTTGATCCTGAGGTACACCAAAGGAACTAGCTCTTGCGATAGCTTCTCTACGTGTAACTGTACCATCTTTACTAATATCTAAGCTTTTGTTAGCATCGTAAGCATCAGAACCTCTACGGTATAGAACATAGTCATCGTCTTTACCTATGCCTCTAGGGTAGTGGATAGCCATGTACAGATCACCGAAGTTTTTAATTCTGTTTTTGTAAGGCTTCAGGTAAGCTTCTACAAACTTCATCTGTTCCTCACGAGACATTGCAGCTAGTTCTGATGTTGTTGTACCCAGACCCTCTGCTGTGCTTTCTAAGAACTGGATCAAGCCTGTTGCAGAGGATGTCCTAGACTTCTCACTTGGAGAGAATGATCCGATAGTCTCAAACCCTATGATCCGTAGTAGATCTGTTGAGTCAATACCCGGAATACCTTCAGCCACCCGATTAACTTCATTAAGGAATGGTGCATCTATTCGTACATCTTCTGGTACATTAATTCCTTCTACTGCAGGTGGTACAACAGCCTCTTGCACATCTCTCACAATTGCAGAGACTTCTTCATCTGTTGACAGAGCATTCAGAGTTTCGTTAATAACTCCGATAGAAGTACGACGATCAAGAGCTTGTTCAAGATTGTATAGACCAGCTACTTGAACTACGTCCGTAACGTCTGTCATACGTTTGAAACCATCTTCAACTGCTACAGCTAAGTCACCTCCGTAGTATCTGTCTAAAGATCTGGTGAACTCTTGGATACGGATGCCAGAAGCACGTTGAGATAGAGCTTCCATGTCAAGATCGTAGTTATTCCCATTCCAAGATGCTAGGCTATTACCTTCGATAGAAGCAAGGTTACGTTCCTGACGTACCAGTTCTGTATTCAAGCCACTGCGTACATAAGTACGGGCAACAGCAGCACCTTCAGGATCTACACCGTCTAAATTGCTAATGTTCTGGATGAAGTTAGGGTTGGCAACAAGCTGACGTAGGAACGAAGATGATAAGAACTCATCATTTTCCATTGACATCATAACTGCACCAATACTTGCAGCATTCTCTACAAACTGTTGACGTCCTTCTGGACGTTGTAAAGAGTTGTTGTCGGTCAAGCTAGTTAGTTTACCTGATGCCTTCAGTGCATCGAAGTGTTCTTGTGGGGATAGACCAGAAATCTTAGCTTCTACTTCTGGTGGTAAACTCTGGATGGTTGCATCACCCTCTATTGCACCGCCTAATGGTACTTCATTCTGCTCAAGGATATGGCCGAAGAGTTGAGGTTGTGCAATGTCAAGATTAATACTCTTGCTAACATCCATTATAAATGTTTGTGCATCGGCACCCATCAAGCTCATCAGAGATGTCGGGTCTTTGATTGCAGATGCTGCAGCAAGGATAGATTGAGTAGAACCACCACCTTCTGCGAGTAGAGCATCAGAGAATGCTGTTGTAATTTCTTCAAACAATACATCAGAACTTGAAGCTTTAGTCAGCATTGTAAACATATTGTCTACATTGGTGATCTTAGCTTGTGTAGCTTTCCACTGATCATCAGTTATTGCAGTAGGACGAGACAACTGTACTTTGTATTGTGCCCATTGAGCTTGTAGGTTAGCAATACTTTGTGGGCCTACTCTTTGACCAGACTGTGTGGTTTGAACTAGACCACCCATACCTACGTTTACAAAAGTATCAACAGCCTCTGCATATGCAGCCTCAGTTTGCACTGACCACTTGTATCCAGCCTCTGCTTTAGAACGAGCAATAACATCTGCTGCAGCCTGAACAGTAGCCTTCTGGCCGATAGCATACTCAATCCGTTGGTCATCTGTAGCATCTTCTGGAAGTACAGCATAAGAGGCTATAAAGGATGCTTGCACATCAGAATCCTGTAGTGCATTCTCCATCATGAATGCTTCTGGATCTCTTCCATAACCAGCCCATTGCCGACCAGTTGTTGTTGTATAAACAGATTGGAAGTCTGTATCAAACTCAATACCTGCTGTAGCAAAGTTCTTGGCAAGTTGACGTTCTGCAATAAGAGCAGCACTCTCTCCCTTTTGATCCCGGATAGCTTCGATACGTTCTAATCCCTGCTGGAATACTGCAAGGTTAGGATCAATAGAAGTAGCTCGTTTAGACCCACCACCAGCTTGCTCTCTGCCATACTGAGATACAAAGAACTCACCAAGGCCAGCTAAGGCACCTATAGCAGATGGAGTTTCTACGGGTTGTATAGGACGTTCATAAGCTACTTCAGCCTGTAGTTTTGGGGCAAAGAGATCAGCCATTATTCAGTACCTTTCAGGATAGATCTTGCTGCTTGTAAAGCATACAACTTGTCTTGTTCGATTAGATTGTTTTGTATTTTCTGCCAACTCTTCTCAAGTGAAGTACCTGTAGATTTACGAAGACTTGCCATTTGAGAAGCAGAGAAACCAGAGAAGGCTATACGTTCATGCAACTCAGTCATCAACTGGATAGCTAGGTCAACATCACCACGATCACCCTCCATCAAGGTAAAGATACGTTCTGCATCTCTGTTGACTTCCTTACGGAAAGTAGAGAACTTCTTACCACTGGTGTAGATCTTATTCAGGCGGGTGTAGTTCTCGACTACTTCAAGAGGTGTGAAACCAGTTAGGGCAACAATACCATCTCCGATAGTCATTTCACTTTCTAGCTCAATACCATTCTTACTTCGATACACACCGTTGTTAAAGATGCCATAGGCTTTAGCTATGTTGTCCAGACCTGAGGGTTGACGTAGAAGCTTAATGCTTTCCTCAGTAAGTGTAGCTGTCTGCCCATGTACGAGGGCAGTGATGGCACCCCATGCTGCAGAGAACACACCCCCTGCAATCTCACCAGAAGGACCACCAAGAGCAGTGATTGTTTCTTCTTGGAATATCTTCTTGTATGTATCTGTGATGGCGTTTACAGGAGCAAGACGTTGACCTAAACCAATCTCTACATCACCACCTAGAGTAGCAACTAATCCGTCAAGCATACCATATTTCATTGTGATATACAAGTCACTATCTGGTGCAATGCCTAACTTTTCTCCAACATAGTCTGCTGCATTTGTAAGACCAAAACCTGTTAGACCATACATAGGAGCTAAAGCTACAAACAATCTAGCTCTTTCTGCTTTAGAGAAGTTACGGCCAACAAAGATACTTTCCATAGACCGTAGAGTGTAGGACAACCACTGTGTGGGTACTTTCATGAAGCCAGCTTGGATCTTACCACGAGACAGAGATGACATGTTGAATGTCAGATCCTGCTCACGACGAGTAATCCAAAGTCTAGCTTCATCAGATAATGCAGATACTTTAGGGAATTTAGCTTTGAACTCAAAGAATGCAGTGTTAATACCAGTTAGACGGGCGAGACGTTCACCCTGTTTAAATGGCATAAGACCTAGATCCAAACCTTTTGTTGTCAGCTTCCGTACATTGTACCCTGAACCCATGAGGGCAGAATACTTCATGTTCTCTCCATTCCAACCAGAGATACCAAAGCCAACTCCTGTACCATCTTCGATAGCATCACCATCTACAACAGAACGACCAGAGGTTTTGATGAACTCAATCAACTCTCCTGCATCTTTCTCAGAGATACCTGCAGCTTTAGCCACACGTTGTAGTGCAAGCTGTTGTAGCTCAGGTGTAGTGGCTCGTAAGGCACCACGCATGGGGATTGTCAGGGCAGCACCCTTGAAGCCGTGTACAGGGCTGATAGCCATAATTGTTGTGGCATGGAAAGACTGCATCATAAATTGAGAAATGTTACCAAAACCAAAGGCAGACTGGAAACCAATCTTCAACAAGCCGTTAGATGGATCACCAAGGTTTAGTTGCTTGCCTGTCTTGTCGAAGATATATTCTGCAACAGCCTGACCTTGACGTTCCATGAAGGTAGAAGCCTCATCCTTCATGTTCAACCTACGCATGGTAATGTCACGTAGTTCAGACATACGATTGGCAAACTCATCTGTACCAGAGATGTTAGCAGTACGGAACAAAGTCTCATAGTCTGTGGGTGAGACACCATCTGGGAACCAGTTACGTCCCTTCTCTTGTGCTCTCTTAACCCAGCCAACCATAGCATTCTGAGCATAAGCTCTGTTGCTGTAAGTAAAGATAGAGTTACCCATCTGTGCTAAGACAGAGTTGATAGGATCTTCGTTGTAGGCTCTACCACCGCCGAAGTCCATAAGCACATCATCATTACGGCGCATGTCAGCACCGATATAGTCTTCCATCTTCATGCCAGTGAAGACATCAGATCCATCTACATCACCTGACAAGATGTCATCGTTACGTCCACGGTAGGCAATGTTACCACGAGTTAGATCCCAACCTTCATTGGTAGCTAATTCCTGCAGATCATCGAAGCTTTGAATGCTGGGATTCCATTCGTTGTTAGCTCTAATCAACTCATCTATGTTGTTGTCACCATCAACGATAGCACGTTGAATACGACCCAACTGCTCAACAGCAGTACGAGCTTGCTTCTCAGAGAATGTACCCATCAAAGCTTTAAGACGTTTGTCACCCAACACAACGAAGTAATTAAGGTTAGGGTTAGATCTGGAACCACCGGGGTTGTAACCCATAACATCTGTTGGCTCAATGATACGAACCTGTTTAGGCTTGACAACATACTCTTGACCATCAGCCGTAGGTTTGTCTATCTTCCAGATCGGTATCTCTGTAGTTTCTAAGTCTTGCTTACGGATCTTACCGCCGAACTCACCATCGACTAGCTTGGCATCATCAGGTACGTCAGCAATGTTGACCTTTTTAGCAGGAGCATAGTAACCATCGAACACTTCTACTGAGTTACGATAACCCTTCTCAATGTATCTGTTGAGCATTGTAGAAGTCTTGAGCAAGTAGTCTGCTTCTTCAACAGCAGCTAATGCGTTGTAGGCTTCTTTAGCTTTCTCACTAGGAGCTAGACCACGAGGATGCATCTGTTGATACTTAACAGCAAACTCACCTTCTGTGTAACGAACACGAAGCTTAGAATCAACACCATCACGTAGTTGTGTGTAGACAGATTGAAGTGTGTATCTCTCTTGGGCGTTAAGACGTTGTAGTGACCTAGTGTACGGATCAACAAGTTCTTTGACAGCAGCACGACCAGACTCACTCATCTGAGCTATACGTGTCAGTCGGTCAACATCCCTAGCAGCAGAAGAACCCATCACTGAGTTGTTCATAACCTTGCCGACAGTATCCCGAATGATACCTGCCTCAAGACCTAAGCCCTCATCAAATGCCTTAGGCATACCTGACAAGTTAATACGTTCTGCCACCTCAATGACATATCCTTTAGACAGATCATTGACATCAACAGGAGCTACACGAGCACTCTCTACTTTCTCACCAATCTCTGCAGCTAGATCCTTGATACCCTGTGGGGCTGATCCATCTGCTAGTGGTTTGTAAACAGAACCATCAGAAGCTTTACCGAAACGAATGGTTGTAACGAAGTTACCCAATCCTTCATCAACTATTCTGTAGTCAAAGACTGGGTTACTAACATTCTTACGATACTTGTTGGCAATGTTCTTACCAGCAACCTTAATTGATCGTGGATCTGCAATACGACCAAACGTACCCTTCTGATACAGATCGTCAATGCCTTTGATAATCTCGTTCTCTGCAAACTTCTCTGTGAACTTGGCAGCAGAGGGACGTACAGGTTGTGGTGCTAGATCAAGATTAGAGGGTGCTACGTTACCCAAAACTTCTGGGTCAGGGGTAACAGCCAAAACTTTCTCTGCTGACTCAGACGCAGCCTCAGAGCCTCTGATGGCCCCTACTCTACCGATGGCAGTAGAAGACTTCATAGCAGTCTTGACACCAGCCTTAACACCGATTGCCAGTAACTCACCAGCACCGATAAGATCTAGGGCAACAAGAGCCTGATTGATACCTTTGTTTGGATCGTAACCTGCAGATATTGTTTCTGCTGTCAGAGCTTCCAGAGCACCAAGAGTGTCTTGGGCAAAGATACCTTCTTGACCTACTTCATCAGCATATGCTTCAAACCAAGCTCTGAACTCAGGGGCAGTCTTTGTTGCAGCAGCCGTAAGGATCTCTCTACTTTGTCTCTCAGTCTTATTAGTCAAGACTTCGATAGTACCGATAGGAGATACTTCCCGTAGGAAACGATCAATAGTATTCATCGTCCGTTGGAAAGGAGACTTAGTTGCTGCAACCTCAAACTTACGATCACTCAAGATCTCATGAGCAATCTGATAGTTCGTAGCTACACGAGCATCTGCTGCAGAGTAGTCGTAGTTATTTACAGCTAGAGCCTGTTCAGAGATAAAGTCTGGGTTGCTGTTAAACTCATTGTTCTTCTCACCAATGTCAGAAGCTTCGAGAGTTAGTTGGTCAACAGTCTTACCCTGCTCATAACCTTGCTGGAATACTTTGTAGTACGGGTCTGTTTCTGATTGACGTACTTTAGTCTTAGCCGCCTCAGTATCTAACTCTTCCCCGGTTACTGCAACAATATCCTCTGTTCTGTCGGTACGTTTTTCAACCATACCAAATTGTTCATCTAATGATTCGAAACTAATGTTGTAACCTAAAGGAAGAGAGTTAGCCATTACTGAACACCCGTTAGTAGTTGACTAGCTGTTGGTGGGGTTGGCCCTGCACCGATTCCAAGTGCCTTAAAACCTCCACCAGCTTGGAAGATTTGACCACCAAGACCTGCTATAGCTTGACCTGTTTGTGCTTGTGTACCAAAGGTTGTTGCCCTCTGACCTAAAGCAGTGATCTGTCCAGATAGTCCAGACATCTGACCTGCAAAGCCTTGAGTAGCACCAAGTTGAGAAGACAAAGAAGACAATCCACCGCCTAAGGCAGACCCACCAGTAACACCTAAAGCACCTGCTGTTGTTAAAGCCTGTGCTCTTTGTAACTGTGATTGACGAATAGCTGCCCGTTGAGAACGTCTAGTCTGTAATTGTTGTTGTCTCTGCTGAACAGCAGCAGCTTTTCTCTGTGCACTAGCTGCCTTTTGTTGTGCAGATATTGAAGAGACTGTTCCTACCACTGAGGCAATAGCACCTACAACCGCCATGTTATTCTCCTATGTATTTAGTATAAAGCCGTTCTGTGTTCTCGAAACCAAGTCTTTCAAGGACTGCATCGAATGGCTTATGTACTTTAGTGTTTACTGCAATAACAGATACACCCATTTTCTTTAAGTCTTGTTCAACAAACTTTATTAGTTTAAAGCCTACCAAACCTTTACGATACTTTGGATCGATATAGATAATGTCGTTAACTGCAAAGAGATGGTCTTTATAATGTGGATGAGGTCTAGCAACAACGATAAAGTAACCTACAAGCTGTTCATCCTTACGAACTGTATAGACACCTAAGTTGCCTGATGTATATAAAGCTTCATAGAAAGACCAATCAGGGTTTAGTTTAATCTTATCTTTGTTTAAAGCTATCTCTTCCCAATGTTTGTAGAAGAGTTCATCCACTTCTTCTTTTACTTTATAAAAGTCTTCTCTACTATAATTAAAACCGTTGGTTGACTGCATTAATTATTCCAAAGCCTAGTAGTACGAAGTCTTTACCCTGTTCACTCTCGAACCTGAGCCTCATACTACGGCCATGCCCTCTCATTTTTAATCGTGTGGTTACGACCTTCTCAGGATAGTCCCAAGTGCCTAAGTCAGATTCATTTACAACAGGTGTGTATTTTAAACGATAAGCCTGTTGTGGCGAAGATGAAGTGTTAGTACGGAAGTCCCAATAAGATGAGACAAGTAATGATGATTCCCTTACAGGTGTATATCCAGTTTCATCAGTACCAGAGTATCCTGTTTCAGTTGGACGTAGATACACTTGTATATACGGGGCATTCTTCTTGAGGATTAAGTCTCCCATAAAGTCATAGCCAGCTTCGGCATATGAACTATAGTTAGAATCACCCCAATCTAGGAAGGTTGTTCCTGAGAACAAACCCATTGTCATCTTACCTGTTGCACCATCGTAAACCATAAGAACGATAGCTGCATCAGCCTGTGATAGTTCTGTCTGTGTTGAGATGACAACATCATCTCCTGCACTGGTTATAACATCATCACCATCAAATGTAAGAACATCGTTGTTTACAAAGTTAGAACCAAAGCCGGGGTAGTATTCTGCTCCCATGATATAGTCTGGACTTGCAGCACTGTCCGATACTGTCCAAGGGTAGAAAGACTGCAACGTAACATCAAGAGTTAATACTTTATTTTTCTTGTTGGCTACTGTCTCACCGTTACTAGGGTAGAACCAGTGTACTCTTTTGTTTGTCTGATCGTATACTGCAGTACATTCCCGTCTAGCATTACCGTCGATAGCCTCAAAGAAAGTCTGGATAGTACCGATAGATAAGTTTTGTTCCTGTGCTCTACCTGATACCTGATCAAAACCTAATGTATGTATCCCATGTTTAGACCACCAGAGAGGTACACCTTCAACACTTACAAATGCCTGTGGGTTAGTCAGACCAATCTGTGATACCCTTGAGATGGAATACTCAGTAGCTTTGAAAACATTATCAACACCACTAACTTGCCATACACCATTCTCAGCAAATACAAAGATAGAACTTCCATACACATGAAGCTTCTGAATGTTCATAGCTTCTGGTATTGATATAACACCACCATCAGAAGCAAGAAGATCACTAATCTCTTCAGAGGTAGGATCATTCTGTTGATAACACCTATCAACTTCTGTAATGTTATCTAAGTATTTACTGAAAAGTATTTTACCAGCATTCTTTGAACTTGTCAACCCTGCATAGAACACACGACCAGAAAAAGCTGCAACTGCTTTAAATCTACTTGTCTCTAGTTCTGTTGTAATACCAGAGATACCAGAGGCTGCACTACGGTTCTTGGAAAAGAAGTCTAGGATAAAGCTACCGTTACCTGTGAGGGTAGATCCAGTAAATACTTTTTCCCACTCTTCAGGATCGAAGTCACCATCAGCATCTTTACCTGAGTACCAAGGATGTGTGAGGGGTGGGTATTCGTTATCTGCAGTTCCATCACCATCACTGTCGTAAGCTAGGTAATCTGTTAGAGCAGCCTCACCTTTCTCACCAGACCAACCTGAGTTAGCTGTATCATACTTACGTTTCTTACCCGGAGAAGAAGCACCATCTGTGTAGTTTGTTGTAGTACCCTGCCATTCAAAGTCTCTTACACGAGGTGAGATTTGAGTTGTTGAGATGGTGTTAGCATCTGCATCATAGGTAATATAAATAGGTTCAATAGCTTCAGAACTTACAACAAGATTACCGTTGATCGTATCCATCTGGACCTTAGCTAGTCCAGCACCTATACTGCCTGCAAACTCATAGGATACAAGGTTAACAGAGAAGCTTTCCTGATTACCTGAGTATGGCTCTGCTGCTGTGTTGTAGAAACGTAAACGAGTACCTTGTTGTACAACAACAAAGTCTAACCCAGCTACACCAGCCGCATTCTTCCACCGACCAGTGGTGAATACAAAAGAGTTATTGATTATGAATGTAGAGTTAACACTGCTTGTCTCTAACTCTACTGCCAGTCTACGGCGGCGAGAACCATCCCTCTCTAAGAGACAGTTCAGTTCGTCAATGGATGCATCTTCGGGGAATGTTAGTTCACCAGCCTCAGTTATCAGACCCTTGATGAACGTGTTCACTACCTTTTGACTTATTCTTTGCGGCATCTTTTTTCTTCCGTTCTTCTCTGGCTTCTGTGAAGTAGTTTCGACGGGCTGTCTTAGACATCTTCTTCTTATTTAGATAACTTCCTACAGCTTTCTTAGCTGCTGGTATTCCTGAGTACCTGCCTTTTAATTCTTCAGGTAGAATACCCTTTTCAAATTTAATCTCAAAGAAGATAAAACCATCGTTGGTTTTTTGTATTATGATGTCTGTAGCAAGTTTGTCTGTCTTACAAACACACCGTTGGTTAACAGTGTCTTCTATAAACTCGACCATTAATTTCTCCCGTAATGAGGTCTTATGTTAGCTTTCTTTGTTTTGTACATATCATTCTGTACGAATGACTTTAAACGACGAGCAGACTGTTCGATCTTAGGATCTGAACCAGACTTAAACAAAGAGAAGCAAGTTGATTTAGCTTCAGCCAATAGGTATGGAAGCATAGTGTCATCCAAGTCAGGCTGGAAATCATCGTCAATAGTAAATGTCGGATAGATGTAACCAAAGGCTCTGGTTTTGCTGTTCTGCAACACAGAGTCAACAGTGGATTTGTAAGAATCCATGACGATGTGAGTGTCATCAAAGCTAGTGTAGTATGATGGTTGACGATCATTGTTGATGAACAATGGTGTACCACCTAGAACATCAGTTACATTTGTTGTTGTAGCTGTGTCTTGATTCATACGATCAATAAACTGCATAGGCTCTACAAACACTATCTCCTGATAGGTGGAACCTGTGTCTGCTGTGTTGTAGTCTACTCGACTAAGTTGGCGGGTATTAGCTGGATACAAGAAGTGAGTAGGCTTAGTGCTATCAGCTAATGAAGTAAGTTTAATAAGTTGTCTGTGCTCCGGGATGTCCCTTGCTGCAACAATATTAAAGAATGTATCTTGGATAACAGAAGCAACTTGTTCAGCTTCAACTGTATCACTAATGGAGTTCACAGCCTCTGAGTCCATGTCACTCAGAATAGACTGAACCATTTGAAGAAGTGTGTTTCTCATTATGCACCATCCATTGCAATTACGATAACTGTGTCAACGTGAGAGGAAGGCCCACCATCACAGTTTATTCTTATGAATGAAGGGGCTGTTATTACATTGTTTGAACTAGGGTTCAGAGTGTCTATGTCCCCAGCAGCAGATCCTGACTGGGTAACAGTAAGAGTTCCCATAGAAGATCCACCGTTGTTATAGACAGTAAATACAGCATCTGCACCAGCTATAGCACCTGAGAGTACACTCTGTACTTTAACAACAGTTCCATCATAAAGAACTGGAACATAGATGTTACCTGCAGTAGAAATATCACTAAAATGAACAGTAAGAAGCTGTTGCCTAGAAGTCCAAGCTCCTGATCCTGCACCGTTAGCAACATATACATCCCCTGAGGATGCTGATGCTGCGCCCTTAGGTTCATGCAAGTAAGGGTCTGTTAGTGTACTGTGGTTTACGTTTGCCATTGCAATCTCCTAAGGTGGAAGGAAGGGGACCGAAGCCCCCTACCAATTAGTTTATACGTCTGGGTTTGTCGCAACACGAACAATACCTTCAGGACGGTACAACTTAACACCGTAACGAGATGATGTTACATACTCGTGACGTTGGAAGTCTTTGTTGTACTCATAGTCCACCTCAGGCATCTGACGCCATGCACCCACGAATGGGTTGGCAACAGGTGTTGCTGAGAAGAACAAGTTCACTTTACCGTTATTGGACGAGAAGTCGTTGGTAGTTGTACCATCACGTTCTGCCAATGCGGAGTCAGTGTTGTCTGCGAGGTAGTTAGATGTGTATACATCGAAGCCATAGACGTTAGCTACGAAACGCATACCAGTTGCGATACCTTGTGATACGACACCTTCGAACTTAGGGTTGTTAGAAACATTAACCAAGTTTGAGAGTGTGTTGATTGTAAACTCAACTGACGGATCAACAATAGCAACCATTGCTTGATCAGGAACATTTGACTTTTTCAATGCATAACGAGCATATGCAAAGTCTTCCAGTTCGATCTTACCTGCGTTACCACCAGCAATACGGTGTGCAATACCGTTGATAGCTTCTGCAGAGTTAGCAGATACACCAGCTTCAGGAGAAGCAAAAGTTGTTGCTTCGAAGTGCTCAAGGATAGCACGTTCCTGCTCAGGTACAAAACGAGACATCAGTTCGTTTGCGTAGAAGAAGTCCTGTTCAGCTTTCTTAGTGATATAAGTAGCTGAAGTGAGGTACTTGTCTACAGTAAACGTGAAGTCTGCTGTCGCAAGTGGGTCATATGTGACCTGTGTATCTTCAGTGTAGTTGTTAGTTGTAATCTCACCGATTTGTGGGATGTGGAAAGTATCTCCGTCTGGGAAACCTTCAAGCATACGGACGTACCGTTGTGCCATCATTTCATCACGAAGAAGTTCTTTTAACTCTTGGCTCCATACATCAGAACGAGTCAAGTAGTTAGTGGCAGAAGTCATACCAGCCATTTTATTTACTCCAAATTAAAACTACAAACCAAACTTATTGCCCAAACGCATCTTGTCATCCATTAATTGGCGTTGGATCTTAGGTGTGTAGTAGAGGTTTTTGTTTTCCCGACGAAGGTTCTGGTAATAAGACCAATCACGTTCTGTCGAGGCTTGCATATTAACACCTTCTGTGCGAACCGAACCTTGCACCATAGGTTTAAAGTCTTTCTTTGGTTCACCAAGGAGACTAAAGAAAGCCGTAGGTGATTCAGCAGCAATCTCCTGCATACGTTGGAGACTAATACCTAATTCCTTTGACTTCTCTTGGATCTTAGCATTGGCTTCTGTGCCATAGCTCTTCTCCAACTCTCCGTTCACAAGATCAAGATTTTGTTTGACAACAGACTCTTTATCTCGTTCAGTTAGTGTACGTTCAACAAGGCTCTTCAGGTCTTCCTCACTCAGAGCAGGGTTGGTATTCCCTTCCGTAGTGCCACCAGTATCATTATTGGGCATTGCAGTATTCGCAGTGGTGGGTTCTGCGGCCTTATTTTGCAACTGGTCCAGAAGACTCTTAGCATAATCCTGTTTACTCAAGTCTTCTCTCATCTGCGAGAGTTGTCCTTCGAGTTGTTGTATGTAGGTATCAGCCTCTAGTTTCCCTTTAGCTAGTACCTCAGGATCTTTCCAATTATCTCCCTTGGCCTCAACGAGCTTGGCTACAAAAGAATCCTGTGGTGGGGTACTCTCAGTAGTTTGTTGCTCTGGCTGAGTAGTGTCCGTGGTTTGACTACTCTCAGTAAACACATCCATGTTTTATTCCTTGTTTAAAGTTATCACTTTCAGCATATCATCAAGCACTTGGTTGTACTCGTTGACTGCCACTTGTCGTAGTTCCCAATTGGGTACTTCGTAATCACGAACTGCTTCTTTCTTCTTGAAGTTCTGTTCGAGAATTTCTTTAAGAGCATCGAAGGCATTTCGATAACCTAGTATCTCAGCCTTACGTTTCTCTTTCTCTGGTCCGTTAAGACCTTTTAACCAAATAGATTTCATTACTTCTTCATTGGTTTCTTAGGTTTCTTTTTCTCTACTGGTTTTTTTGTTGTATTCTTATATGGTTTAACTTTACCGTTTTTATAAGGCATTTTAGATCCCCATCTCTTGTGCAACCATTAGTTGCTCTTGGTTAATAGCTTCTGCCTCTTGCATCTGCTGTTGTGTTTCTAGCTGTTCAGATACAGAAATATTCTCTGAGAACAACTCTGGTTCACCGAGTTCTTCAGACAAGATACGAGCAAACTCTTTACCCGACAAGTGAGCAGACACGGTAGGATCAGATAACTTGATCTGATAGAGTTGAGTAAGGTTCTGAATACGACGAGCACGTTCAGCAAAGTGACGAGCACCGACAGGAACAATCTTACCCTTAGCTGTAATGTCATCCTTCGTGATAGTCTGGAACAACACAGCACCTGTGGCATCATCCAGTACACGAATTGTATCTGACATATTCATATAACGACGAGACACTTCAAGCATGGCATTGAGGATTGGTTCAAGGAATACACGTTCAAAGTGGGCAGTCTTATGTTCGAAGATACGAGAGGCAGAGTTCTGTAGGGATTGTACCTCAAAGGCTGTCTTCTCGCCCGGTGTACGGATACCCATAGCTTGACGGGGTGCCCCTGCCATTTCTTCCATCTTGTCTTCCAGCACTCTAATTTGCAGGTCTGCTTGCAATGCAGTTGCATCAGGTGCCATGTAACCTACGTCACCCTCTTCTCCCATGTATATACGAGATCCGGGTTCGAAGTCGAAGTCCTCTACGTCACCACGGATCTTGAGGATCGGGTAAGCAATCTGATCGAATACATCTGACTTCAGGTTCTCTAGGTGGTCAATGCGGTACTGCATACCAACCAAGTTATCTAGTGGACCCATTGCATATAGGTTATCTGGGCGTGGCCTCCATCCTGCGTGGAAGATAGGAGCATTGCCTAACCAGCTAGGGTTCTCTTCGTTAGCTAAGACGTAAGCACGATCAGCAACAGTAATGATACGGTTCTTATACAGCACACCGTTCTCAGTGTCGTAGTAGTCTCCGTAGAATGTCAGGATCTCCACATAGTCTGATCCATAATACTGTTGAATGGATGTGAAGCCATCAGCAATATAACCATCAGCTTTGTTGTAGGTAGCATCAGAACCAGTTACAGCAGCCCTAGCACTCATCATCTTATCGAAGACACCTTCCATATATTTCTTGGAAGGGTCACTGTCGATCATCCCTCGGATCTCTCCAAGTGTCTTGATAGACTTAATGACCTTAGGAGAACTAGCAAAACTAGGGGCAGTAGGATTGAAACAGATGTCGTAGGGTGAGATACGAACCATCTTAGGGCCAACATAGTTTACAACTAGATCGCCTTCTGCTTTCACCTGATAGTTATCTTCCCACACCACAGTAGCAAAGCAATTGCCGTACTGGATGTAATCATATAACAAATCACTAGAGATGTTTACAAAGTCAGACTGACGAACCTTGTTGTCCATATATGCTTGGATAACAGATCGTTTGGCTTTGGTATTAGCATCTTTAGTCTCTGCTTCAAACCGCATCCACTTAGACTGTGGGAACAAAGTAGCAAAGTAGTTAGCATGGAGATTGTCCATGATCTGTGTAAGCTTAGGAGTAGTGGTGCTGTTAGACCAAGGCAACATAGCATTCTTTGTTGTCTTAGTGTCTGTAGCATACAGATAGTTCCGTAGCTCTTTCCACTCTTCTACTTTCTTCTCACGAAGGTTAGACCACTCACGCCACCGATTAGCCACCTCTACAGCCATAGAATCTGGACCTAGCAAGTACTCTAGTTCTATTGTTTCACCTGCCATTAAGAGGCTCCTCTAAATCTATTATTAGCCCAAACGATATTAGTACTTCTATCTCTACGAACACTCTTGAAAGGCTTGACAGCAATGTCAATAGCAGAAGCAAGAGCATCCTTAATATCGTCGTGTGGTGGGTTCCTTGACTGTAGTTCTTCTTCTAGTGTCTGTGTGTTACCACCACGGTAGTGCCAGATCTGCATGTTATCATAACGAGGCTCAAGTGTAGCAGCTATACGTTCTTCTTTATTACCCTGATGTTTGTTGGGTCTGTACTCGTCAATGCTAATAGCTAACCCATGTTGCTTGACAAGTTCTTTGAGTTGCTTAACGATTGCCTGTTGTGCTACTGTAACCTCTGCTCGCATCTTACGGAAAGACCACTTGGTTGATAACTGCAGAATGTGTTCGAAGTATTCTGTAATACGGTCTGTACGGAAACGATCAATGTCTAGGACATAGATATTATTGTCTGAGTCAACGCCTACAATTACAATAGCTGTGTAGTCAGCTTTCTTTGATAAACTAAATGCGAAGTCAACTGCAGCAAATACATTTAACTTAGCACCTTTGTAAAACCAAAACCCGTTCTCTTGATTTAGGTGTTTACGTTCATAGTACTGAAACCTGTTACTCTCAATCGGTACGTTGTCTGGATCAGTCGGATCGTTGTAATACTGTGCTCTGAACTGAGACTTGTCTAAATACTGACCACGTTTCTTAGCTAGGATCTGACGATTGAAGCCAAAGTATTTACCGTCTTTACGTTGTTGTTGAGGCCATAGAAACTCACCGACACCATCTCCTCGGTCTTCTACTGCCCTCTCCATAACCTCGTAGATCTGTTCCTCAGATACCTTGTTACCATCTTCGTCATATTGATCTTCAGTCATCTGCATCAGATCGTTGTATAAGTCTGCAGGGTGGTAACGAGTACCTACGATCCACTCCTTTGCATTAGCCCCTTCGATAGAGGACAACAAAGAATATTGGCTCTTAACTTTATTACGTCCCTCACCTGTGTATGCATTCTCATAGACAACAACATCATCTAAAACTGCAATGTCACAGTGCATCCCTGTGAGAGAAGTGGTAAGACCACCAGTAAAGACAGAAGGGTCACGAACATTCTCTCTCTTACGAAGAGGGTGGTCTAACATAATCTCTGATGTTGTCCACCGTACTCGTTTACCTTCGTCCTTGTTAACATGCTCAGGCCAGTAACGACTATAAGTCTCTGAGGTTAGGATACCCTTGATAAACCCTAGTTGCTTCTCTGCAAGGTTTGCAGTGGCTGAGATGTACAGTATCCGTAACGTAGGATCTTTGGTTAGTTCCCATGCAACCCTGTAAGCTACCAACCTAGACTTGCCGTGGTCACGAGGGAAGAGTAACAATTGGTGAGACTTAGAACCCCCTCTAGTCCACCAGTTACACACATCCTCGTGACATTGGCCTAACACTTGCTCTGGTGAGACAAGCTTAATAAATGTGGCTAGATCATTCTCAGCAGCTTGTCTAATCTGATCTAAAGTTACACTCATTTATTACTGATGTTCCATTGTTTAACTACTGAGTCTAAACCAAAGGCTGCACCAGCAAAGGTAAAGATTGGCAGGTTAAGTACCTTTACTGCCTCACCTGCTAAGGAGTTTCCGAAGAAGACCCATAAGCAAATCAGCAATAGAAGGACTACCAACAATAGGGCTGCCACTTCCCTCTTCAAGGTCTTTTGCTTCTTCGGTAAGGCTTGATCTGTCATTGAGGTAATCCTTTACGTTAAAACCGGGACAGGCTTTTGAGGACACTTCGTTATGTCCACGTATTATAGCACCTGAGTATTCTGCTGTCAAGCTATCTAGTAACTTATTTAATCCTTTTTTCTGATCTTCTGTATAATGTTCTTCGAACTTATCATTAGCATCAGAACCAAAACCACCTATGAGGCAAACACCGATAGAGTTTTTGTTGTGGCCTTTAGCATGAGCACCTGCTTTCTCTACAGGTCTGCCGGGACAAACATCACCATTACGATCTACGACGAAATGATAACCTATATCTGCCCACCCTCTTTCCTCTACGTGCCACCTACGGATTTCAGCAACCTTTGCAGCACAGCTAGATTTCTCTGTCCATTTAGGTTTAGTTGCACTGCAGTGTATAAAGATTTCGTTGATGTTTCTCATTGACTAGCCATCTTTTCTACTGAGTCTCTAATAGCTTTAATATTCTCATCCATACGACCAAGAGTTACAGCTTGGCTTTGAACGATAGTTTCAAGAGATTCTAAACGAGTTTCATTACGGATGATGTCTCTTGCATTGGCCTTTACGGCACTGTCTAAACTGGAGATATACCAGACAAGGGCTATTGTCTGTGCAACGATAGCTAGTACCAGAGTTACAGGTACTGACTTACTGAGGTGCCAATTATCTTCCATGGCACCCTCTAAGCTACGAAGACGTCTTTGGAACCGAAGTCACGATTATCCGATAGACGGATGACAACAGAGCCTGAGGAATACCCTGAGACAGTTGCTCGGTAGTAGACTTCCTCTGCATCAAACCCTACACCTTCATAGTTAGATGTAAAGGTATCAGCATCGAACCATGTGCTGTTGTCCCAGCTACGTTGTACTGTAACTGTAGCAGACCATGTACCAGAGATAGAAAGGTTGAAGTGACCAACTACCTGCAGAGAGGCTGTGCTTGCGTTAGAGCTAATTGTTTCTGTTACAGCAACCATGATTACTCTCCCTCTGCTTGAGCAGCCGCATAAGCAGCCTTAACCACATCACTGAATACTGGAGTACAGATAGCAGCAACATCAGCATCCTCTGCTGAGAGATCAGCATCAGGCATTACCACATGACGGTGGAATGTACGGCTGATTTCTTCA
>Ga0208791_1000195_pt1 | contig 31397 bp, 28 predicted proteins | sample 11_taG_FD_184084 | JGI IMG/M metagenome (GOLD analysis project Ga0208791, IMG submission 184084) | Marine viral communities from the Subarctic Pacific Ocean - 11_ETSP_OMZ_AT15265 metaG (SPAdes) (version 2) | ecosystem: Environmental > Aquatic > Marine > Oceanic | place: Pacific Ocean | collected...
CCAGTTTTTGCTATTGTTATGGCATTGTCCGTCGAACGTGGCCATCCGTCTGAGACGATTGTCTCCATTTTAAATGCTTCTTGTTCTTGAAACGCTCTTGTTGTTTTACGGTCACATACAAACCACTCTATGGTGTATGTGTAAGAATCGTAGACATCAAGAGGATTTTCTAAGAAGTCTTTGTGCTTATCTACAACATCTTTTAACGTAGCCGAAATAGTATTGTCCATTATTTTACACCATATTTGCTATGTTATCTTTGCTTGGGATTCTAATCTCGATTCCTGCAGAAAAATTTCTAATAGGGTCAATTATAATATCTGGATTTCTAGTAGCAAATATCCACCAATACTTGGCAGTTCCATACATCTCATAACTGCACAAATCTGGACGTTCGTCAAATTCTTGAGGTATCGTGTAATATTCATCAAATGGGTCTTTATAGATAAATCTCTTTTTCATTATATCTAGTACAGTATCGTCTATGATTCCTGTTCTATTCCATGGTGATTCTTCTTTATACATAGCCTTTGTCCTTTAAATTGCCCGTAAGATAATCTTTAACACTAAAATTGTCTCTTATACTCTTAGGTGAGTAAGTAACAGATAAGGTCAATACAAACATATTTGTAACTGGCACTCTCATTATTTTGAATTTGTCTGATGTTGGGTCTTGTATTTCTATATAATCTATATCTGAGTCTAAGTTCCACGTAAAGTCACGAACAACACAAGGCACATTTTCATATATTCCGTGTGCGTTAAATCGCAATATCGGTGGTGGCATGCCAGGGTCTACATCATTCTTCCAAGACATCTTCATCGTACTTCTAATCCATGTTGCCGCTTTATATACATACAATGCTTCTTCTTCACTTCTTACAATCATTGGTGCTGTTATGTTGATTTCCATATTCATATGACTATCAAACGCACGTTGTTGAAAGTTACTATGTGTCAAGTCATAAGACGAATAGTTTGCACTATTGATTATAGAAGTAGTTGGAGTATACGGAAAATTAAGTCTTGTTTTTCTCAACTTCTTCTTTGCTTCTTTAGTGGTATATCTACTTTGGGGACCTTCAAAGTCTTTCATCTTGTCTAGACGTTCCTCTGCATACGGTAAAATATTGTCGAATCTACCACTAGGGTCTTCTAAGTATACTGGTTGTTTCGTTAAATATGGACTTGCCATGCCTTTTACTCCTAAATCTTTATAACAGTATTTATCGTTCTATTATATGCGAAGTTTCTGAAATAGAAAATTTTTACTATATATAGTGTTTATATGGTTGACAACCGTTAGATTTTTATGTTATAATTGTTGTAATATTAGGAGAATAGACTATGGCAAGACGACAAAACTACTTAAATAACAAGGATATGTTGAAACAGATACATATCTCTAAGTCAAACTATTGTTGGTTTGAAGATAGAGATAAACATCACCAGCATGATATTATACTGTATTCAACTAAAGAAATCCCAGATGCAGTAGAACAAGCAAGACAAAACAAAGCAAAACGTTTGCAAAAATTGGCTTGGGATGCTAATGAGGATAAAAAGAAGAAACAGGTAGATTTTGAAGTTGACCCTACTTCTTTTACGGAAGACGAGATTGTATTTCGTGTAATGGGATTTGACCACATACCTGATGAACCAGGTCGTAAAGCAAATCCAAAGACACCAGCAGACCACAAAGTAAAATTACCATTTCCTGCATTTAAACATTATACATATACAGGCAAAAAGATTAACGAAGTGGGTATCTCACACTATAACAAAGAGAAAGAATTTGATTTAAGTGCTGGTAAAATCACAGCCGTATTGGCAACAATGTACATCAAGTTAGTAGAACGCTATTCTCAGAGGTCTAACTGGCGAGGATATACATACATTGATGAAATGCGTGGTCAAGCATTACTACAATTAGCACAGATTGGATTACAATTTAACGAAGATAAGAGTGATAATCCCTTTGCTTACTACACAACAGTAGTAAACAATTCATTCACTCGTGTACTCAACATAGAAAAGAAAAATCAAGGCATACGTGATGACTTGCTCGAAAAAGCAGGGCAGGCGCCAAGTTGGACAAGACAACTGGCACACGAAATGAAATCTCAGGAGCGTTGGCAGAAAGTCGTAAAAACAAAAATTACAGATGATGCTATTCCAACAGAAACCATTAAAGAGATTTATGCCGACAATGACTAATAACCTATTCAAAAAGGCCGCTTGTTTTACAGATATCCATTGGGGTCTAAAGAACAACGCAAAACAACACAATGAAGATTGTTTAGATTTCATTGATTGGTTCATCAAGGACGCCAAGAAAAGAGATTGCGAAACTTGTATATTCTTAGGTGATTGGCATCATAACAGGTCAAGTCTAAACATATCAACTATGAAATATAGTCTTGCTGGTCTACGTAGACTAAGCAAAGCATTCGAAAAAGTTTATGTTATCCTAGGCAACCACGATTTATTCTACCGTGAAACACGTGACGTAAACTCCATGGAATTTATTGATGACCTTTCTAATATAGTCTTAGTAAGAGACACACTCGTACAAGGCGATGTTGCTATTATTCCGTGGTTAGTCGGCGATGAATGGAAAAAAGTTCCTAAAATAGAATCAAAATACATTTTTGCTCATTTAGAGTTACCTACATTTCAACTCAACGCAATGATTGAAATGCCCGACCACGGCGGACTAAAGGGCAGTATGTTTAAAAACCAAGATTATGTATTCACTGGACACTTTCATAAACGTCAAGTAAAAGACAATGTAATTTATATTGGCAATGCGTTCCCTCACAACTTCTCAGACAACTGGGACGATGATAGAGGATGGATGTACTTAGAGTGGGATAAAGAACCAGAGTTCTTCACTTGGAAAGATGCACCAAAATACAGAACGATTGCACTATCAAAGTTATTAGATGCACCAGATGAATATCTATTACCAAAAACAAACGTAAAAATAACATTAGATATAGATATTTCTTACGAAGAAGCAAATTTTATTAAGGATACATTTGTAGAAACATACAAGTTACGAGATGTAACATTAGTACCAGTTAAAAGTAATGAACATGAAAACGATACCGGTGCTGAAATACATTTCGAAACAATAGACGAGATTGTCGTTTCACAGTTAGCATCACTAGATGATAATGGTAGTTTTGACAAGAACGTTCTTATTGAAATTTATAATAATTTATGAGAAAGATACTAATTACTGGGAGTCGTAAGTACGGCTTATGTGAGGCTATGTGTAATCTATTTGACACAATGCCCGATATCGAATATGAAACAGCCAGCAGAAGTAATGGCTATCAATTAGATACCAGTGAGAGTCAGAAAAAATTGGCAGAGAGGTATATCGAAGGCGAGTTTGATATCTTCATTAATAATTCTGCAATCTGGAAGTTTCAACAAGTTATGATTGTTGAATCTGTATATAATGCAATGGAAGAGGCAAATAGAAAAGGACATATTATAAACATTGGGTCAACTGCTGATACTGGAGTAAAAGGCAGAACTTGGAGATACCCAACAGAAAAGAAAGCACTCAAGGCGTACAATAGGGACTTAACTTATAAAGCAATGGGTGGTAGTAATATTAAAACAACACTAATTTCACCAGGAAGTTTAACAACAACAAGCGTAATGAAAAAACATCCTGATAGAAAACTGATTGATGTCGAGTATATAGCAGAGTTAGTCGTATGGACTATCAATCAACCAGAGTATATTAATGTCAACGAATTATCGATTGACCCAATACAATTAGGAACTTACGCAAGAGAGGTATGAGTTTGTTAGTAATTAAGAACATAACAATAAGAAATTTTATGAGTGTGGGAAATGTCACCCAAGCGGTAACATTAAACCAAGACGAACTGACTTTAGTCTTGGGCAATAACATTGATTTGGGCGGCGATGGTTCTCGTAACGGAACTGGTAAGACCACATTAATCAATGCATTATCATATGGACTATATGGTAAAGCACTAACAAACATTAAACAAAATAATTTAATCAACAAAACCAATGGAAAAGGTATGATGGTTACTGTTGATTTCACATACAACGGAAATGAATATCGCATCGAACGTGGTCGTTCTCCTAATGTATTTCATTTCATGCGTGATGGTATGGAACTCGGTGATAATAATGTAGAAAACGCAGGTCAAGGTGAAATGCGAATGACACAAGTAGAAGTAGAAAGTATCATTGGTCTTTCTCACTCAATGTTTAAACACATTGTTGCATTGAATACTTACACCGAGCCATTCCTTTCTTTACGTGCAAGTGACCAACGTGAACTTATCGAAGAACTTCTAGGAATTACAGAACTCTCTCGCAAAGCAGAAGCACTTAAAGAGATTGCAAAGAATACAAAAGAACAAATCAAAGAAGAAGAATACGCACTCAAAGGCAAAGAAGATACGAATGCTCGTATTCTTAAAAGTATCAAAGATATAGAACGCAGACAGAAAGTTTGGAGTAACAAACAACAAGCAGACTTAGAAGAATTAGAGTCTGCACTTGATTCATTATCTCATGTAGATATTGAAAGTGAATTAAAGAACCATGCTTTACTAGTTACATATAATGAAAATTTGGCGGCAAAATCTACTGCTACTTCTTGGATTAATAGTATCGAGGCTGACAATTCAAAACAAAATACATTAATAGAAAGATTAGATAACGAAATAAAACTAATTGAAGAACATAAATGTCATGCTTGTGGTCAAGAAATTCACGATGACAAACAAGGGGAAATACTGACAAACAAAAATACACAGAAGACCGAAGCAGTAGAACAACTGGCCACTAACAAAACTTCATTAGGCGAACACAACACTCTAATCGAAAGCATTGGAGATATTGGTGAGAAACCTGTTACTTTCTATCAGACATTATCTGATGCTTATGAACATCAAACGTCTGTAGAGAAATTAGGAGAGCAAATAGAACTAAACAAGAACACTGAAGACCCATACGCAGAGCAAATAGCAGATATGCGTGACAGTGCTTTAGAAGATGTAGACTATGACCACATGAATTCATTAGTTTCTTTACAGGAACATCAAGAATTCTTATTAAAATTACTAACTAACAAAGACAGTTTTATACGTAAAAAGATTATAGACCAGAACTTGAGTTATCTAAACTCTCGTTTAGCACACTACTTAGATAAGTTGGGATTACCACATGATGTTGTATTCCAGAGTGATTTAACAGTAGAAATTACTGAATTAGGGCGTGATTTAGACTTTGATAACCTAAGTAGAGGTGAAAGAAATCGACTTATATTAGGTTTAAGTTGGAGTTTCCGTGATATATTCGAGTCATTGTACAGCACAATTAACGTGTTATTTGTTGATGAATTGATAGATAGCGGAATGGACACAAACGGTGTCGAATCATCACTTGCTATTCTTAAGAAAATGGCAAGAGATGGAAATAGAAGTGTGTATTTGATTTCACACAAAGACGAATTGCAAGGGCGTGTAGAAAGCGTTCTAAATGTAATAAAAGAAAATGGTTTCACAAGTTTTTCTCACGAAGAGGAAAGCACCATGTACAAAACACAGGAGTAATATATGAGTACAAATGCAGAAATTGTAGAAGCAATGGAAACGTATCTAGCGGAAAACGCTAAGTTTGAAGAAAAGGGCGTTAAAGCCTCAGCGGCACGTGCCAGAAAAGCACTAGGCGATATCGGAAAACTTACAAAGGTTCGTAGAAAAGAAATCCAAGACAAAAAGAACAACATGTAAAAATGATTTGTATAGAAAGTTATATTCCAAAATTCTTAGATATGCTTTATGATAAGGAGATTGCCAAGCATCTCACTATCGAAGAAGTGCGGGATGCATTTCATACAAATCAAATCGAAAGTAAAAAACAAGCAAGTCTAGCCTTTGATGCCATAAGTGACAATGCTAATAAAGTATTGTACATTGGCTCTTGGTTAGGCTTTCTTACTCGTGTGATGGTTGAAAAATATCCATCTATAGAGTTCTACGAAGTTGACATGGACACACGATGCAGAGAAGTAAGTGGTAGATTCAATTACACATTTAAGAATTATCTTGGACATAAAAGTGCAAACATAGAGGATCCAAATTTCAATAGGTGGCAGGAGTTTGATACTATCATTAATCTTAGTTGCGAACATATGTCTACAAATTGGTATCATAAAGTAGAACCAGGAACACAACTTATTATGCAAAGCAACAATCTCGTAATTGACGACCACATAAACAATTGTGAGTCCCTGGAAGAATTTAAAGGCAAATATCCTCTCAGCAAAATATCATACGAAAACACATTAGAACTCAACGTCTTTAATAGATTTACATTATCGGGAATTAAATGAAATTCGCAGATGGCGTAGATAAAAGTCTATTACCCAAAAATATACTTATATTGAATGGTCGTAGAAAATGGGAAACTTTAGTAGAGTTCTGCTTACAGTACGATATCAATTTTAAGATGTTTGAAGTTGAGGCTGGTGATAAGTTCAATGTAAGCGAAAAATTAAAACCTTATATCACATTTCTTCTGCCAGACCAATATTATAATCCACAATATTACATAGACACTTTAGATTTTAAACCAGAATATATTCTAAATTGCAGAGATGACTTTTCAGGTACTAAATTAGAATATGAACTTTCTATTCACTATGATACTAAGACCCGATTTGATGAAAGGGCTTTAAACTTCTTTACATCAAAGAAAGAACAAGACAGAGTATGTAAATTAATGAACATACCTACCTTAGATGAGGGGAACATTGATGATAAAATCATAGTAAAACTAGACAAGGGATATAGTGGTGGGACCAATTATAAAGTCGTTGATAAAAAAGATTACATACCAAAAGAAAATGATTTCATACAACGATACATAGACTACGAGTATACTTGTCAGCAACATGTATTAATTGATAATGATGGCGAGTATCACATATACAATCATAGTATGGGCAAATTTGGAGATGGCAATGTGGTGGGCAATAACATTGCGTATCTATATCTATATCCTTGGGTAGACTTTCCAGAAGAAGATATTGCTATTGTAGAAGAATTTTATAGAAAGTTGAAAGACCACATAACTGTTAAAAACAGAATTTTAATTACAGAATTTTCTAAAGAAAGAAAAACTGGTAAATTACATTTCCAAGAATTAAATTCTAGACCTTCTGGAGAATTTGAATTAGGCACCTTCGATTGGAATATTGGCAAGTTCAATACATTAGTAGATTTGTTCACAAACAATGTAGAAGATGAAATAGATTACTATCAACAACGTTTAGAAATATATTTCGATAATGTCTTCAATAATGAATTATTTGGATGGGGTACATATGATGGATTAAAAATCGAAAATCTGCCATACTCACGAAAAATAAAAACATGGAATACAAAGTAAAATCAGGTGACATGCAAATTATGTAATATCAAATCTACTGATTCTTGCGTTAATACAATATTTGCCACTACGAACATTGATTCATTAGAAGTGGTGAATACTGTATGCTCTTTACAAGTATTTAAAAAATATAATCTGCCGTGGTCAAAATTTAAAATTTTGTCATCTAGTATGAAATAATTACAAGGCGGATTACAATTATAAACTGGTATAAACAATCTACACTCAGTCACTTCTCTATCATAATAATCTCTATGGGGTGGAAAATGTCCACCCGCAGGCATTTTAATGACATGGGTTCTGCCCAAATGATTCTTGAACCTTGACAATGCGGATTCAACATGTGGCCAAAAATCTGTTAACGTAGTAAAATCTGATTCACCAAAATTTGTATTATTTTCTCTATTGTATTCGCCTATTGAGTCTAAGTCTGGTATGCCAGAGAATTTGCCATCTAGGCTAGTAATACTCAACCCATATCTTTCAATGGGTTTTTTAGGATTATATTTAACCCACTTATCACCGAACTCATGTAATCCCTCGTGGAATTTTGAATAATCTAGTACATCGTTTAAAGAAAAAACATCACCGTACCTGACTAAGGAATCAAATAAATTGCTCATATTTAACCTCTCTTTTAATTAACTACATATATATTTATATAAATAAAAGATAGGGAAACCAGTTCAATTACTACAATTCTTGGGAGGAAGTGAAGGAATTAGTTAATTTTAAAAAAAATTATCAAAACCGCTTGACTTTCATGGTGTAGTGTGTTAATATTATATAATCAACGAGTGCCTATGTCTCCTCTAAACCTCTCTCATCGACACTGGTGCTTGTTGCTTCAACCCAAAGAGGTTGGGTGGGTTAGACCTTAACGTACCACTGTAAAAAGCACAAAAAGGAGTAAGACGGGAAACCCGGTATCAGAAATGGTACTGGGTTTTTCTTTTATCTAAATACTTATATTATATGAGAGGGATTTCTAATGTCACCAAAAACAATCGAAAGAGTAAAATGGTCAGCAACATTCATGTTTGTGTGTGCCGGCACTTTGATATCTTTGAATATTCCAGAATCTAAATATGCATTTCCTTTATTTGCAACAGGACACATAATTGCTATCTACGTTTTTTTGATACTTAAAGATAAGCCGCTGATTGTACAGAATGTATTTTTCTTATTGATTGATACGATAGGAATCTATCAGTGGTTATTGAGGCCTATACTTTTTTCTTAAGGCTTTGTAAGTACTCTTGGAGAATTTTTGAACTTCCCACTCGTACATTGATAATACCATTATAGTACTCATCTGTTTCAAGTACTCTACGGTCAAATTGTTCTTTGGCTTCTACGTAACTTAATGCGCCACGACTCGGGCAATAGTGTAGAATTTCACGTGAAAAATTATCTGGACCTAATTTTTTTACGTCTGCATTCAAATGGTCAGACGAACCCCAATAGGTTCTCCAATCACTTTCTTTATAACCACGTCTTTTATTCTTTCTTCCTTTAAGAGGTGGTTTAGTAGTCTTAAATCGTGCTAACTTCTTACCCACATACTTTTTGTTATTCGTAAGATTCGTAATAAGATATACAAATCCCTCAACATTCTCAGGTAATTCATTTACAACTTCATTATTATATGTCCATTCACTCATGGTATTCTCATTTTAATAGGTCTAAAGACCTAATATCTTCGGAAATTTCTTTTCGTTCCACTCAAAGAAGATTTCCTCGATATTTGTTTATTCCATTTAAATATTATTTATTGTTTATTCGCTTGTCAGTTTGGAAGACACAATTGCCCATCCATGGGGCAATTGCTGATACTTGTCAAGTTCATCAGATTCTATGTCTAAGTTAGCCGCTAGTTACGGCGAGGTCGGTTGGCGATTCCCTCTTAACTTAGTATTGCGTCTTTCGACCCAACGGCACTCTGATTAATCCACATAGAATAAAACTTAATCAAAGTTGGTAGTATTTTTAATCTACCAGCGGTGTGTACATTTCTGTACGGTAAATACTAGTCATTCATTACCTTTAGAGTAACAAATGTTTTATGTTACAAACAGTCTGTGTGGTTTACGAGAAGCAGTGTCGGAGTTCACCCAACTTATCCGAACGTATGTATAATATACGCCCTCAATCCCGAGTCGGCAACCCGACTAACAGTTCCACTATGTTTTGCCTTATTAGAATCATTATTAGCCTTTGGGGGAGTTGTATTAGAATTAAAAATGGTTTTTGAATCGATTTGTATTAGTTATGTTGAACATACTAACACAACGAAAAAGGGATGTCAACCCTTTTTGTAACTTTTTTTGTATTTTTTTATAAAATAGGTACGCCAGCGGATTTGCTCAACTCAAAGTTGTCGCTTACTATGTCATTTAGATGCTTTATATGATTGGCGGGCATATCGTGGATTTCAGATATACTAACGCCACCTCGCATATACCAAGTGAGTTTATACAGGTTTTTGTGTAGAGATTCAAGTGATTTTCTATAAGACTCTTGTTTCTCTGTTACTTCAGAATCGCTGGCAGTCTTCAACCAGCGGAGGAAAAATTTACGGGATTCAACTCGAACGTTACTTTTTCTTTGTGACTACATGCTTCACAAGTAAATTCAAACGTTGATATATCCTTTAGACTTGGTGTTGCAACGCCTACTGCCTCGTTTACTTTAGAAACAATATTGGTTGGAACATTTTCCATAAACTCCATAATGACATTTTTGTCAATAATGGCTTCGGTAGGTGTTTCAATTCTGTCGATAGAACTCATTAATAGGTCTATGTTCTGTCTTGATACCTTTCTGAAACTAATAGCAAATTGTTTTGCCATTTCTACTTCATCACCCTCAACGCCTTCTGCTGTTTCTTTGATTTTGTTTAATATACGGGCTTGTTCTACTTCAATTAGAGCCAGTCTCGTTAGACTGTCTAATTTTGGAGGAGTTACAAATATCTTTAGGTCTTCATGTTCAATTGCTGGAATTTCAGTAATATCTGGAAACTTTTCAAGAATATGATTGATATCTATGTTGTAATCTGCCTTCTCTTTACATTCAGAACAGGTGTGCGTGTGTTGAATATCTTTACCATATGTTGCATATTTGATTGCAAGAAATATCAGTTCAGCATCAACATTACATAGATTCCTTGGATTAGGAATTGCCGGAACACAACTTTTGATGAGATTTACAAGTGCCTCACCGTTAAGTAGTTCATCAGGATTCTGCATTGATATCTCGTCAATTGCAGTCATCGGAAGTATAGGCAACTCGTCCAATACAGTTTTTTCTATTTCTGGATTAAATCTGCCACCGGTTGGAATTTGTACATATATTGCCGGTTTACGGAAATATTTTGATAATGGGTTCTCATTGGTGTTCATTGTTTGTCCTTTTGATAAATACAGTATAATAAGTTAATAATTAAGTATAGACATAACTATCTTAATTATTTATCTTTGAGAATAACTACGTAGTTTTATAACACAATTTAGAGGGTTTTCATGGCAGACGAACAAGATGTTTTTATTTCGGGTATAAGTGGCAGTATTGCCCAGTGGTCTACTGAGGCTACAGCATCGAAAATTGCAGGAACATTAAAACAAATTTCGACACAAAATGCTTCAATCGTTCAATTACTCAATGCAGTAAAGGGTGGTGGCTCGCTGTCTGCAAAAGAACTTAAGAAAGTTGGCGATGAACTTAGACAGAATGGAGTCAAAGTATCTAAAAGTCAAAAGCAGGAACAAGCCCAGAATGTTCAAACTCAAGGTGTTTTAAGTAGACATCTTAAAGGTATTCAAGGTGTGGTAATGGGAGTAGATGGACTGACTGACCAAATAGTAAAGAATTCTAGAGAAGAAAGAAAAGAAGCAATTCAGTTAAAACAACTTATGCGAGATGGTCTTAGTAAAGAAGAGGCAACAAAAACACTTGAAGGTGAAAAACAATCAAAAGCCTATGAGAAAATGACAGCGGCATTAGCCTCAGGATTAGGAATGATAGCGGCAGTTGAAGAAGCAACCAAAACTGGATTTGAACAAAGATTTGATTTTGCAGAAGAACTTCGTACATCGGGTTTATTGGGTGGAATTAATTCTGTTAATGATGGATTTATTTCAATAGCAAAGACAGTCAGTGATACTGGATTTACTTTTGGTATGGCCGCAGAATTTACTAAAGATTTTGCAAAAACTGTTGGTGTATTGGGCGTAAAGAGTACGTTAGACTTTGTTAATAGTATGGCTAGAGGTCCAGGCGGACTAATGGAAGAATTTGCTATAGAATTTGGTCAAGTTGCCGGAATTGCAGGAGAATATTTAGACACGTTACGTATCGCTGGTCAACTTCAAGGAAGGTCAGACAGAGAATTAAGAGATGGAATGGATAGTTTCATGTCTAATGTTCAAGCAACTTCAAATGTATTAAAAATTTCAATGGAAGATGCGGCATCATTATTGAAGAATAGCCTAGGCTTTGCTGAAAAGGGTATGTTATTAACGCTTGATAGGGCAACACAAGATTCAGTTAGAAATGCAATGTCAATGATGGGTGGCGTTGATAATCCACTAACAGACTTGTTAGCCGCAAGACTGGGAGCAGGCTCTGACCAGATGTTTCAGTTGACAAGTCAATTTCAAGATACTTCACAGACTCCATTAGGAATGGAAATGATAAAATTTGTTAATGAAGCCGCGGCACAATTACAAAATGGTGGCGATGCACAGTTTCAAAGTTTTATGGCAACAAGTATGCCTGAATTTGTTTCACGTGAATTAGAACGTTATAGTGGAGGCGCCTCAAGAGGATTAGCAATAGCAGATGAAAGAATTTTAGTTCAGTTAGCACAAATGAATGAACTAGCACAAAATATGTCTGATATCTCAAAAGGCATATCTGCCGGTGGCCGAGAAGATGCCGCGGTTGTAAAATTCAGAGACCAACAACTACAGGCCGCAAATCTTATGGAAACAGCGATGAACGAGGTTATGCCTGGATTTGTTAAAAATATGGAACTTCTAACTGAAACAAATAGAAAATTTGCCGAACAAGCGGCAGATACAATTACAGCAAACGCAAATTTAATAGATAGTATCAATAATGTAGGAACTTCAGTTGACAGAACGATGAGTTGGTTTGGAAAAACGATGTTACAAGTTGGCGAGTTCGCTGGCGGAATATTATCGTTTGGCAATGCAGATAATGATATAATAACTGCAAGAGATTTCACGACAAATATATCGGGTGTAACTACTATAAGTAAGGGTGAAGTCAAAGATTTTTCTAAGATGAGTAAAGATTTGGTAAAAACACTCAAGAAAGATGGCGATGAGTATTCAGAAGCACAATTATTAGCACAGAAAGCCGAATTTCAAACTGTTGTAGATACATTGCTTAAAACTACAGCGGCAACTGGTGATAATAAAGACGAATTAAATAAATCAGTTCTTGAATCTCAAGCAAAAGTTATGAATAAGTTGGATAGTCTATTAAAAGCGTTAAGTGAGAATTAGAGATAGGATAGGGTTGACAATGAACACAGGATATGTTAATATAAATAGAATTAGGATAAAATTATGACTTGGAAAAAGTACTTTAAAACATATGATGGTGTTCCACGCCCATCTGTAGAATCTGGACCTGCATCAAACAATGCATCCAGTTCAAAATATAGCAGTTGGCTACCAGAAGTCTATATGGGACAACCCAATAGAGCCCAAAGATATGGTCAATATGACCAAATGGACATGGATTCCGAAGTTAATGCGGCGTTAGACACTATTGCTGAGTTTTCTACATTGTTTAGTGAAACTACTAAACTACCATTTAACATTCAATACAATGAAGACCCATCGTTTACTGAGAACGAAGTTCTTCAAAAATCACTACGTCAGTGGTGTTCGATGAACAAAATGAATCAACGTATTTTTAGAATTTTTAGAAATACAGTTAAATATGGTGACCAATTATTCGTAAGAGACCCAGAAACATATAAACTATATTGGGTAAATCCATCAAAAGTTGAAAAAGTTGTCGTAAATGAAGGCAAAGGTAAAAAGATTGAAGCATATTATATTAAAGATTTAGACATCAATATGCAAAGTCTTAACATCACAGCAGACACAGTTAAATTATCACAGACAGGCAACCAAAAGATGGGTATTCCTAACTCTACTGCTGGTATGCAACAAAGTTATTCTTCTGGTGCGCCAGAAGGTTCTCGTTTTGCACACGATGTTACTACAACAGCAATTGATGCCAAACACGTTATTCATGTATCACTAAGTGAAGGTATTGACCAATACTGGCCTTTCGGCACAAGTATGCTTGAGCCTGTATTTAAAGTATACAAACAAAAAGAATTACTAGAAGACTCTATTATTATCTATCGTGTACAACGTGCGCCAGAGCGTAGAGTATTCTATATTGATGTTGGTGATATGCCAACACATAAAGCACGTCAACACTTAGAACGTATTAAGAATGAAATCCATCAACGTAGAATCCCATCTAAAACTGGTGGTGGTGCTAACGTTGTTGATAGTGCATACAATCCACTATCTATTATGGAAGATTACTTCTTTGCTCAAACAGCCGAAGGCCGTGGTTCTAAAGTTGAAACACTGCCAGGTGGTGAGAATCTAGGTCAGATTGATGACTTGAAGTTCTTTAACGATAAACTATTAAGAGGTTTGCGTGTCCCACCAAGTTACTTGGGTGGCATGGATGCAAATGGTTCTGCGTTCAATGACGGCAGAACTGGTACTGCAATGATACAAGAGTTTAGATTTACAAAATATTGTGAAAGATTACAACAACTTATCATTGAAGAATTAGATAAAGAATTTAAGATGTTTTTAAAACATCGTGGTGTTTTGATTGAAAGCAGTTCTTTCGACTTATCGTTTAATGTTGTTCAAAACTTTGGTAAGTATCGCCAAGCAGAAGTAGACCAAGTCGCAATGAACGTATTCACGAGCGTAGAAGCCGCAGACTATATCAGTAAACGTTTTGCAATGAAGCGTTTCTTAGGACTATCTGAAGAAGAAATCTTAGAAAATGAAATGTTGTGGAAAGAAGAACGCAATGTTGACGACCCACTTAAAGGAAGTGAAGACGGACTTAAAGGGGTTGGAGCATCTCCAGGACCAGCAGGTGGCGACTTTGATGGCGGTGGTGAAGACTTCGATGACTTAGAAGACGAAGATGCTGAAGGCTCAGTAATTTCTGGTGATGAGAATGCAGAAGCAGAAACAGACGAGGATGCATAAATACTATTATGAAATACGTAGAAATAAATGAAAATTATAATCCTGAAGATGACGAATTTACGGCTATCGATTTAGAAGATACTCGCAAAATTCGGTTGACTCTTGACCATCTTTCTAAACTAAGAAAGATAAGAGAATACAGAAAGTTTCAGAAAGCGTCAGAAGATGAGCAAGTCAAGAAGCAATATGGCGTCTCAGACGATGCGCCAGCATCGGGTGGTGCAGGCGAATTAGACTTATAATACTGCGAAATTTCATTATTAAGTATAGTTTTAAATAATATCAAAACTTACTAAATATCTTAAGTTCGGTGAGAAAACCGAAAAAAATGCTCATTTCCGAGTATTTCATCAATATACCTATATAAACCCCATAAATACTTGTGTATGAAACCCACTATTGCTATTTTATGTAGCATTAGTTTGTTCGTTTCTATAACCCTGCCGCAATTGTAGTGGCTATGAAGAAAATATTATTAAGGAGACTTATAATGTCAAGAAGTACACTAGAACAAGTGCTAGAATTGTTAATCAACGAAGAGACAGCAAAAGCGGAATCGCTTTTACATGACTTTGTTGTTGAACAAGCACGACAAATCCACGAGGATTCTTTAAACGAAAGCGACAATGTTGTAGAAGAAGAACTTGAGGAAATTGAAGAAACAGAAGAAGTCGAAACTTTAGAGGACGATGTCCAAGAAGATTCTGACGAAATTGAAAAAGAAGAAATCTTTGATGACGAAGACGTATCTGATGAAGAGGCTGAAGAAGACTTAGAAATGAGTGATGAAGCACCTGAAGAAGAAATCGAAGACAGAGTTGAAGACCTAGAATCAGCACTATCAGACCTAGAAGCAGAATTTGAAAAAATTATGGCTGGCGAAGATGATGCAGAATCAGAAGAAGGCGAAGAAGGCGACATGGAAGGCGAAATTGATTTAGATATCGAAGAGCCAGAAATGGAAGAAGCAGTAGCAGAAGCAGATGAGACAGTTGAAGAAGTTGTTGAAGAAGCAGATGAAACTGAAGAAGAGCCAGTAGAAGAAGCGTCAACTGAAGATTTAGATGAAGAATCAGAAGAAAAGTTGGAAGAATATTCTATTCCAGCGACTGCTAAGCCTGGCGCAGACGGTGATAAAGATTCACCAGTTGCAAAAGACGGTGGTGCGGACGAAAGTGACGCAGGACCAGTTGGACAAGTAGATGGTAACACATCTGGCGGTTCAGCAAAAGCAGAAGACATGAAAACGGGCAATGTTAATGTACCTGGCAATAAAAAAGCGCCAGCACCAAGCAAAGCCTAAGTAACAATTCTTTTTAGGAGAAACCAATGACAGTTCTTATTGAAAGATTATCACATAATCAAGCAAATGTACAATCACGTATTGTTGAAAGCGATGATGGTAGTAAGAGTATGTTCATGGAAGGCATTTTTGTCCAAGGTGACGTTAAGAATGCTAACCAACGAGTATACCCGGTGAAAGAAATCAAAAGAGCAGTGGAATCAGTCCAAGCGAAAATCAAGGAAGGATTTCCAGTTCTAGGCGAGTGTGACCACCCACCTGAATTGACAGTCAACGTTGACCGTGTTTCACACATAATTGAAAATATGTGGATGGATGGTCCTAACGGCTTTGGTAAACTAAAGATTGTTCCTACGCCAATGGGTAACATTATCAGAACATTAATCGAATCAGGTGCCACTTTAGGTGTCTCGTCTCGTGGTTCTGGTGAAGTTGACCACGCTGGTAACGTGAGCAATTATGAAATTATTACAGTCGATATTGTGGCACAGCCAAGTGCCCCGGACGCATATCCAAAAGCAATATACGAAGGATTAATGAACATGAATGGCGGTTACGATACTTGGAAACTAGCACAAAATGTTCAAAACGACAAGTCTGCACAACAGTACTTGTCTAAAGAAATAGTTAAGTTCATTAGAGAACTTAAACTTTAATAAGAGAAGGAGAAGTAACAATGGCAAAAAATGAAATCCTTGCTGGGCTACTTGAGTCAGATGTTTTGAGTGAAGAAGTTTCAACTCAAATATCAGAGGCTTGGGAAGCACAAATAAATGAAGCAAGAGAGGAGATAACAGCCGAGTTGCGTGAAGAGTTCGCACAGAAGTTTGAACACGACAAATCAGTTATTGTAGAAGCAATGGACAACATGCTTTCATCTGCAATTAAAACTGAAATGGACGAGTTTAAAACTGACCGTGAAGCCCTAATCGCAGAGCGTGTTGCATATAAGAAAGCAATTTCTGAACATGCAAAACTCCTTGAAAAATTCATTACTTCTCAACTAGCAAATGAAGTTAAGGAACTGAGAGCCGACCGTGCAAAAGTTAACGAACACTTAGATAGAACTAAAGAATTCGTTGTTAAACAATTGTCACGTGAACTAGCAGAATTCCATGACGACAAACGTGATTTAGTGGAAACTAAAGTACGCATGGTAGCAGAAGGTAAAGAGATTCTTACTAAAACTAAGAATTCATTTATCAAACGTTCAGCAGAATTAGTAGAAAATACTATTGATAAGGCTTTACGTTCTGAATTGAGTGTTCTTAAAGAAGACATTCAAGCGGCTAAAGAAAACGAATTTGGTCGTAAAATTTTTGAAACATTCGCAGGCGAGTTCATGACTTCACAATTAAGTGAAGGAACTGAAGTTGCTAAGATTACTAAGAAATTAGAAGAATCGGCTACTAAGATTGCGAAGTTGGAAGAAACTATTACTGCAAAAGAAGAAGCCATTACAAGCGCCGAAACTGCAAAGAAAGTACTAGAAGACAGAATGGACCGTAAAGAGGTCATGGAAGGTCTTTTAGCGCCTCTAGGCAAAGAAAAGCGTGATGTTATGGTTGATTTACTTGAAACAGTAAAAACAACTAATTTAAAATCTGCATTTAAGAAATATCTACCTGCAGTTTTGAATGAGAAAGTCTCAACAGAGGCAAAACAATCGTTAAACGAAGGCAAAGTAACAGAACACACTGGTGACAGAGGTGAAGAACAGATGGTTAGTTCATCACCAGAATCACAGGGTAGCGATGCCAATAACATAATCCAGTTAAAGAAATTGGCTGGACTTAATTAAGAAACCAAAAAAAGGAGAGAAAGATGGAAAATCTTTTCGAAGGAAAAAATTGGGACACTACTCGTGAAACACTTCTAGACGGTTTAGAAGGTAACAAGCGTGACGTAATGTCATCAGTTTTAGAAAACACAAAATCAGCACTTACAGAAAGTGCTACAGCAGGTGCATCACAGGCTGGTAACGTTGCTACTTTAAACAAAGTAATTTTACCAATCATTAGACGTGTAATGCCTACTGTTATTGCAAACGAAATCATCGGTGTTCAACCAATGACTGGTCCAGTAGGACAAATTCATACACTACGTGTGAGATACGCTGAAACTGTAGGTTCAACTACAGCAGGTTCAGAAGCATTATCACCTTTTGATATTGCTACATCATATTCTGGCGATGGTACAAACGCTCCGGCGGCTACTTCATCAATGGAAGGCGATGCTGGTAACAAAATGTCAATTCAAGTTCTTAAGCAAACAGTTGAAGCGAAAACTCGTAAACTATCTGCACGTTGGACTTTTGAAGCGGCACAAGATGCTAACTCAATGCACGGCTTAGATGTTGAAGCAGAAATCATGGCAGCACTTGCTATGGAAATCACTGCTGAAATCGACCAAGAAGTTCTAGGTTCACTAGGCGCACTTGCTACAGGTTCAGCATCATTTGATATGAATGGTTCATTTACTGGTACTCCAACTTTCGTTGGTGACAGACATGCGGTACTTGCAACAATGATGAACAGAGAAGCAAACCTAATTGCACAACGTACTCGTAGAGGCGCGGCAAACTGGGCAGTTGTTTCTCCAGCGGCACTAACTGTACTACAGTCTGCTACTACATCAGCATTTGCAAGAACTACTGAAGGTACTTTCGAAGCACCTACAAACACTAAGTTTGTTGGTACTCTAAACGGTACTATGCGTATCTATGTAAATACATATGCTTCAGATAACACAGATGTTCTTTTAGGCTATAAAGGTCAAGGCGAAATTGACGCGGCTGCGTTCTATTGCCCATACGTACCATTAATGTCTTCAGGCGTTGTGGTTGACCCAGGCACTTTTGAGCCAGTAGTTTCATTCATGACTCGTTATGGTTATGTTGAATTAAACAACACTGCATCATCACTTGGTAATGCGGCTGACTACGTTTCAAAAATTGCTATGGCAAACCTTTCATTCGTGTAAAAATTTATACAAATTGAATATAGAAAGGCTCCTTCGGGAGCCTTTTTTATTGCCTGATTCCAAACCATAAGATAAATACATATAATATAACTTATTAGTGTTTTTGGAATAACAAAATGGCAGAACAAATTAAATTCGGTGATAGACTATTTCTCAAAGGTGAGAAGTTAGTATTAGATAATGGCGCAAGTTCAGGCATAATCATGTCTGAGAACGGAACAGTTCAGATTGAAGGTGCTACAATAATTACCGGAGACTTGACAGTTCAAGGAACAACAACTACTGTTAATTCTGCTACATTATCTGTTGATGATAAAAATCTTGAACTTGGTTCAGTTGGTACTCCTACAGATATAACCGCAGATGGTGGTGGTATTACTCTTAAAGGTACTACTGATAAAACAATTTTATGGACGGACTCAACAGACACTTGGGATTTTAGTGAAAAGGTTAAATCTGCAAATGGTTTTGAAGGTAATTTAACTGGTAACGTAACTGGTAATCTAACAGGTAATGTAACGGGTGATATCACATCATCTGGTTCTACTTTTTCAAATATAGATATCAATGGTGGAACTATTGATGGTACTCCAATTGGCGCAACTACTCCTGCGGCTGGCAATTTTACTCTTATAACTGGTGACGGAACAGGAATTACTAATGTTCTTACGAATTATGATACTGATAACTTAACAGAAGGCTCAACCAATTTATTCTTTACAAATGAACGTGTAGATGACAGAGTTGATGCATTATTTACATCAGCATACGGAATAACAGGAACTTATAATGATGCAGGTAATGAATTTACTATAGCATTTGACCCAATCAATGCTGGTTCGGCCATTGCAGTATTAGACACAACATCTACAACTCAAGCAAAATTTAGAACAATAAGAGAAGGTAAAATATCATCGGGTGGACACGGAGACTTAACAGTTGCTTTGTCTGGAGATGAAATTGTAATCGATACAAGTTCACCTATAAATGAATTGACATATCATACATTTACAGGAAATGGCTCAACAAGCACATATACATTGCCATATACAATAGGGCAAAATTATCAGATACTAGTTTATATTGATGGAGTTGTCAAACATCCGACAACAGACTATTCAATGTCATCAACAACATTATCATTAACATCACCGTTGGGCAATGGTGCTGTAATGAATGTCTTAAAATTAGGCACAACATTTACAGCAACATCATTAACAGATGCGAATACATTAGGTGGAAATCTTCCAGCACACTTTTTAGATTGGGCACAGTTTACAGGAACGCCAACTACAATATCGGGATATGGCATTACAGATGCGTATACTAAAACAGAAGTTGATAATGCACTTGCGACACAAGATAATACTGATGAAATTCCAGAAGGCTCAACAAATTTATATTATACGAATGCAAGAGCAGATGCAAGAGTGACAGCCGGATTTACTGCAAAATCAACAACTGATTTATCAGAAGGCACTAATTTATATTATACAGACGCTCGTTCAAGAGCGGCAATATCTGTGACAGGCGACTTGACTTATAATTCATCTACTGGCGTCATATCTACTCAAGGACTTGCTTCTTCAACAACAGATGATTTAGCAGAAGGCTCAACAAATTTATATTATACAGATGCAAGAGCAGATGTAAGGGCACAATTAAAAATTGATGCTTTAGTAAATTCTGCGCCTGGTTCATTAGATACGTTAAACGAATTAGCCGCGGCATTAGGAGATGATGCTAACTTTAGTACAACAATAACAAATCAAATAGCGGCAATGAGTCCTACGGGAACTATAATTCCATCACTAGATAATACATATGATTTAGGAAGTACTGCTAAAAAATATGCAAACGTATATGGACATTCAGTTCATGCACATTATGCCGACTTAGCAGAACGCTATGCCTCGGATGCTCCTTATGAGTCAGGAACAGTTGTGGTGTTCGGAGGCGAATCAGAAATAACAACAACAACCGAAGCAAAAGATGTTTCTGTTGCGGGAGTTATCTCTACAAATCCAGCAGTAAAATTAAACGCAGACGCAGGCAACTCACAAACACATCCTTATGTTGCGTTAAGAGGAAGAGTTCCATGTCTAATGATTGGTCCAGTATCTAAAGGTGACCTAATCGTAACAGCAGATAATGAGCCTGGATATGCTCAAAGTGTTGGCAAAAATGACACTGGTCGTTCAGTCTTTGCCAAATCAATTGAAACAGACTTAACAGAAGGTAAAAAACTGATTGAAGTAGTTATTCTATAGTTAACTCAGTTTATAAAAAAATTAACTGTAAGTATTGCTTTTTTACTCATTTCGATAAATACTATTGTAACGGACTTCCGTTACACAGTGTGGCGGGGAATAAAGGGTCCCGTTGCCTGAATCCCAAGTAGATTTCTACTAGGCTAACCTTTAATATTAGTCGAAAGGGGGAGTGTGGTTGCTGAGTAACCTGTAACCGTTGTGAAATTGATTTTTCTGGAATCGGAAAGAACAATAACATTCACAAACAGTCTTATAATTTTTTACAACAATTAAACATACTCAGGAGAAATTAAATGGCAGCATATGCAATTCAATTCCGACGTGGTACAACTACTGAACATAGTTCATTCACTGGCTTAGCAGGTGAGGTAACAGTAGATACAACTAAAAATACGGTTGTAGTCCACAACGGTTCAACAGCGGGTGGATACGCCCTGGCACTTGAAGGTGCCGCAGTATCAACATCAACAGGTGCGTTCTCAAGTAACGTAACAGTTGGTGGAACATTAGCAGTAACATCTACAACAACTATGGGTGGAAACCTAACTATGACTGGGCACATTTTGCCTAGTGCGAACATTACTTACGATTTAGGTTCAGCAACAAAGATGTGGAAAGATGTTTACATTGGTCCTGGCTCATTATACATTAACGGTAAAAAAGTTATTGAAGATGACTCTGGCTCAATCAATATTACAACAGACAACAACGAAGACCTTAAATTAACTACTGCTGGTACTGGTACGTTAAAATTTATTTCAGGTAATGGTATTAACTTTACTGGTGAATTAGGCGCAGTATCTGGTGATTTACAAATCGGTGACCACATCGATATGAACTCATCATTAATTAAAGAACTAGCAACTCCGGTTTCTAGTACTGATGCGGCAAACAAAGCATACGTAGATTCTACGTCAGCCTCTGCTGTAACTGGCGGCTCAAACGCAGGTTCTTTTACAACTGGTGCATTCTCATCGAACGTAACAGTTACTGGCAACTTAACAGTTAATGGTACAACAACTACAATTAACTCAAGTGTACTAGATATTGGTGACAATATTATTGAACTTAACTCTGACGAAACTGGTTCTCCTACACAGAATGCTGGTATTGACGTTCAGCGTGGTACTTCTTTAAGCAAACAATTACTATGGAATGAAACAGACGACAAATGGACAGTAGGTATGGAAACATTTGTAGCGGCAACATTCGAAGGTGACTTAACTGGTGATGTAACTGGTGGCGTGACTGGTGATGTAGTTGGTAACTTACAAGGTAATGTAACTGGTAACGTAACTGGTAACACTTCAGGTAGTGCTGGTACTGTAACAAGCATCGCGGACCATCTTAAAGATGAAGACAACATGGCTTCAGACAGTGCAACACACGTTCCCTCACAGCAATCAGTTAAGGCTTATGTTGACTCACAGGTAGCAGGTAAAGACAATACTGATGAAATCACAGAAGGTTCAAATAATCTTTACTATACAACAGCACGTTGGGACACTAAGATGGCGGCAGCCGACTCTGATGATTTATCAGAAGGTTCAACAAATCTTTACTACACAGATGCAAGAGCAGACGCCAGAATAGCGGCGGCTTCTACGACTGACTTATCTGAAGGTACTAACTTGTACTACACAGATGCAAGAGCAAGAGCGGCAATATCTGCTACTGGTTCTTTAGCATATGATAACTCAACTGGTGTTATGTCATTCACTATGAATGATGAAACAGTCCAAGATATCGTTGGTGCAATGATTACTGGTAATACTGAAACAGGTATTGCAGTAACTTATGATGACGCTGATGGTACTTTAGACTTTGTTGTAGCAAGTCAAACTGACGAAAACTTTACAACAGCAGACCACTCTAAACTAGATGGTATTGAAGCACTTGCGACAGCAGACCAAACTGATGCAGAAATCAGAGCGGCAGTTGAAGCGGCAACAGACTCAAATGTATTCACTGATGCAGACCATAGCAAATTAGACGCTATTGAGGCTACAGCAGATGTTACAGATGCTACTAACGTAGCGGCGGCTGGTGCAGTTATGGAATCAGATTCAACAACGGCAGCAATGTCATTTGTTATCGATGAAGATAATATGGCTTCAGATAGTGCTACTAAAGTTCCAACTCAACAATCTGTTAAAGCATATACAGATGCACGTGAAACTGCAATTACAACTGCATATCAATCATATGCGGATACGGCAGAAGCAGATGCGAAAACTTATGCAGACGCGGCAGTAGCCGGCATTGTTGATTCGGCTCCAGGTACATTAGATACTTTGAACGAATTAGCGGCGGCTCTAGGTGATGATGCCAACTATGCAACAACTACTACTAATGCGATTGCTACTAAACTAGCACTAGCAGGTGGTACAATGACAGGTGACATCGCAATGGGTGGTAATGATATCACTGGTGGCGGTGACGCAACATTTACTAACTTCAACGGTACGGCGACATATGCAAAATATGCCGACCTTGCTGAAAGATATGCGGCTGACGCAACATATGAAGAAGGTACAGTTGTAGCATTTGGTGGCGAAGCAGAAGTTACTTCAGCACAAGGTTATGGTTCAACTAAGATTGCAGGTGTAGTTTCTACTAAGCCAGCATTCGCAATGAACGAAGCGGCTGGTAACTCAGAAACTCATCCTTTCATCGCTCTACAAGGTCGTGTACCATGTAAAGTTGTTGGAACAGTTTCTAAAGGCGACATCCTAGTAGCATCTGAAATTTCAGGTACTGCAACAGTATGGCTTGAAGATTCAGTAGACCCACGTATGACTGCATACATTGGTATTGCTATTGAAGACAAGAATACAGATGGCGAAGGCTACGTTGAAGTTAAAGTAGGTAAGTAATTTACTGACTTTATACTAAGATTTAAAATGAAAAAGGGAACCTTTAGGGTTCCCTTTTTTTATATAAAGTAAAATAGGTAGGACTTGGTTACACCTACAAGCACGGACCGAAATACCATTTCTAAACCGTACAACCTATCCCCGAAAGTGACTTCGATGTGACACCTTCCGTTCTCCGGATAATGCCTGGGTACCACCCCTGGACAGTCAAGTTCGACTCTTTTGGTAGGAGCCTCTTCCTTGCACTATTAACAAAAGTTAATTAGTCTTTTGCTACTTATAATACTAATATAGCATAGGTGATTCGTCTTGTCAACCACTTTTTTTAATTATTTTTAATTATTTGAAGATTTTTTTGATAGTTGTACAGAAGTTGTTGGAACCCTTAGGGTCCACGGGCAACGAGTTCTCATTAATCCACTCAGGAAACTTCTCAAACAGTGTTTTCCACTGAATCATCTCATTGTATAAGTCTACTATCTTCTTTAGATGTTCACTAGTATTAGGATAATTATGGTCTCTTTTTAGTTTGTTGACTCTTAGTTTACATTCACTCAAATCTGCCAAATCTCGGTCAACGGCGTCAATTATATGTTCAAAAGATTCAATATCTCTAAATTTGTTAATTAGGAACTGGTGATGTTTGTTCTTGGGTTTGCCATCATACAGAAACATAATCTCTTGTAAGTCATAATATAACGCCTTCACAGGATTGATACTTTCTCTGTATCTTTTCGTTATTTCTTCAATAGCAAATTTTGAACTTTCAGTAGATAAGTTTTCAAGCACACTTATAGCCAATATATTAATACGTTGGCTACTTGCTGATAGTGCCTTCTTTGATTCTTCTTTGACTTTCGCAATAACAATGTCAACAAGACGAGCCTCTGTGTTATCTAAATCTCTTTTTAGATACTCTACATGGCCAGGGCTTGAATGAACGATTGTTCTTCTTAGGCTATCTGTAACTCTTTCGCCTTTAAGAACTTGTTTACAGTCACGGATGAATCGTTGTCTTTCTAAATTTATAATATGATTCACTATGTCTCCTCAAAACTTCTCATCTTTCACTAGTATTTAGGATTAAAAGAAGTGGCTCAAAGTGACGATATAATTTTTTGTATCAGTCTATACTCCACATAGCACGGAGCAGGACTTAAGTCTTTTATTTCTTATATCTCTATCTTTAAATGTTTCTAAGTAACCAGATGTATATATTTCGCCATCTATTATTTCTTTCATAGATTTGTGGTTCAATGAAATAGTATCTTCTCCAAAAGATTTTATGAAATTTACTAGTGGAGCAATTGTATCTCTGTCGCCAAACTCGTCATCATACTGTGCGCCATGCCAACAACATGGAAAAACTAATCCATAACTGTTAACAAAAATCTGTGAATTTTTTATTGCTAAACAATCTATATCACATTTGCCTAGTCTTACTTCTTGTCCAGTTAACTCCCTATCTATTTTACCTATATGATTGGTTCTCTTAAAACTCTGCAAGAATAACTTTTTCTCTTCATTGGGATTATTGTTGATGTAAGATTTTTCTAAATCTGCTTTTATATCTGAAATATATCCAATTTGTTCCCATGTCTGTCCTTCACGTAAAGAATTCTCTTTCGCTCCGAGTCCTATATTTTTTTTGTTAAATTGACGCTCATAATCATAAACTTTTTTTGTTGGTGGCATGAGTGTATATTGATACTCACCTTGTCTGCCATATACTTTCATTGAATTGTCTTTGGCTTTGCTCGAATTAAAGCCCATCGCTTCTTTGGCAAAGAACTCAGTAACTCCCATATCTTTTGCAAGTTGTCTTGCCTCTTCTACTTGATGTTCGTTATGCCTAAACACAAGAAATTCCCAATGAGAATTTGCACCTGTTGAGGTATATGTTTCCATTGCTAACATAATTTTATCCCAATGTGTGCCTTTTCTATATATCCAGTTTGTGTCTTCAAGGCCATCAACACTGAATACAAGAGTAGAATTGTTGATAGAGAATATCTCGCCCAACTCACGCCAGAATGCTTCATCTCTGCCACTTGCGTTTGTATTCATGTGAAATCTTATATTTGGATTTATAGACCTAAAGTATTTCAAAATAGGAATCAAATCTGGGTTAGTCATGGAATCTCCATAATTGCCACACATTGTAATCAGTCCTAAGTTTTCAATAAAGTCTCCAGGAAACCATTCTTTAACTTGTTTAATGGTCATATATGTTTCTGTGAATGTTTTATTCTTTACGCCACCGTCTCGTCTTCTATTACACACTCGACATTCGGCATTACACAGACTACTAGTTTCTAAATCTAATCTTTTTATGTCTTTATAGTTTATCATGTTAAACTTTCAATGACGATATAATGTCTTTAATAATTTTTAATTTTTTCTTTCGAAATAGTGTACGTCTTGTGCCGGGATGTAGTGGCTTTGGTACATAGTTTGTTTCTACCCATGCATAGCCACCTGATTCGTGGTTCATTTTTGGTATGAATTCTTTGTTGACTAATATAACAAAAGAGTAGTAACTGAATTCTCCAGTTCTTGCGTGATATTGGTCTAATGGATATATTTTGATAACATCCTCTTCGACACTTAATGATATCTCTTCAGTAAGTTCTCGTAAAAGTGCTTGTGCAACATTTTCGTCTTCTTCAACTTTACCGCCAAAGAATCCCCAATTTCTTGGAAATGAACCATCAATTGTTCTTTGTTGAAGCAGTATTCTTTTTGTGTCTTTTGCGACTATACAACCACCAGCCGCTCTAATTCTGGATTCTTTCATTATGGTGTCACTACTAGTTCCATTCTCCAATATCCACCATCATATATTCCTTGATAAGTGTCCGTCCATTCTCCCTTTTCAAACTTAAATTGTTGAGAAGAAAAAGTATTTGTTACATACTCACGTGTTGCGTTCGCACTGGCATCAAAACTTTTTACCCATGCTGTTCCATTGTACTCTAAGATGTCACCAGTTGCAATCTCAATTCCCCAAACACTACTTGCTTTGGCAGAATCTAAAGTTAGATATCTTTGTCCTGATGCTACTGCTGGAATACCATTGAATCCTGGTTTTGCTGTAGAGGCATTAATAATTCTATCTACAGAAGTTACCGTGTTTGTTGGTAGAGTTGCAGGGTCTATTGTGAACTTTAATGCGTTATCGACACCAACAACAGTTGATAATGTGCCAATTACGTCTGCATTTAAGTCTTCTACTTCACCATGATATTTTAATCGAAGCCTTGATACTCCGCTGTCTAATGTTCCATATTCTTTTAATACTTTTGACCAAGGAATGTTGTCATTATAGTTTCCATTTGCATATGGACTACACCACACATCACTGCCATTTTCATAAACTCGTAAAGCATAGTTGCCTGGAGTTACAATGACACTTGATTGTGCCTGTAAATCTGCGAAGAATTCAAATGCATCTGGGTCGTAATCAATTGTATCTAAATCTGAATATGTGTAAATGTTATTAATAACATTTCTAATTACATTTTGTCTTGTTACTTGTGCTGGTGGATTAATCCAAATAGGAATTTGGAATATCATTGTTGCAATATCAATTTGGTCTTCAACGCCTGCTGGTATTCCTCTGCTTGTCCACTGTAAGTCAGTCATCTCTACTACTGTAATAGTAGTCCAGTCTACAGGATTATCGTTGTGTTGTATTTCTAACGCTGGATTGAATAATACTAGCATTTGCTCAAGCAATTGAAGTTTTTGGTCTGTATTAGAAGTCCAAACATCAACTTGCATGTTCAATAAGTAAGGAACTGGCATTAATCGTTTTACACTATATTTGTTGCCAGGCTCACTAGTATAAGCATTTGTAGTAGAATCAAATGCTCTTTCATTAACACTTACAGCATCATTGAAAAATGGCTCTTGTAATCTTTGTCTATCTGGTTGTAAACTTTGTACGTGGGCCGCAATAAATGGTGCAGAGTTCACTACGTTCTCAGAGTTCCCTTTGAGAATAGTTGCCGCCATACGAGATACATCTCCATATCTTGCAGGAACTCTGATGTAATAGTCAGTTACGCCATCATTTTTCTTGGCTCCAGTTTTAACTGTAAATCCACTAAACATTCTAATAAATTGTAGAATGTATCTTCGAATCTGATTGTCATAGAAGTGTTGTTGTGCCATATTAGTCTACCTTTGGTCTTACTGCTTTTGACAGATTGACTTTTGATGTAATAGTAGTACCATCATCTAGTTTTACTGTGCCTGCATTATTAATAAATTGATGATGTAATGCGTGCCCAACTTCCCATGCTCCGTCATCATCATTGATTCTGTACCACTTGTTGTCTCTGTATTGAAATAATCTTGATGGTTTGTAATCTGTTCTTAAGAAATATGAATCACTAGATGGAGAATCTGGAAATTTCTTTCCAGAGGCCACTGTTGCGTAATCTACATCGTCTGGATGGTTGCTTTGTGTAGCATACTGAAGATTGTTTGTTCTATAGTCCCAATATTTTCCAGGAACATTGTCTTTTGCTTCTTGTACAACAGCATCAGTGATTTGTAGTTCTTTATTATAAGTTGACAAAATATTCTTCAAGTCTGCGGCTTCTTCACCAGTACCAAGAATATCTTTGTACTCTTGTGTGTCTTGTAATTGTTTACAACGAACTCGCCAAATGTGTGGCCACCAACCAGCATCAAATCCCTCAGCACTCTTCGTTGCTTCTTGTACAACCCAATATTGATTAACAGCATCGGGTTCAGTGCCGTCATTTCCTTCTAGCATCATGTCTTCACGCATATGAGGAAGTTCGATTACATCACCCGTCATTAGTTTTCGACCTAGTAAATTGACCATTTCGTTTAAATGGAGAGTAAACACTTGTTGGTCATTGCCTAGAAACATTCCGAATTGTGATAATTCGAAATCTTGGTCAGATACAGTATATACACCTCGTAAGTCGTATAAATCTTTATCATACTTTCTATCTCTGTTCTCTAAAAAGAGTAAATCTTGTATCGCAGGTGATGCCGGGTCATAGTCCGCGGCAGTTTTATCTTGTGAGCCAATATACTTATGGACCAAAAGAGATGTCCCGCCATGGTCAAAGTGTGCCTTCACTTGTTTGTCGATAAATTTATAATCGTTACCTTTTTTAGAATTCCATAGGCTAAGTCTTGCCATAATAAATGTTCTCCATAATTTGACTTCTTACTGTATTTATCATATAATATAGCAATATAATTTTTAATTTATAAATAACCTTTTAGGAAGGTATGAAATAATGAATAATTCAGATTACATCTCAATAAAAGAACTTCTTTCTCCGTTTGCAGTAAGACAGTTTAAACTCTGGGCAATGAACCCAGAGAATATACACCGTGGAAACGCTGTGGATGGGGAATACTACGCAAAACATCGCAAAGGTAGAGAATATAACGTCTGGTGGAGTAAAGAGCCACCACGAGAGATGTGGCAGCCTATAATAGACAATTTAGGTAGATATATTGATGCTACTTTTAAAGGCAAAGAATGGGATGTTCATATTGTCGATACGATTACGACAAGACCAGGAAGTGCTAAGTTAAGGGCTCATGTTGACACGCCCTATAGATTTGAAAAATATGCCCGTACATCAAATGAAGAAGTGTATGGAGTACAATGTATCGTTCCATTAGATAAGTTTACAATTCAGAATGGAGCAACATGTGTTCTGCCTGGTTCATATAGAGACAAGTTTTATTATAAAGATATAGAAGAGAACCAAGAAGAATATAATAATCTATTAACGACAAAAGGATTTCAATTTGTTTCAAATCCTGGCGATGCATTGATGTATAATGCGAGAACATTACATAGTACGATGCCGAATAACAGTAATGAATTTAGAAGTGCGTTATTAATAAATGCACTTTCAGTAGAGATAATCGATTACATTAAAGAGATAGATATGTCGAACAAGGGAGCAAAGTTTAGTAGAAAATAGCGGAAAACTTGACAAAAAGACGAAGTTATCATATAATACTTAATATTATTGATATATAAAAAGATGAGAGACGACTAGTGACAACAATGATAAAACGAAAAAAGAAACCAGCAACAAGTAAATATTCTGACGAATCTTTTATTGGCTTAGAGCCAGATTGGAAAGATGCAGATAAGTGGACAGGAGAAAAATACTACAGAGAACGTTCTCGTGTTGCATACTATTACAGTTATTATTTTAAGACAAAAGATTTTGTTTCTTGGGTAGCAGACTGGATGCCCTCTAACGGATACTCAAAAGAAGATATCAAAGCATACAAATCAGCAGAAGACTGGCGAACTAAGAGTACACTTGGTGGATATGTCAGAGCATTATCTAAAGGAATGCCAGATAATCACGAGGGCGTTTCAGCATATATGAAAAGTATGGAAGGACTTATCAGTGATAAAATGCCATCGGCAATTGAAGAAGTCAAAAAGGAGATAGATTCTATTATAGAAATTGGCAAAAAAATTAAAACAGAAAAAGCAGTGGAAGAGAAAATCAACGTGACAAAATATAAACCATCGATTCAGCAACTTTTATTCAATAAGTCTTTAGAAATGTCAGATAAGATTGAAGATTTTATCGAAGAATATGACGGTTCGACTAAGATGTTAACAAAGTTTGACCCACAAAGAATGCTATTGATAGTTGGTGCTAAACCAAATCATGCTAAATTGATATCATCGATGTATCAACCAATGTTTGCTGATTTTAATGAACTTGTTAATCCGCCAAGCACGAAAGACATGGATGAACGTCAGAAAGATATGTATGACCAACTAAAAGAGGGTTATTCACATATGTCTAAAGATGTTATAAAGAACCAATTTAAGATGTATAAAACGATAATAGATGCGTGTGACAATATTATATTAAAAGGGAAAGCAACAAGAAAACCACGCAAAAAGAAGATAATAAGTGCAGAGAAGCAAGTCAAAAATTTTAAATATCTAGACCATCATTCTGATACTAAATCAATTAGTATTAATCCTGCTGACATAGTAGGGGCAAACGGTGTTGTTGTATACAATTCTAAGACAAGAAAACTAGGAATATATCATGCATCAAATGTTGACCCTATGGGACTAAAGAGAGACGGCTCAGGATTAAGTGTCAAAGGAAGTACCATTCACGGATTTAGTGAAGAAAAAAGTGTATGTAAGACACTCAGAAAGCCACTTGAA
>Ga0208791_1000198_pt1 | contig 31287 bp, 35 predicted proteins | sample 11_taG_FD_184084 | JGI IMG/M metagenome (GOLD analysis project Ga0208791, IMG submission 184084) | Marine viral communities from the Subarctic Pacific Ocean - 11_ETSP_OMZ_AT15265 metaG (SPAdes) (version 2) | ecosystem: Environmental > Aquatic > Marine > Oceanic | place: Pacific Ocean | collected...
CGTCTATGTAACTGTTTGAACCATTGTGGTATATCTGTAAATCGCCACCTGTTGCACTGCCAAATGTTGCTTTGTCATTATCAGCAAAGACAATATCGTTGCCATTGGACTGCAAGTCGCCGCCTAATTGTGGAGTTGTATCCTCGACTACGTTACTAATACCGCCGCTTGACGGAAGATTGGTTAGTCCACTTCCATCTCCTGTGACTGCCGTTGCTGCTAGTGTTCCTTGAACAGTTACGCCTGTGGCAGTCGTGTACATTTTACTACTATTATTAAAATAGAACCTCGCGCCACTGTCCTTATCAAACTTGCCCATCATTTCGTTGTTGTCGGTACGAAACATAACGCCACTGCCGTTTGACTTAATGTCGAGAAAACCAGTTCCAGTATCCTCAATTATTGAATTTGTACCATCGTGCGAAATTTGTAAATCGCCGCCAGTTGCACTGCCAAAGGTTGCTTTATCATTGTCAGCAAAGACGATATCGTTGCCATTACTTTGCAAGTCACCACCCAATTGTGGAGTGGTGTCTTCCACTACGTTGTCTATAGCGGTTAAATCCGCTATTTGTTCTACCTTAATTTTTTGCGACATATCTATTCCTCGCTATCCACTATTGCATCCCACCTCAAACTATCTTCGTTCCAGACATAAAGTTCACCATCGTTGGGATGTGCTACTGGCGGTTCCCATATCCAGTCTGTACTATTTAGTGTCCAAGAATTGTAGGGTTGTGGTGGATAAAAAACGTCTGCTCTTGCGTCATAATTATAACCAATGCCAGCATAGTTTTGTCTCAAAGGAGTACCGCCTAAAACATGAACACCGTTACGTGTGTTGTAAGAGGTTTGAATCCAACTTCCAGCAGTATCATCAACAAACGTGTCAAAGAAATCAGGTTCAGCGACTATTACGTTTATGACTTTGCCGTTTAATACTTTAGCAAAATGTCCCATTACCTACTCCTATACTGCATATCTAATTATAACTACGCCAGAACCACCTGCAGCAGCACCTGACACGTTAGTGGATGAGCCTCCACCACCGCCACCAGTGTTTACTGTTCCGGCTGAGATACCTGCGTTATTATTTCCGCTGCCGCCTCCAGTACCGCCGCCGCCAGAGCCACCTGACGAATTAGCTGTTCCTGAATAGGTGCCGCCACCGCCGCCACCGCCACGGTACACAGTAGTTCCAGAAATAGCTGAAGCAACTCCATCTCCACCAACACCGCCTTGTGAGTTAGTAGAACCAGTACCAGTGGAATCTGCACCTTGTTGGCCAGCACCACCGCCGCCACCGCCGCCATGTGTCAAATTAGCTGGAGTGCTACCTCCATCAAAACCTTGACCAGATGTTCCAGAGCCGCCTGCGCCTGTAGCACTGCCACTTGAACTGCCGCCGCCACCTGACCCACCTGATCCACCAATTCTATTTGTACCCCAGCTACCGCCGCCACCGCCGCCAAGCGAGGTTATACCATTGAATACTGAGTTACTACCGGCAGTTCCTCGTGGATTATTTGCACTATTGCCACCAGTCGCACCAGCACCACCAGCACCTACTGTGACAGTGAAACTACCAGCCGCTACGGTCATAGATGCTTCTGCGGTTAAACCACCGCCAGAGTTTTCGCCAGAGACATTACTTCTATATCCACCAGCACCTCCACCAGCACCATGTTGAGCGCCGCCTCCGCCGCCTCCAGCGACTACAAGATATTCAACTGTTCCACCTGCAGTGACTGTAAATGTACCACTGGTTGTAAATGTATGGATTTTATATCCACCACTTTCTACAACAGTATTACCACCAGTAGCAGCTACCGTAGCCGAAGAGCCACCGCCAGAGCTTGATGTGCCATCACCTACCAGCCGTGAAGATATGTTTGCTCCAGTAAAAGGTGCAGTCGTAAATGTCAAGGTTGTACCAGAGACTGTGTAGTCAGTCGTTGGCCTTTGCATCAAGCCGTTGATCGTTACCAAAAGATTATCAGCGCTATTTGGATCAGTAGTTATTGTAAACGCTGTTGTAGTATTATCTCCAGTGAAGTTGTCTAATGTAATAGCACCGCCGCCAGAGCCACCGGATTGAGCAACCCAATCATAGTCTGTGCCGTTCCAGCTTAAAACCTCATTTGTTGCTGCGGTTGATTTGTTTAAATGGGCGTCAACATTACTGTCACTGTAAGAAGTTGCACTAGCACCCCAACTTAAATTACCTGACCCATCTGTTTGCAAAAATTCATTTGCAGAACCGTCAGTGTCTGGAAGTGTCAGCGTGTAGCTTGCAGCAGCCGAATGTGGTGGCCCTTTAATGGTGATGCCGTGGCTGTTCTGCTCACAGTTAAGAACAAACTGACCAGCGCCTTTTGTGGCGTTACCTTTAAATACAACCTTGCCGCTGCCATTAGGGTCAAGGTCAATGTCACCGTTTGATGTGCTAACAATATCCTGATTATTAACATCCAAATTACCGCCAAGTTGCGGAGTTGTGTCTTCTACTACGTTTGATATACCGCCACCAGCGCCGCCGGATTGAGCAACCCAATCATAGTCAGTACCTGTCCAACTAAGAACCTCATTCGTTGATGCAGTTGATGTGTTGAGGTGAGCGTCTACCAAAGGCTCTACGTTAGCTGCATCTGTAACGTCTGCTAACTCTTCAATGTTAGTGAGCTTAGTCTTTTCAGCATCTGTAAAGGCGTTAGTATTAAGTTCAGCCTCATAAGCGGTCTTAATTTCTGCGCCAGTTTGGTCAGCAGTAGCATTATCTTCGATGTTAGTGAGCTTAGTCTTTTCAGTATCTGTAAAGGCGTTAGTATTAAGTTCAGCCTCATAAGCGGTCTTAATCTCTGCTCCAGTTTGGTCTGCTGTAGCATTATCTTCGATATTAGTTAGCTTGTTGTCTTTAACTGTAGTAAATGACGCTGTAGTACCATCTAAAACAGAAGAATGTGCTTGAACATCAGAGCCAATAGCAACGCCAAGGTTAGTTCTTGCAGTACCAGCATTATCAAGGTCACTGAGATTGTTGGCTGCTAGCAAGTCACCGCTGCCGCCAGCAGATTGAACCACCCAATCATAGTCAGAGCCATTCCAACTAAGAACTTCACTTGCTGATGCTGTTGATGTGTTTAGGTGGGTGTCAACGTCACTATCACTGTAAGAGGCTGGTAGATTAGTTAGTCCACTACCATCACCTGTCAAGGCTGTTGCCGATAAAGTACCAGTGACATCAACGCTTGTGGGGTCTATCACCATCTTTCGTATGCCATTGGCATAAAAGTTAAGAGTGTTAGTACCAAACCCTAAGTAAGTGTTAGTGTCACCCTCGTGTACTAAATTGTTTTGAATAGAGACATTGTAAGCATCAGTAATGTTGTTACCATTCATGTCAAGACTGCTATCTGCAGACTTGAGCATAAAGCTAGATGCTTCAACGCCATCAACGGTGTCAGCATCTAAGCCAGAGCCAGTACCATCAACTGTCTTAATTTCTGTAAGGATTTCATTAGCAGTCTGTAAGACCTGAGTTCCAGAAAAAACAATGTCTCCTGTCATCGTACCACCACTTAAAGGCAGTGATGGAGAGATATCAGTTAACTCTCTAGTTTCTTGTGCTGCGTGAAAGACCTGAATAGCTGAGTCATCCAAGTCTTCTTCAGTCAACACTGAGCCTGACGCAAAGTCAACCGCACGTGCTGAAAGGTCTGTGGTACGGCGAACTTGTACGACTGTACCAGTAGCAGGGGCAGAGGTTAGTTGTACAGTAGAGCTAGAAGGAAAAGTAAGACCTGTCTCAGCCACACCGTCAACGGTTACACTAATTTCGTTAGTGTCTTGATATGTGAAGGGGATGGAGAACTGCGTAGTCGCGTTATCCCCTGTATAATTTTCATATGATAAAGGCATTTGTTTTCCTTATTAAGTTTCTTTTAGTGATGCTAAAGAATTTAAAATTTGCCTAGCCCCATAGAGGGATGAGAAGGGGAGTACCCTTAACATACTTCTAAGTTGACCCTCAGATAATTCTGTATCAGGGCCAATTGACGCAAATAAATCCTTTAGACCCTTAGATACCCCAAGTCCCATAGATACAGAGGCTGGTGTAATAGCTCTTGTACTACCATCCATTGTTCCTGTAGCTACTTGATAAAGATAACTGAACAAAGAAGCAGGACCAACTTGGTTCATAGTACCAACTAGCCAGTTACCAGCCTTTACTCGTTCCTTCATGTAGTCTGCTTGATCACTACGTCCAATAGAGTTCATCCAAGAACGACTGTAGTACATCATGCTGCCCATAAAAGTAGTCACTAACATTGTACGTGCTACTTCTGCAGAATCTCCGTTAGCTGCACGAACACCCATGCGTACTGCTTGTTGTTCTAGTGACGATAAAGGGAAAGAAAGAAATTGAAATGCTGTCATACCAATAGGACTACGTAGCCACTTATTAACTGAACCAGCGTTCATTTCTTGTACACTAGTTGTAGCATCTCTACGCGCAGATAAAGCAAATATATTAGCTAATTCTTTGTCATCCCATTTATCAAGATTTACAGCATCTAATATCTTTTTGTCTTTATCTAAATATGTAGAGTGTTTAACTATTTGCTTGTTTATAAGGGTAGCTTGATCCTTAGTGATACCCAATTGCTCTAATTTAATTTCTGAGTAAGGAAGACTACCTTTACGCGCTGCTGTTTCCCATGATACTGCATAGTTTAAAGATGCTATTCTACGTAGCATGTCAGTAATACCAGTCAGACCTGACATCATAGAGACAAATACTCTACTCTTTCCTAGTACTTCATCTAACTTTGTAAACTGTCCAGCAGTTTTGCGAGACTCAAAGATTTCTCCTTCAAATCTACTTTGTGCGCGAGTGAACTTAGATACTAGACCATCTGATCCAATACCAGTTGCTGCTGCCATCTCTCTACCTAGACTATCTTTGATCTCACCATTCTCAGCGTCACGTAAAAGCTGTCTATAACGAGGCACAGTCTTTTTAAGTATCTCAATGGAGTTAGGAACCATGACCATAGGTAGCTCCATAAGAGCAGCCATACCAGCCATGCCCATACTTACGCTGTAACTTATTTCCCTAGCTCTATTCATAGTTCTAAGCATACCTGCACTAAGATCAGAACGGTAGATGTGTGTACCCTTGACCATATCATACATATACTCAAGTCCACGCCTGTTCTGTTCAGTAGCACCAGCTTTCATAACTTTATTAAGTTGAGTAGCAAAGGTAGAGGCAATATCGTTAGTATCAATACCTCTCTCAGCTAATGCAATAGCACCAGACATTTGAAAAACGTATGTATCATAAAGATTTTGTACATTCTTTTCTACTAAGTCAGAGAACTTTACTGTCATAATCTCCCCCTTACGAGGGCCATTGCGAATCTTGACATCAATACTTGTATCAACATCCAATACCATACGAGGTTTTGCTCTGCCAATACCTTTAATTTTAGCACCTTTGTCAGAAACAAGTTCAACAATAAAGTCTAATTCATCCTCAGGTATACCAACTTGTCGTAAAACTTCCTTAAAATCATCAACATCTAAGTCATTATTACCTAACTTCATTCCTAGCTTACCTTCAAAGTCTCTAAACTTTGTCATGTAGCCAGTAGCCAAACGCTTAATAAAGGTATCAATTTCTTGTTTAGTAGCTGCCTTACCCTTCTTAGCAGATAACTTAGCAGCTACCTTTCTTTCAATCTCAGGCTGTCCTCTACGAATGGCTGCTTCAGCTAGTTCATTAAACACAGGGTTATCTGCACCTAACATATCCTCTAGTTTACGAATCTTAACTTGACTACGTAAACGAGGTAGTCCATAATCCTTAATGTCTAACAAAGTATCCTCAAAGAAACCAGCTACATTCTTATTTACAGCTTCTTTACCTAAAGCTTCAATGTTAGGACGAAAAGCGTCAGCAATTGCTTGTGCTTCTGGACTTACTTTTTTACCTAAAAAAGCATCGTAAGCTTCTTCAAAGAGATCATTCTCTCTATTATCTATTACTTCAGTTTTACGGACACGTTTTTTAAAACTCTTAACAGCCCTTTCTACAGCAGCAGCAGGAATACCTCTAAATCTAGCTTGCGTCCAATCACGTGTTTCTAGCGCACCACCCTTAGCAGCATTAACTGTACCATCAGGATTAGGAAGCCAACCAGCAAAGGATGTTCCAAGTTTAGAACCAAGAAACCTTGCCTCAGCTACTGTGTCTTTACCAGATAAGTTAGCCATAGATGAAATAACGCCACGTGACTTCTGAAAGTCTCCACGTGCAATGGCTACATTAGCCTGTTCTTCAGGACTAAGTTGCTCAAAGGTTCTGGCATCCACACCTGTTCCTGTTAGATTGTCAGCAGTCTTAAAGTCATCACGTGCCAAAGCTTCCTGAACATACTTTGGACCAAGTACCTCATCGCTATTATTAAAGATAAGGTTTAGTTCATCAGGAGTAAGGTCTTCCTCATCCACAAACTTACGCCGTGCTGTTTGGATAGCTAGACGCTTGGCACTTTGGTTGATAAAACCACCAATACCAACACCCACAGTACCACTAATAGCTGTCATAAGCAACAAGTCTTCATTAGTGGTTTCATAGTTACTTTGCTGTCTTAGACGCTCAAGTGCTAATGTTTCTCCTGCAGTAACTCCACCAAACAAAGCTGCATAGTTTTTTCCTTTAAGGAATTTACTAAGTAGGCTACTTGTCTTAGCTGTAGTTGCTCCCAAGCCAGCCCCTAGGGGACCAGCCCAAGATAAAGCAGCACCACTACCTATCATAACTCCTATGTCAGCAGGATCAAATACATCAGATACAACCTGTGCAGCTATACCCTTAATACCAGCCAGACCAAGAAGCCGATTGGCTTCCTCAGTCTTTTTAAATTCATTGGCTAGATATCTTGCACGTTCAATACCATTCTCAGAAGCTTCTTCAAGAATACGCTCAATTGCATTTCTATTACTAAAGCCACTTGTTAGGTTGGTTACATCCTGTGCAGTGAGTATAGTAGCACCTGCTGAATCAGGGCGGTTAAACTCACCCTTTATATTCATATACGTACCTTGAGTAGCTTGACGCTTACCAACTAAGTCCCAAAAGCCAAGGTCTACTACTTCTTCTTCTGCTTCCTTCTGTGCTTTGTACATAGTGTAGTCACTAACAAAGTCAACTTTAGGAGAAGCAACACTTGTGTTAAACCCAAGGCTTTTTAGAAACTCTTGATTTTCGTCAGCCATTTATAATACTCCTAGTATTTATATCAGGGAAATATTTGCCCAAAAGCAAAGCTATCTAAGTCTTCTGGTACACCTGAGTCTTTTATAGTTTTGGTTTTTTGTTTAGTCATAACGTCAGAAGGAAGTTTAAATAAAGTTTCTTTTACAAGTGCGTCACGCAAGGCTTCCATCCTAGGTCTAATTCCACTTGTCTCTGTACTTCCTTCAGCAGCTTCATATTCTTTATGGTTTAAAAACTCTTCTGCTGCTTCCTTAAACCGTCCTTCGTTAATTAGTTCAGTAGTGTCGTGATCTTTTTTAATACCACCACGGAATACTGTTTGAATTAACTCAACTTGTAACTCTGGTGAATAAGAACTAAACTTAGGAAATAATCTAAGTGTCGTTTTTATCTTATCATTCAAGTCTTTAATTAAGAAAGCTTTGGCTTCTGCTCTAGTATAAGTTTTATTGGGGTCTACATCAGGGCCATTATGCCCATAACCAACCGTCCAATGTTTCTCATACGTACCATCAAATTTTCTTAAACGGTACGGTTTAGATTTAAAATCTTCTAAAGCTACTAGTCTTTCAACAAACTTTTTAGACATTTCATCTGGAACTCCCTTAGGCAAATCCAAAGAAATATTATCAAGAGTAGACGCACCAGCAGGAGTAATGAGAGAAGGTGGCGTAAAGCTACTCATGTCCATAGATTGATTAAGGGCATCATAAGCTCTACTCACTGGGTCACTAATGTAACCAGTAGGTGCAGGTGCTAAAGTGATACCAGAGGCTTCTGCGGCTTTCTGTGCCTCAATAGACATTAGTTCTGCTACATCAGCTTGCTCTACAGATTTATTTAATTCCTCAGCTAACTCGTTAGCAAACGCTAATGAACTAGTTGATGTTAACTTCTGTAGATTAATAGTGCCTACTTGTACCATGTTGCTGTAGTCACCCTCTGCGTATGCCATAAGATGTAACATGTTAACATTTTGTGAGTCTTGCTGCCAAGCAAAGGCCATGTCAGGGTCAAGGAAACCTGTGGTTTTTGAACCAATAGCTGTTAAACGAGGTTCTATGATTTCTTTTACACGTTCGTTATCAAAGGTACGTTCAAGTATATCATCAAGTATTTTCTCATTAGCTTCTGAGTTAAGTTGTCCTTCTACTTTTTTAACCACTGAGAAGTGCCTAGGATCGCCTAAAGCAAGCGCATCAAATTGACTGGTTTTAAGTGTAAGGTAATTATCTCTAACTTGTGGTATAGCTAAGGCAACAGCTTCTTCTGCTGACATAGGTACTTCTGATATAAACATAATAGCTTTAGCTTGCTTCTGAACATCCATCAATAACGAGGGGTATCCAATCTGAGCTTCATCTATGTTAGTATTATCAAAGAAATAACCTGTATCAATTGTATCCTTAACTCTTTCCTCAGTAACTAATGTCTCCACTCTCCCAAAATCTTGGGGAATAGGTTTAGCTGCAAAGGGAGCAATGTCCCTTAGTTCTCTACCTGATTCCAACAAAGCATTTAGAGCATTTACTTTAAACTCTTGTTCTTTAGAAAGCTTCAAGGTAGACATGCTGCCACCCATAGACTTAAAATCTCTAATAGCTTTTAGCCCACTACCTAAGGCAGCTAGTCCTTGGCTACCTTCGCTTACATCCCCACCCTGTAAAAAAGGTAGTCCTGCAGCAATAGGTAACTTATACCTAGCTGGTACTATCCCATGTGGATTATACATTGTGTTAAAAAAACGAGCTTCTAAGTCAACACGTTGTTGTTGAAGTGTCTCCATTACAGTGTCAAACGTAGCTGGATCATGTCGTCCTTGAGATTTAGCTATGCTAAGGGCTTCTACTTCATTTCTTAAATCTTGATCAGCTATAAAGAACTGTTCGTCTGCTGCCTTAGCAGACAGTTCTTTGGTATTAAGAATTTCAATTGTACCACCAGCACCATCAGATACTATAACTTTTTCCCCTATCTTTGCACCTGCAGGATTACCTGTAGCAATAGAGTCAGCTACTAGTTTATTTACAGCAGCTTGCTTAATAAGAAGTTTATTAACTTTACTTGTTGCTTTAGTAGAAGCTGCTACGTTGGCATCAATTGTATTAAAGTCTTTAGCGTACCTATCAATACTTCTTAGAGACTTGCCATCCCTAGTTTGGATAGCATCTACAAATTTAAGATAATTTGTTCTTCCTCTTTTAGATTCCACTAGAGCAGTAGCTATTACTAGATCATTAGCTCTACGATAGTCACCACCAGTAACAGCTACGTGTTGATTAAAAGCATCAACCATGGCAGGAACAATTTGATCATCTTCTGCTACACTACCTGCTCTTCTAATTGTATCATTAAACTGTTGATCCTGCTGCTCTATGTTACGTTTACGCTTTTCAGGACCAAAGTTATTAAACATAAATAAAAGTTTATCTTGGTCAACTTTTTGATCAAAGGCTTGTAAAGCAAGAGGATTAATCTGTGCTTCATCTAAGTTCATTCTATAATCAGAATAATGCCTTGATACTCTTTCGGCTGCTTCTTCAGTAGATAAGGACAACCAATTATTTTGATTAGTAATCCAGTCTTCTTTTAGTCTAGCCGTTAAATTAATTGCAGCCATCTCAGCTTGATGCTGTTCATTAGCTCTTTTACCGTTTAACTCATCACGTTCTTGTTGTGCTTTTGCTTTCCTTGCTTCTTCTTGCATTAAATTAGTTACTGGTGAAATAGCATTAAGAAATTGAGATAAGGGTGAGGGCTGTACTATAGGTTTTTCAGGGGATACATAGGTATCTACAGGCCGTGCCGTTGGCGTGACTTCTGTAGGAGCATTAAGCTCACCTACTAGTACTCTTTGTTTAGCCATTTGTTTCACCTATAATTGATTGGAGCCAGCGTTTAGCCATGCTGATGAAGGATTATATGTAACAGGGGTAAACGCTGCAGTTTGACTGCCAAGGCTATCACCACCTAATCCAAATATATTACTATCACCGTAGTCTATTTCTGCTGCAATAGCAGAAGAAGCCGTGCTTAATACAGCCATACCTAAACTTGGTTTTACACCACGTTGAACACTTCTAATTCTTTGCAACATCTGAGCGTTTAGCCCTAGTTTCTGTACTTCTATGTCATCAAAGAGAGCATTAGCTTGTTGAGAGAAGGTATCAAGTCCCTTGAGTTTATCAGACTCAGCTTGCGAAAGTTTTATAGCTTCGGTCTGTCCTGCTAAACCAGACTCACCACTAGCCGTTATCATAGCACCTTCACGTTTTAAAGCAGCAATAGCTAAGTCTTGCTTTTTCTGTGAATATTGTTCGCTAATCTGAACAGCACGTTTTTGTAAGCCTTGTATTTGTAAGTCTCTAGCTTGTGCTGCATTAATTCTGTTTTGCTGGTAGTAAGCTTCTTGTTGTTTAGCTTTATTAGAAGCGTCTATAAAACCGCCTATTCCTTGAGCGATTGATAGTGCTGTCAATGGTTCCATATTATATCCTCACAAATTCTAAGAAGGTCTTGTTACCAACACCCCACGTGTCATGTCTCTTAATGAATACGCATCCTATATACTTTAACCAGTTGACTGCTTCTGTGTACTCAGCGTCACAAGCATTGGTTAATACTGGATACTTCTTGTTTAGCCTGTTAATCCATAGAAGAGACTCACGTGCAAATTGCCGCCAACCTTTCTTTAGTGGAGGGGCTGTAAGTAGCCAAGGCATACCTGTCATATCATCTATACCAACTATACCATACATACCAGCTAGTTCACCTGTCTTTGTTACTACAATAGTCCAACATTCTTCTGAGTGATCAAAACCTTCTTGTAATGCTACCTTAACACTGCCATGTGAGGCTAGTACTTCCTGTGTATCTTCTGGTCTTAAGTTTGTTGCCAGATGATCTACATCAGCCTGTACACTTGCTCTCACATGTAGTGTCATTATAGTCTCCTTGAGCGTAGGACGTAGAACCCTTCCCACTCTGCTGATTGGAAGATGCAGGGTAGAGGGTTATCACTTTCTAATACAATACTTACTGAATTAGATTTACCTATCACACCAAAACGGTATGTACCAGACTCAATAGCAGCACGATTAAGTATGTTAGCACCACTACCTACTACACGGCCTGTAAAGGTACGCACATATGGTGTACGTTTAAGAGGCGTTACGGTTACAGTAAAAAAGCCTGTATTGTTATAAACAACAGCATAGTTTCTTAATTGTAATTGTCCAGTAGTAATAGGTTTGTTATCTTGCTTTAGTACAGGCTCAGAGAATTGGTATTTAAAGGTAAACGGAATACCAGCAAAGACTTTCTCAGAGTTAGCTAACTTTGCAGCTACCTCACTAAGTAAAATAGTTTCTCCTGTTTGATCTACATATATTACATTAGAGTCTACATAAGGTATAGTAGTAAGTCCACCTGTTTCTAACATTACGCGTCTATCTAAATGAATAGAGAAGTTACCTGTAGTATGAACTGTAGCATCATCAACAGACAAATTAATCTTTTCTAAAAACAAGTTGTTACTACGTTTAATTAACAAAAAGACATCTGCTCTGTTAAAAGATACACCTATTACATCACCATCAAATACCCAACGTGACCATGAAGACTGTAGTTTTTCTCTACCACTCCAATAGTAACGGTAAACATAAATAGCTTTAGGATCATCTGCAGCTTGTGCAATAAGCATGTCCTCATTAGAGGATGTTTGTATATTTGTTGTAACACCCTTAAGATACTCAGGTACATGCGCTGTAATTTCTGTAGCATCATTGACATCAGTATCAGTGTCTACAAAATATTCCCACATACCTGAAAAGGCACCACGATTAGAAGAGAAGTATACATACTTACCAGCCTGTGATGGCTTGGCTATAAGACTAGCTTCAAACTCAGTGGTACTAGCTACGTTAATAGTTTCAGGAGTAAGGATAGGATTAGCAGTAACCTTGAACTGTGTTAAATCAGAGAAGAGTAATAGTGACTCGTTAAAAGGTACTGCATGTTTAAGGATACTAACTTTGTTAGAGGACACTGCTACGTCAATAGGGTCGCTGTCTATAATTGTTAGTACTGACTTACGGAAGAAATCAAAATCTACAAACTCACCTGCTCTAGCAAAGATAACATTTTCATCAGCTAGTAAACCTAGTCTATTACGATGAAAGAAAATATCAGCAATAGGATAACCTACAAAAGAAGGAAAGGGATTTGTATCATCGTTACCTACTTGACGGTCAGCATAACTAACTTCATCAAACTGAAAGTCACCACTAATTAATTTTGATAACTTATGTGGAAGGGTAGTAGCATCTAACTCAATAAGGGTATTAAGTTCTGTTGTTTCTTTCCACACACCATCAGTAAATTTAACATAGTAATCATCTTGTGCTTTCTGGTTATCACCTGAGACCTTAATAACAAAATCATTTGGTCCCTCAATAGGAAGCTTTTTAAAGTCTGATGTTTCATTCTTGAATACAAGTAAGTGTTCGTTACCATGTGAGTCACCTACTTCTACTTGGAAGTCTGTAGTATCAGTTGACTGAATGTGTAATACTGAGCCATAGCGAGTAATTGTAATACCTGAAATAGCATTACCATTAATAATGGCATCATAATAAGCAGTGTTTACAGTAGCAGCTGAAAAAGTATCTAAGTTTTCAGCAATCAAGTCAGTAGATGCACCACGCTCTGCGTCTTGTGTAGCTTGAGCGGTACCTTGAGTAGAAGATTCTGTGGCAAATTCTACTGTTTCTGTGGTTGAACCTTTAGTAATCCTTAAACGATATGTAGAAGCATAGTCAGCCTGACGTACATATACTAATGCCTCAGGGTTACGTGTAGGACTTGTGGCAGTGCCTTTAGCTACTGTTATATTCTTGTTTACAATAAAGGTTGTATCTGCAATAGATACAGCAGCTAACTCTAAGCTAGGGTTGGTCAATCCATTCAAATAAGTAGCAGCATTATTGGTAACAGTCTTAGACACACCATCTTTGTCAAACACCCTGATATCACCAGCCGTATCTACCACCATAGAGTAGAACTCATTCTCATCCCTACGGATAGTATGTATAAAAGCTTTATCTAAATCAGAAATAGTACCCAGATCAGCAACATGCTCAGAACTAGGACGCTTAGACAGTCCTGTTACCACGCTAGACAAAGCGTTCTCTTGTAGTTCTGCTTGTGTAGCTAGACGTAGTGATGGTGGCTGTTGTGATACACCGTTAATAAGGTTAGGGATAGATTGACTGATGAGTGCCATTAGATTGTTCTCCGTCCCTGCCTATCAATAATGCTAAAGGTATCATAGTTGTCAAAGATGTTATGGTCATCAGTAGCTTTATCAAAATCTTTTAACTGTACTAAGGCCTGTTCTTCATCTTTTTCTTGGAAATTGTGTAGTGTGTTAGAGCCTACTACACGATCTTGAAATATACGAGTAGCACGTAGTACAATATAACGCTTTGCTACTTCTGGTAGATCATCAAAGATTAACTGTATTACCACATCAAGGGCAACATTTGTACTAATAATAAAAGTGTGATTAACTCTGTCGTACATTTTTAAGCCACGCTGCACAAGATTAGGCGCGTTAGCTTTTAGTGTGGCATCTGCTCTAAGAATATCAGCAGGTAAAATTATCTCACCTGCCACTGTCTTAGCAAAACTTTTGTTTAATTCTGTGTTAAAGTGCCAGCCCATAGACTGTACTTCTCTGTCAATAGTATTTAAAATACTTTCTGCAATCTCAGCTTCAACTAGTCCTGATGATAAACTATTTACTGGTGCCTCACCAATGGCAGATAGCATTGTGTTGACTGCATCTAATTTACTTGTTCCAGCCATGATAGCTCCTTACCATTTAACTTTGTTAGCCCAATAAGCAGCAGAGGTTTCACCTTTCTTAATATTCTTGGCATGTCTAGCCTTAAAAGATTTCTGTCTTGCTGTTGGTTTTCTATCACCTGTTACACCTTGTTGACCAAAGCGTATAACTTTAGGTTTATCTTTAGTACCTATTAACACCGCATGAGACTTAGAGGCATTTGGCGTTCTTTTAGGTATCCGCAAACCCTTAAAGGTTTCTCCTGCGTGTGTAATAGCCATTACTTTTTCTTTCCATACTTAGCCATGATAGCAGCTACCTGCTTCTGTGGCATACCACCAAAGGACATCTTCTTGCCTGTCTTCTTAGCCGCAGCTTTAGCTTGAGAAATACCTTCCTTAGTGTACTTATATTTTTTACCTGCAACTTCTGGCATATCATTCTCCAAAGTAAAAAGGGAGTAGCCGTTAAGCTACCCCCAATATTCTTAGGCTTCAACAAGACCAATACATGATGCAGGACGCAGGACGTTGTGTCCCATTGCGTACTTAGCAACCATGAGTGTGCCTTGACGATTGATCTGATACTCAGACTCCATGCCCAAGTCAAGCAACTTGACAGTAGCAACAGCTTCTGGTGTGAAGACAAAACCACGGAACTTAGCAGCTTCTGCAACCATGTCGCGTCCGTCTACAGCAGCAGTCGGAAGGTCATAGTGAGTAGTGCGTCCAGAACCAGCAGTGTTTGCTAGTGGAGCGTTATCATTTGTCTTACCTTCGTTAGCGTTACCTGTAGTGAAGTTCTGATACAGATTAGTTACGTCAGCATGGTTTGACATGATTACAGGAATACCTGCAATTGACGGAACCATACCTGAAGCAATTGAACCGTTACCACCAAAGTCTTGGTTCATGTATGTCAGCTTAGAGCCATCAGTTACATCCATCAGTGCATAGTACTGTGCTGGTGGAAGGACAACTACAGCGTTGTCTGATGGTACGTTAGCAATGTCCATTGTTTTCTTGGCATCAAAGACTGCCTTAGCAAGCTTTGCTGGATCAAGAGAGTCAGCAGTAGCTGTACCAATGGTGACATTTGAAGTAAAGTCTTCTTCAGTAAAAGCTTTGTAGTCTTGAATAAGACCAGCAGCGGCTGTCGCATTAGTTGACAGTGCAGCTTTAACAAGCATACGAGCTACATTCCGATCTGCTTCGTTAGCTAGTGCAATACCAGCTTCCTTTGAGTAGATTGAACGTACATCGTAGTGGTTGATTGCCTCATCAATGTTAGCAATGAACTGGCTTGAGATAAGCAAGTCGTCAATTGTGACGATACGCTCACCTGCACGAATAGCCCCACCTGTGATTTCGTTTCCGGGCGTCAGGTATTCAGCAGTTGCACGGCCTGTCATTGGGAATGAAGCAGACTTACCTTTTGAAATTGTACGAGTGCGTACTTTGTCCATAAGGACTTTCTTTTCCTCATAAGCTGTTAGGACTTCTCCTGCATACAGCTTGAGAAACAGGTCACGTACGTCACCTGATAGGTTATTCTGGCCTTGAAAGCTTACGCTATAGGCCGGATTTGAAGCGGCTTGTGCCATTTTAAATTACCTCTTAGTAATGTTAATGTGAGTTGAAGTACACTCTGCATTACACTACATCCTTTCTCCAAGATTGTCCCTCGCAAGGGGTCAGGGGTAATCGTTTGTTATGTTAGCTTCGTGTTAGGGATATAGTCCCTTCTAGGTACACCATAATGTAACTAGAAGGAAGGGGGAACTCTTATACAATTCCCCCAACCCCATGCAACAATGTTAAAACAGACTAGACTTGGCTAACTTATCAGCAACCTGCTGTCTGTAGGCAGGGTCTTTAGCGTATCTGGGGTCACGCATAGCAGCAGTTAATTCTGCATTGCTTTCAAACTTCCCACCAGAGGACACAGAGCCTGTTTGTCCAGTAAGTAGACTAGGTTCTGCCTCAGAACGATAACGAGCATTAAGACCTTGGATCGCTAACTTGATTTGATTAGTGTCACGCGATCCCATTGTTGAGTTAAAAGCATCAATTTCATCAGGGGGTAGATTATCTGCTGCCCACTGTACTAGTTCTTGATACTGTTCTGCACCACCTACTAGGTTGTACATACTAGATTGGACTTGTTCAGACAAAGCGTTCTGTCCGTCAATCCACGAGTCAACTACTGCCTTTGAAAAACCAGCCTCAGCCAGTGCTTGATAGGCATCTTCAGTTAATCCACCTAGCTCTTCATATTCCTGCTGGAACGCATCAAAGTCTAGGCCGTTTGCATCTAGTGCTTCAGCAATATCAGAAGGAGTAGCATCTGTTACCTGCTCTTCTGTTACTTCTGACTCTTGTTCTTGCTGAGGTTTACCTAACTTACTCTCTAATGCAGAGTACGCCTTAGCCATATCCTCAACTGAATTAAATTTCTCAGGTAGCCACTCAGGACGCTCAGGGTCTTGTTGACTACCTTCTACTTTAGCCAGCATAGCATCTACATGCTCTTGTGACTCAGCAGGTTCTTCTTGATAAGTGTTAATACTGTCTGCCATTATTTACCTAACCTTCTACAGCCCCTTTAGCTAACTGTGGAGCAGCACTTTGTGCTAGCTGCATAGCTGCTTGAGCTTCCATCTGTTCTTGTTGCATTTGTTGTTGCATCATTTGTTCTTGTTGTTTCTGCTCAGGTGACTTAATAAGTCCTGAGGTATCAATACCAAGTGACGCAGCTAGGCGATCAATATAATCACCTAAGTTCATCTCACTCTGAATAACTTCTGGCCCCAGCGGTTGAAGATATTGTAAGAAAGTTGCTAGTTTATTTAAGTCTTGTCCACGGCCTAGTGCCTCAATGCCTGTTACTACTGTAGGCTTGACACTATCCTTAGGCATACGTGGCATCTTACCTTGCTTAGTTAATGACTCAAGCAGTAGGTTAATTAGTGGTAGCTGAAACTCCTGTGATAGAATAGAGTACACACCGCCAAGGGCTGTCTCTAGTTCCTGTGCCATGAAGCGTACTTCTTCTGCCGTTACACGCTCTGCTGATCTTTGTACAGAGGAGTTTAGTAGAAAGGCAGCACCAAGTCTATCGTTAATCATACGCATAGTCTCTAGTGAAACACGGAAGTCACCACCTTTAGCTACCTGTAGGGTAGACACATCATTACTGTCACCCTGTAAGAACGCACCATTAGGTGCAGCAGCTAGGTCTTTACTCTTTGTAGTACCATTAGGACGTACAAGGAACAATACCTTAGCTGACGCTGCGCTGCCTTGTACAATAGCTTTTGTTAAAGCCTCAAGACTGCGTAGATCACCAATGTATTCTTCAATAAACCCTCGCCCATAGTCCTCACCGTCAATACGGATAAACCGTAATGGGATGAAGGGGCTTTGGTCTAGCTTAAATTTACCCTTAGTCTTTTCAATAGTAATACCAGCTACTTCCTGCATGACTTCGTATCTATTGTCTACACGCTTAAGGCATGTGTATAGATCGTAGCTTTTAACAGGAGTATCTGATGGTGGGATCATGTCCTTTATTTCATCAGGTAATGTAGATGGAGCCATAGACTCCTTGGTAATAATCTCTAGCACATTACCCATAGTGTCACGCTTAGTGCAGTAACGGTCAGGCCGAAATACTTTCATTCCACCTTCTTTAGGCATGTAAACAAGAGCATTACCAGTGACGATAAGTAACTTTAGTGCCTCAAATACTGGCACACGAATAGCCTTACCCTCAATCTCTTGCATAGCAGCACGTTCAATACGTGCAAGTCCTTCTTCTACTTGACCACGATTTGCACCTGCTAGTTGTTGCAAGTCAAAGTCATCAATAGTTAGACGAAAGAATGGACTGTTTGGTGGGAGCAAGGCAAGCAATAGCTTTGATGCTAGGTTGTTTACACCTCTTGCTCCAATACCTTGATAAGGTGTGGCATAAATAGAAGAACTACTATGACCTTCCTCTGGCAAAAGAGTAGGAATAGTAAGCCTTGCTGCTTCTCGCCCTCGTTCTAGGAACGTATCTCGTTCACTTTCTAGTTGGCTGTAGCGTTTAGCTACTGTACCTACATCTTGTTCCATGTGTTATTCCTTATACAATAATCTTGCTTTTATATCTTTTCATACGCTCACTTTGTTCAATAATAGGAGCAGATGAAGTAGTATCAGGCATCATGTCAGTAGGTTCAGCGATCTTTTCTTCTTCATCAGTATCTTTACTCATGAGTTTCTTAACTTCACTTGTGTTTACTGTGAAAGCACCCATACTGCTCTCCTATCCGACAGGAATGTTCAAACCTGAACCACCATCACCACCTATGTTAGCAGAACCAGTCTTAACGACTAAAGCTTTTTTACCCTTACGCCTACGTCCCATTTTACCACCTTCTGTTTCTACCATAGCTTCAGCTTCCTGATCCATTGGTTTAGCAGCAGCGGTAGATGAAGCAGGTGCTGATACTGGCTTGGAGCTTCTAATAATTCCACCCATTCTAATCTCCTGTTGTTGGAATTTGTAAGCCAGAGCCAGAACTACCTGTCTGTATAGAAGTGTCTTTTAAGTCAACACGTAGCTTACGCTTGCCTCTTTTCTTTTGTATTTGATCTGCGTCTAAACCCTGACCAGCAAGCTCAATATCTGGTGTCTTAGCGACAGCAGTTACTGGTCTAGCTGGTGCAGGTAGTGGTCTAGGTACTGATGATCCGAATAATCCACCCATGTGTCATTCCCCATAATCTTCGTTATAAATATCTGTAAGTTTCTTTACTACTGATTGTTGTCCCCTGAGAAACGCTAGCTCCTCAGAGGTGATTTGTTCATGTGGAAGTTTATCTGGATAAAGCTCCTGTAAAGCGTTCAGTAGAGCAGTAGTAATGTTTAATGAATATCCTAAGACATTAACCATATTAAATTCACTTTCGCTAATAGGTACAGTTTAGACTATATGTCTACTAATTCACAGGCTCCTGCAGTACAAGCTAAAGTCTGGCTACCAGAAGTAGTGTCTTCTTTTTCATAAGCAGACAAAGCTGACCAATCAATCTTAGAAGGCATCTGTTTCTTGAGTTCTTCATAGGTTTCTTTATCCACATCTTGATAAGGAGCTTGTGCATACGTGTGGTCACTATGAGGTAGGAACGAAATACCTGAGCAGATGTCAAAGTTATCGTAGACCCATGCACCTACTGCCATCCACTCTGCATCCTTGACTGTGATAGTCACTGATGGTTTGTGTTCACACCAGTTAAGTGCGTAGTTCTTCCATAACTCTAGCTGTTGTAGTGCAGTCATATCATTACGTGTTACAGCACCAGATGGTGATTTAGTAGGGAAGCTAAATACTGTAGTAGAGTCAGGCTTCATCACGCATGGTTCAGCAGGAATACCACTATCCTTCATAAACTGTGTTAGTGGGTCTTTGTTGTCACCACGCACAGTACGAATGTAGTAAGCACTATGTCGTGCATGAATACCAGAAGCTGTATCGGTAAGCTGAGATACAGTACCAGATGGCTTGACACAGGTAATAGCAGCAGAAGGATCGACACCTAGTTTATCAGCATAGATACGATTGACATCAATAGCCTGTAGCTTAAGCTCTTTGAGCCAGCGTGGGCTATCAACAGTCTTAGATAGTACATTGTTATCCATGATACCTGTTAGTGATACACCAAGTAGACGCTCTTCTTCTGTGTTCTTCTGCCAAATCTTACGTAGGTATGGCATCTTAGTAAAGGTAGACTGTGCTGTACCAAGGATGGTAGCTAGTCGTACCTTACGGCGTAGACTTTCTAGGTCATCATGTTCACGTACTACTACCTCTGTCAGATTACAGAACTGGTATGGGCGTAGGATAATTTCAGAGCAAGGGTTAGTACCCCACTCATGTCCTGTCTCCCTACGTCCATTCATCTTAACATGGTTGTCTGCTGCTGGACGAGAGAAGATACCACGCTCACCAGACTTAGACTCTACGAGAGATAACCACTCACGCATAAACCCTTCCATGTCAGGCTTGTCTGTGTAGGCTACAGAGTTATTAGCCAACGCACGTTGACCCTCGTTCTCCCACCACTGACCTGACTTAGCATGTGCCATACGTCCGTCACTGAGGTTAGACAGGCTGATCATGGCTGATCGGCGTACACCACCTACTACCACAACCTCACCAATCTTACACATGATATCGTGACACTCAATACTAGTAAGCTTACGTCCTACTGCACCTTTGAACTTCGCCACAACAAACTTGAACAAGTCATCAAGAGGCTCAGGTCCACTAGCTCTACCACCAAAAGTCTTAAGCCTAGCACCTGCTGGTCTAATCTTAGACATGTCCCACTTTGGAATGTCACCTGAGTACAGGTGTGACAGTAGCTTATGTAAAGCCCTAGCCCACCCTTCCTTGCTATCCTTAACTGCAATGACATCATCACTATAGTCTAATGCCTCAGGTATATCAGGAAGCTTGGCAATAGACTGACGCTCTACACTGAAGCCGACACCAGTGCCACACAGTAGGATAAACATAGCCTCATCAAAGGCACGGATGTGATCCACAGGTAGGTAACTACAGTTGTAGATGCAAGTGTTATCACGGTCTGCTGCTACCCCTGCTGTCATCAAGGCTCTCATGCTAGGCATCACCTCAAGGTTGATGATTGCTTCCTCAATTTCTTCTAAGTCTTTTGCAGGTAGACCAGTAATAGCAATGTAGTTGATATATCGTTGCACTGTCTCAGGCCAAGTCTCTCGCCTGTTCTCTTCTTCTAGCCACCGTGCATATCTGCTAGTAGCAATGAATGTTTGGTAGTCAGTTGGTAGGTAATTGCTACTCATCTATTGTCTCCATTCCCTTGTAGTACGCCACGTTCCTTGCGGCTCTCTAGTTTTTGTATATTCATAGCAGCTATAACTTGTAGGCTATAGTTAATATCCCTAGCTACTGCTGCTACATACCACAACACATCGCCTAGTTCTTTGGCAATCTCGTGTGCTTCTTTCTTAATATCTTTACCATCTCGTACAATCTTCTTTACCTTTTCTGCTACCTCACCTGCTTCACCAGCTAGGCCAAGGGTAGGATAGGTTAGCTTGTACTCTTCTGGATAGATGGCAGTCTTATTAGCGCGTTCTTGGTAGGCATTAAAATCCATACTACTCTTCCCCAATCTCGCCACCGTCATTCTTAGTACAGTATACTTCACTAACATAGTTGAACCCCATGCCCTGTAAGAAGGACTTAAAGTTATACATCATGTCTGGTAGGTATCCCTCTGTTTCAAAAGAATGTTTAATAGTTCCTGTAACATTCCCATCTTCATCTGTATGCTCACACTTGAAGGTAATATAATCGTTCACCAGTTTACTCCCTTTGTTTTCTTTAGTAGATCAATCATCTTGTTAAGATACCATACTGCTTTCTCTGCATCCTGAATGGGGTTGCCCTTCTTGAATAGGCGTGAGCCTGTGTACTTAATGACATTACCATGACAGTAGCTAATAGCTTCATACTCACCTAGTACGTCCACGATGTAGTCAATAGTTTCAATGCCACTAGCTGCGTAGTGGGCAGGGCTGTTTACCATGTCAAACTCTGCTTGTGCTTTCATGTAGGCTTCATGTCGTTGTGGGGCTGCCATAACTTTACCTCTCCTGTGTCTGTGTCATACTCACCATTACGTAGTATACGTGCTAGCCTTGCGTTCTCTAGTGCTACTTCTTCTGATAAGCCTTTCTTATTGTACGCAGCAACCACTGTATCCCACGTGCAACCAGAAGACAGAAGTTTATTAGCAGTCTTGGGACCAACAGTTGGACAGCCGCTATAGTTATCTGTACTATCCCCAACCAAAGTTTGGTAAAGGAAATTGTAGTTAGCTTCTGCTTCAGTGATTGTAACCACCTCTTCATTAAGCCAGTGCTGCGCTGGTATAGTAAGTAAGTCCTTATCTTCAGACCAGATAATTGTATCTGGATTAGAAGTACCAAGTATCCCCATGACATCATCTGCTTCTAGTCCTTTATACATTATGGTGTTGTACTTGCTCATCATATAATGTCTTGCATAGCTAAGAAGCATTGGCTTGCGTACATCTTTACGATTAGCTTTGTAATAGGGAGCTACCTTTTTACGGAAGTTATCTTGATCAGATAGAGTGACGATACAGTCTTGAACAGGGGCAGCATCTACTAAGCCAGAGATATATTCTTCTAGCTTGTAGTCTACATCATGTTCCCAAGCATGTAGTGTCCACAACCCATCTCCCCAATGCGTAGGCTTCTCTGCTACCACTGCTGCTTTGTAAGCTATTATGTCTCCATCAATAAGCAGTAGGGTCATCGTGTATATCCCCTTTCTTTTTTTCCTCATCTTTAACATTGTTGAGTGTTACTATCTTGATACCTGTAGTCACTTGTATGTAGTCAAGGTATGACTCAACAATCCACTTGATACATAGGCAGATAGACACGCCAAAGAATGAGGCAGTGAGTATCAACCTAAAGATAAAATCAAAGTCCATGCTGGATACACTCCTTAGCCTGACCAACAGACATCTTGAACCACTCACCTCTACGTTCAGATATCTTCTCAGCAATTTTGTGTGCAGCAGCCTCAGCCTTACGCCTGTCTTTACTGTAGACAGAGTAAGCTAGTACATAGTTACGCAGTGGGCTACTAGTCTGATAGTTATCTAGTCTGTTCTCAGCGTTTATAGCCATGCCTATCTTAACCCACTCAGGCCAAGCAGAGTTAGTAATGATATAGACTTCACCTGCCTTTTCTTCATTGTAAGATCGTAAGACGGTAGCTCCAATAGTTTCTGCCAGTCTCTTTAGTCTATTCTTTTTACGCTTAATACTGTCACAAGATGTACAAGTATATTGTTTTGTACGAGCATTACCATGTGACCAGTTGTCTCCTTCTTGTAAAGATACTGTGCAGTGGATGCAGTTTCTAGTGGGTGTCTGCCCAGCTTCGTCCGTACTTGTATTCACTGTCGAGTCTACATCTGAACTTGAAGTGTTCTTCAACGTCCCGCATACACTTAAGAATAATTCGCCCTGCTTCATCTTCCTGACCTTCCTTTACTATTACTTGTACTTCATCGTGAACAAACGCTACGATGTGTGCTTCTAGTCCTGCCTTCTTGATAGCATCAGCAATGAATACATACCAAGTCTTGCAGATGATTGCTCCACAACTTTGTAATAAAGTATTGAGTGCAGCGTGGCTATGTCGGATAGGAATGATACGTCCATCCAATCCCTTGACCCAACCTCGTTCATCTGCTGCACTGGCAACAGCATCCTTTAGATACTTAAGTGCTGGTAGTTTCTTCAAGAACTTCTTCTTGATTGCCTTACCTTCTTTCGCACCCTTGCCAATGATCTTGCCTGTCTTCTCATCACCACTGCCATAAAGAAATCCATAGATGAATGTCTTGGCCTGATTACGTGACTCAAGACCAGCAGCCTGTTGGTTAGCAGTATGAATGTCACCATTCAAAACAACGTCAGCATATGATCCATTGTCATAAGCAGCCATGTAATGAGCAAGACAACGTAGCTCCAAGCCAGAAGCATCAGCCCCAAGTAGGCTGTAGCCCTTCGGAGATATGAAGAGTGATCTACATTCCTTGCCATACTCTGCACCCAAGCTAGGTATCTGCCCTGTGTTGGGATTAGAATGAGTACAGCGAGAGGTAACAGCACCCATGTGATTAACTCTACCATGTATCTTACCCTTCTCTTCAAGCTTGAGCCATGCTTGCTTACCTGTAGCTAGCTGACCTATTCGTTTGTTGAGGAGTAGGTACTCATTTAGTAGCTTGGCCTCTGGCATATCAATACCAGCCAGCACTGTCTCATCTACCTTAGGCTCACCTGTCTCAGTAAATAGCTCAGGCTTCCAGCCTCGCTTCATTAGTCGATCAGCAATCTGCTGTCGTGATGCAGGGTTGAAGGGGATAGTCTTTGTCTTAGTCTTAAGCTCTATAATAGTAGGCTCAAAGGTATCAACCAACTCCTGCTCAATCTTACCCCTACGTCCTGCAAGAGTGGCATACAATTTCTGTGCAGCCTCGACATCAAAGTTAAAACCTCGCTCCTCTTGCTGGATGAGCAGGGTGTGTAGTCTGTGTTCAAGGTCAAGGGCTGGTTTACTGAAGTCCTTTGACTTGATCCTTTCGTACAATACCTTGGTGACACTCGTGTCTTGTATGCAGTAGGTGAGCATGTCAGAGGTATATGTTGTAAAGCTTTCGCTACCATTATTGAAGTCACCTTTTAGTTCTCCTAGTCTGTGACCCCATGCCTTTAGGCTATGACTACCAATCAACTTAGCAGGGAAGTTTCCCTTCCTGTGTAGCTTGAAGTCTAGTTCCTTTAGGTGAGGCCAGATTGTTCGTGAACATACCAACGTGTCTACGATCTTACCAGTGTAGGTATAATCATAAAGCTTCTTTATCACACGCAAGTCATAGTCAATTACGTTATGTCCAACTAATGTTGTTACATTATCATCCATAAACTGTAAGGCTTCTTGCATCTGTGTTGGGTCAAAGGTGTGTACCTCATCAGTCTCTACGTTTCTGAAGACATGACACCATACTTGATTTACTTCTTTAAGTAAGTTGTCTGCTTCTAAGTCCCATATGTATTCCATACTGTGTCTCCGCACTAGTTAAAATTCTAAGTCTTCATCGTCCTCTTCAAAGAATACCTCTACCATTCTACCTGTATCCTTAATGTACTCTAGGCTATTACACAACCCTGTCTCACCTGACCATCTGTTCTTCAACACTCTGATGTGTGAGATGTGTGGGTTGTCCTTGTCCTGTTGGTTACGCTCAAGTCCTACAACGATGTCACTTAGCTGACCGATAGCAGCACTACCACGTAACTGTGCCATGCTAGTCTGTGCGCCATCCTCATGTCCTTTGTCACCAGATGGACGCTTGAGGTGAGAGATAAGGATGAGGCCACAGTTAAGTTCCTCAACCAGAGTACGCAAGCGAGTCATAGTATTGTCTATCAATCGCCTCTCATCTCCACCCTCTAGTCCACTAACAACGATACTAATGTGATCAAGTACAATGTAATCGCAGCCACAACCACGGACAAGGTAGCGTATCTTGGATAGCAGATTATCACTATCAGTGCTACCCCAGTGATCGTACAGATATACTCTACCAGACCCAACTGTTGCATCAAAGGCATCTTTCAATTCCTCTTCGTTGATGTTAAGTCCTTGTAGGTGGAGAGGTCTGTTGAGTTCGATAGACATGAGGCCAAGGGCAGTACGCTTGATGTTCTCTTCAAGTGCAATGTAACCTATGGTCTGTCCATTGTTGATGAGACTGTGTGCTAGCTCACGTGCTAGTTGTGACTTACCTATGCCACTACCAGCAGTGATGGTTACGATCTCACCCTTACGACAACCACCTGTCTTCTCTTGTAGGCCAGCGTAGGGGTAAGCTACTGCCTCTCTGTCATCTACTGATGTTACTACATCCCACAGTTCAGTACCAGATACGATACCATCAGGTCTGTACGTCTTAGCAGACCATACAGCATTGATTAGTTCCTCACTGCGTCCTGCTTGTACCATCTCACTAGCATCCTTGAGTGGAAGCGTAGCAATCTTGGCCTTGTTGGGTGGTAGGATGTTAGCACACTCACGTGCTGCAGCCTGACCTACCTCATCCTGATCAAACATAAGGATGATGCTGTCGTAACCACACAACCATTCAATGGCCTTAGCAATAGCTTTCTTTGCACCTGCTACACCATTAGGTATACTGACCACACTATACTTGTTGTCAAAAGTTTGACTAAGTGATAGTGCGTCTACCTCACCCTCAACAATGGTAATCATCTTACCCTTGTCACGGCACAGGTGCTGACCATACAAGCCAGCCTCTTTGAGATTACCTAGTACACTGAAGTCTTTGTTAGCAAAGCGTAGCTTCTGTGCTACCACCTCACCATCTTTGTTGTAGTAGCTGGCTACCTGTACTGTCTTGCCATGATACTCAGCTACTCCATAACCCCAGCGTCTTGCAGTCTTCTCAGTAATCTTCCTCTTGATCAGAGCGACAGGCTCTGGTGTAAGGAAGGTATTGTTGTAGTTCTTAATAGGCACTACGTTCTGCATAACCTCTCCTTCTGGTGGGGTGTAAGTGTTACAAGAGAAACAGTAGTGATGACCATCAGTATAAAAAGCATTGGCATCACTACTGCCACATTTCAAACAGGCTTCATGCCCAATGAGTTCGCTATCCTCTTCCACCTAACCCATTCCTCAGGGTACGTGCAGTGTTCTCTAGTCCCTTGGCTATCTCTAGGATTAGATCATCGTCATACTTGATGTCATCTGAGAGCATTGCATGTGCCATGTCATGATAACTTTTAGACTCTGCTAGTTCATGTTGATCTAAATAGACTGATACACTCAAACCATATTCACCAAACTCAGCGTTCATATCTACTTCAGATACCCATTCTTCTTTTATATCTATGATACTCATAGCCACTCCTTAGGTATAGTTCCTTCTGCCCAAACAAAACCTTGTCGGTCTGCCCACTCACCACATGTCATCTTAGTACCATCCTTCCTTTTCTTTGCACCTTGGATCGTAGCACTGGCGTTCTGAAAGACAAAGCGTACATCCAAGTCAGGATACTGTGCCTTCACTGCCTTCATCTTGCGTTGGCTATCCTGTCTAAGATAACCCTTGAGTTCTACAATCATATTACCAACTGCTAAGTCAGGGATGTAGTGACGCTCCACATGGTAGGCCAACTTCTCTGGCTCGTATACATATGGAACGCCACGCTCATCTAGGTCTGAGATAACCCTTGCCTCAAAAGTCCCTTTCGTCATTGACACTATCCTGTGGTGTAACTGAGGTATCATCTTCAAAGCGAGCTTCTTGGTTGTTGTCCTTGGCTACTGCTGCAGCAACAAACCCACCCTCTACTGGCGTTAGTTCACTGGTATCCATAGACTCTGCTAGGTGGAGAATCTGAAGCTGCCTAAAACGTAGTGAAACACCCACTGTCTTGTTACTAAGCATTACATATGGGTAAGGCTCAACCACAATCTTAACTGTGGATTTAGCAGTCACCTTAATTGGCTCAGTAATAGGTGTTGGTGTTTTGCCATCAAGACTACGACTAATTCCCATAGCGGCATCCCACACTACTGGCTTCTGAGTAAATGAACCACCATCCCTCTTCTCAACGACAGCATTAAGCTTCGCTTTGATTAGTGTTTCACCAGTCTCATTGCCATCCATGTCTCTTGACTTGGAACCTGTTGGTACTATGGACAGGGACTCAGAGAGTTGCTTGCGCTTATTCTCAGGAGCTTCCTTGATAGCTTGGTCTAGCTTCTTCTGTGCTAGTTCATCAAGATATTCACATAGTTTTTCAGCACGTTCTGGTTGTAAGTTGATAGCTACATCATACACACCATGTGGTTTGACGAACTTTTTGTTAGGTTCAAAGGCGTTACACCATGCAACAGTTCCTTCGATTGTGATCGTATCCATACAATATCTCCTATGATTATGGATCGTTAGTCTGGCTATAGGTACAGTTTAGAACTATGCAAAAAAGTACTGTGATTTCAGTATGTTCTGCAGGTCTAAATTACCTGTAGCTGGTGGTTGTGGAACATCATTTGTTCCAAGTACGACAGTAGCATGTTCTCGTAGCTCTGTCAATACATCATGTTCAGTATACAACCGAACAAATTCTTCTCGTAATACTTCAGACAAGCGAGGCATGTCAGAACTGTGAGTACCATAGCTGTCGTGTACCATGGCAAAGTCCTTGATGCCCTGCTTCTTACACGTGTTGATAGTCTTAGTCATAGCTGCAGCATCCAGTGAGTGGATGAAGTTAGGGCTCGCACCTGAAGCAGTACGCCTCTTACTCACCTCGTTGTCTCTGTCCTTGTTAAAGATAAGCGCAACTGTAGTACCATTGATGTGTGTCCAGATACGTTTCTTATCTACCTCGTTGTAGTTCTGCATGACCAGCCAGTTAGTAGGTGTAACCCACTCCATGTGCCTGTTGTGTTCAGCATAGACAGCACCCACTTCCTTGATGTAGTCCATCACTTGTCGTGCTGACTCGATGACACCATTGATAGCTGACCACACGTGCTTGGATAAGTAAGCAGAAGCTTTGAACAAGTCATCACCAAAGATGTCAGGCTCACCCTTCTCAATCCTGTCTCGTATCGCTTCGTGAATGTAGGTACGACAGGCGTGGATAGTACCACTGTAAGGTACAATCATCACTGGTCTTTTAGTCAATGCCCTGTTGATACCAAACTCTATAAATTTTTTTGCTAAAATTTCTCCCTGTTCTGCATCCTTTAGGACTGTCCTCATTGCTTCATCTGCTACCTCAGTATAGATATCCTGAGGCAGAGTGGCAGGTATCAGATTAGTAGCCCTACCACCACGCTCATCACGCAGGATAGCTGACAGGTGTTGTAGTCCATTACAGCTACCATCAACAGACGTAGGTAGATGAGATATGAAACCCCAGCCCTGCCTGACTAGGCCAGTAAACTCAAGACACCAGCCTAAGAATTGGTAAGGCTTGTCAGCATCCAGCCACCACACGTTATCGTATGGGTTGTCAGCCACTCGCTTGATCTCATCAGCATTATCCCATGCCCATGACTCACGCTGGTCTAGTGTTACCTTGTCGTTACCATACAAGTTAGCACCATGAATACAAAGCCAACGTGCGTCATCCCAATTGTTGATAGGCTTACCATCTCTGAATATCAGCAAGGCTTTGCTCCAGTCTGCTGACTGAGGTGACATGAAGGTACTACTAGCATACTTGCGTGACCTGAAGTCATTCTGCCACACATAGTAGAACTCATCGTACTTACTGTACTGCTCGCCAATCTGTAGTGTACGCTCCACTTGGATACGTTTACTCACTGTCCTATTGTTGAACGTGTATATCTCGTTGCGTTTCTTTGACCAGTTCTTAAACTGTTGTCTCTCCTCTTCATCCATAGCTGCTGGTTCCTTGTTAAAGGGGTAGCTAGGCAGTGGTCTGTCCTCTCTGGCTGGTAGCCCACCCCACTCCTGTCCACTGTCCCACAGTGAGCGTATAATCGCCAGCAATGGCCTATTGATTTTCCATGCAGTGTGCTGCAGTGTGTTAAGGCAGTCAAATTCCTGAGATAAGTCTCGCTTTTTCAGCTTGGTCATGTGTTCCTTCATAACTTATCCTCTTCTGATTATAGGCACATCATCTAAAAAGCCTGCGTGATACCCACCACCATACACTGCAGTCCAGTCCTTGGGTGGTATGATACAGGGTGTCCAGCGTGGCCTTGCTGTCTCCATGTGTTCATTAAAAGCCTTGACCCATTCCTCTGTGATAGGTGTTGCGCGTAGGAATGTAGTGGTCTTGTTCCTTGCTGTTGATAGTTTCTCTAGTCGTACTACACCTGTGTTCTGTATGACTACATCTACTAGGCGTAGTCCTACATGGATACGTTCTTCACTACTCCATGCTAAGTCTTTGTACCCATCCTTGTTCATCTTGTTAGTCAGACCAAAGCGTCTGGCAGTCATGCCTTTCTCATTGGCTTTCTTGATTGTGTTCTTTGCTATGCTGCCCTCTGCAGCTATCCACTTATCAAGTCTGTCCTGCATCTCTACGTTAGAACCTATAGCCTTTGCCACTTTCATTAGTGTGTTAGACTTGCTGATCCCATCAACCATAGACACAAGCGTTAGGTATGCTACCTTGTCAGGTGCCATGTCTTGCAGTCTCTTGTAAGCTATGTCTCTGTTACTTGTTGGTGTGTTCTGTAGTTTCTTTACACCATCTGCAGTAGCAGATACGACAGTAGCTATGATAGTCCTGCCATGTAGGGTGGCAGACTCCCTGCCCTTAGCCATGGCACCATCTCTTTCCTTACGAAATCTGTTGATACCTGCAGTCAACATTTCCTGTTCAAGTTGCAGTTGATTTTCTAAACTGTACCCCAAGAGAAGACCCCCCTGTTACATATATAGTATTATACTAGTAGTGAAAGCACTGGTACTCCTACTATCATAGTCAACATAACTAGGAACTGTAGTCCTATGAAGTTCTCGTTGTCTGTGTAGTATCCAAGTATACCTGTGATTAGTATAGCGATAAGCATTAGCCATACAAAAGCTTCCACTACTCCTCACCATAGTGAGCCATCATCCACCCCTGTTGTGATGTGGTTACTTCTCCTTCTGGTTCCTCTGTCCACTCAGCTAGACAGTTAATACAAAAGCACTCCTTCCTCTGATCTACTGCGTACAGGGCTTCAGCCCCTGTGTTATTACAGTATGGACACTTAACATATCCCATGCTCATGACTTTCTCTCCTCTTTTACACGCAGTAACTTCCCCTCTGTATACCCCATCTTAAACTTGATGTGATACTCAGCTAAGGTATCCTCATCATACTGGTTGTCGTACTTCACGGCGTGATAGCCGTTGTGATATCCCATGATATAGGCATCATCGTACTTGTTGCGTCTTAGCTGGTGCTTGTAGTTATTCATCGTCTGCCTCCTTCTTGATTGCATAATTGCTTTTGTTACTGGTGTTATCCTCATGTCTTAAACAAGTCCATTGGATAATCACTTTTTTGTACGCCTGCCCTACGATAGATGCTTGCAAGCCATGTGTACCTGTCTTCCTCATCTTGTATCATATTCATGTCATGTTCTGCCATCAATCTATAGTCTTCATGCGTCACTACCTTATTCACCTTCATGTCTGGATCACCCCACACCATTTATCTCTTACCCTTCTTTCTCTTGTTGGCTTGTTTCTTCTTACTAGGTTGCCACTCAAACATTTCACCAGCCTTCATAGGTGCAATGGTTGTCCACTTAAAAGTACTGTGAGTGTGTTTAGTGCGTACCCCTACGCCTTGAAATATAGGATCATTCTTCATTACTCTACCCCTTCACTGCTACGATTAAAACTACCACTACTCCTATCACATACAGTAACAGAACACAACCCACAAAATAGTCTTGAGGTTCTAATATTTGTAACTGATTGTAGACACAGAGTAATGTAT
>Ga0208791_1000201_pt1 | contig 31154 bp, 42 predicted proteins | sample 11_taG_FD_184084 | JGI IMG/M metagenome (GOLD analysis project Ga0208791, IMG submission 184084) | Marine viral communities from the Subarctic Pacific Ocean - 11_ETSP_OMZ_AT15265 metaG (SPAdes) (version 2) | ecosystem: Environmental > Aquatic > Marine > Oceanic | place: Pacific Ocean | collected...
AAAAAATTAACGCGGGGTTGAGGTATCCAGAACGGGCGCGAACTGGCAATGAAAAACTACCTGGCTTTTATCATATGCTGCTCCTGGCTGCAAGCAATAACACGAACAATTGTTCGGGTTTTAACCGGGAAGCAGGGGCTGCAGTAACCACAGGAACACAAAATACCGTAGTTGGTAAGCCAGCTGCCTGGTTAACCGGGGGGACTGCAGCTGTAAACCCGAACAATTGTTCCCGATTCGGCCCGGTTCCCGCAGCAACCGCCTGGGTAAAAAAACTACAGCTGCAGAAAACACAGCAGTCGGCCAGGTAACCGGGGTAATCCCGAACAATTGTTCCGAGGCTGTCCCGGTTGTGCCTGGGAAATAACCTACAGCGGTGTTTTGTTTACCTGTGGTTATAATATATAGGCTATATATAGGGGATTATCCCGATCCGAGTCCCGATTCAGCCCGGTTGCAGCCCCGATCCCGAACAAATGTTCGGGTTGCCCGCTGCTTAAAAATAGCGCCTGGTCCGGTGCAGCTAACCCGAACAATTCATCGGGTTGTACCCGCTGCTGGAGCCCCGATCCCAGGCAAAAACCCGGTTTTCCCCCGAAAACCCGAACAAATCGGGGCCTCCAGGGGGTCGTCTGGCCCACCCCCGATTGTTTTCCCGAACAATTCTCTACTCTGGATTACAATTCGTTATAGGGATTATCTCGTGATCTATGGTATTTTCTGAATTTTCTTTAGGCGTGACATCGACCATGCGTGTTTTAGCACGATCCATAAACTCTTGTAGTTTAAGGGCTATGTCTTCTCGGCTCATAGCGTCCAAATTTTCGTGCGTGACGTGGCTTCTATTGACCATGAGACCCGTGACCTTCAAACGAAGCTCTTCTGCCTTTATAGCGGCTGAGTAGTTGCCAGCACTCCAAGCTTCATCTCGAAGTCTCTGCATATCCCGAACCGACTTGGTTACTGTGACACCGAACTTACTTTCCAGTTCCATTCGCATCTCTTCCATCCGCTCTTTTATTCTCGGATTGTTGAGAAGCTGGACGGCTGACACATTTGCGTTCTTGTACCCAGCAGCTCTTGCTGAGGCAGTTTGTGTTAAATCTTTGTGTAGGTAATTATCCAAGAACTTTTGTTGCTGTGGTGATAACCTTGGCTCACCTTTTCTTGACTCACCGACTTTAGACATTTGAAACCCCGATTATGTTACGCCCCGATTATCGTTGTTATTGGCTACGAGGTCAAGCCTAACTATTCCCACACCTGACCGATAACAACGTTACTTTAATTTACGGTAAGGGGGGTAAGGTATATACCCCCCCCTATAAGGGGGGTAACGCAATTAACGTAAAATAAGTGTTTGATTTTATTACATATTCTACGTTAAATGGCACTTTTAACGTAATTAACGTAAACGGCTAAACCATTGATTTAATTCAATATTCTACGTTACGTTAATTACGTTAAGTTTTAACGTGGTTTTTTTTAACGTAAAATATCGTTTAAAAACAATGACTTAATTTTTAGCCAAAAAAGGCTTTACTTCTTGGAAGGTGTGGGATAAATTAGGCATTACCACAACAAGAAAGACGATCATGTACTGTAAATTCTGTTTAACAGATACGGCTAAGAAAACAGGTAGCTGGGTTCGAGGGAAGAATACTCGACACTACTACCTTTGTGATCTTTGCGGTGAACGTTGGACAAGTGATCAATCCCCTGAAGAGTTAGATTTTGTTCCTTGGGATAGTTTTACTTGGGAGTGGGATATTAATGAACCACATGAGGGAGAAGAATAATGATTTGGTCTGATAACTTGAAAGTTTTTCTAATCCAAATGTTTGGTCATGAAATAAAAACTAAATCAAATTTTCAGAGGGTAAGACATCAAGCTTGGTTGCCTTGCGAACCCAATGAAGAACCACCATTTTGAAGGAGAGAAATAATGCCTAATTGGGTAACAAATGAAGTGACGTTTACTTTTGACATGAGCCATCAGAAACGTAAGTTTTTGGATTTTGTAAAGTCCGATGATAATCCATTTGACTTTAATAAAATCATTCCGATGCCAAAAATCTTTAATGACATTTGCCAATCAAAATCTGGTGGCAATGGACTTAAATGGCATTATCAAGATTCAACCAAGCCAAATGGTGTTGGAGAGCGCCTTACTGAATTAGAGGTAAGTCGTTTAAAGAAAGAGCATGGCACTCTTGGTTCTTATGATTGGTGTTGTGAGAATTGGGGAACCAAGTGGAATAGCGTTCATCACGTTGAGACAGATAACGATGATTATGACGATGAATTATACGTTTGGTTTGGTTTTAACACCGCATGGTCACCCCCGACACCGATTGCCCATTTTCTGAGGCACAAGTTTGAGGGCATCAAGTTTCGTTGGTTTTACCGCGATGAGAGCGATATGTTTTGCGGTTACTTAGATGATGATATTGGAGGATTTTGATATGAAATTAGAATTAAAAAGCATTAAACACGCTCAGTGGAAGTCTGAGGAAACTCAATGTTATGACGCTAAACTTTATGTTGACGGCAAGCCATTTGCGCTTGTCGGCAATCATGGTCAAGGCGGTGCTGACACTGAATATCAAGACCCTAGATTTAAGGGCGATTATTTAGCAAAGCGCAATGCGGTAGAGCAATATTGCCGTGAAGCATATAAGTTCAAAGGTTATAAAGGCGTTTGGATTAACGGTAGTATGGAACACGCTTGCCATGTTTTGTTGGAAGATCATTTAGAGATCAAGCATTATAAGCCGTTTTTAAAACAGATTTGCGGAATTACCAACGGTAGAATGTGGAGTTATGGCAAGAACTTAAAACCGACCAAAGAGAACATGGACAGACTTAGAGAGAATGGCGAAGTGTTCTTGAATGAGTTGCCAGAAGACGAGGCGATTGCAAAAATTAAAGCAACCGCATACGTTAGGAAGGGAGAGGCCACATGATAGTTGAATACACATTAGATGATTTCGATAAGTTGTATCATACAAGTTGTGAAAGCTTTTATGAGAGCCAATGGAATAGATTTGAAAGAAATAACTCTAGCTATGAGAAAATAGAGTTAGATCCCGATAAGAAATACATCATGTATTGGTTGTCTCAGCACGAAAAATTAACCGCGCTTTTGACGATGAAAGTTCTGAGTGCAAAGGGTTTTGAGGCTCATATGTTGTGGGATATGTACAGTAGCCCCAACCCCGATTGGTGCATTATGACCGACTACAGGTCAAAGAGTTGGCGCCTTCAAGATGAGATGAATGATGCTTAGACACGTTGATCTTTGTTCGGGTATTGGTGGCTTTAGCCTTGGTTTTGAGTGGGCTGAGTTGTCTACCCCGATTTTATTTTGCGACACCGAGGAGTGGTGTCGTAAGATACTCGCAAAGAATTTTCCAAATGTACCCATAGCTACAGATGTAAAGGAGTTAGCACATGACCCAGAAAGACTTGTTCCCGACTGTGACATCCTCACGGCGGGATACCCATGCCAACCCTTCTCCGTCGCGGGAAAGCAAAAAGGCACAGAAGATGACCGCCACATCTGGCCGTACATCCTTAGAATTGTTGCACACAAAAGACCGACTTGGTGCGTTTTCGAAAACGTTCATGGTCACATCGCCTTGGGTCTCGACCAGGTGTTGCTTGACTTGGAAGCCGAAGGCTACGCCACAAGGACGTTTATTGTTCCAGCTTGCGGTGTCAACGCTCCCCACAGAAGAGACAGACTCTGGATTGTGGGCAACGCCCAACACGATGGATCATCTACCGCCAAGGTCGGAGGAGTCAACGAAGAAGATGCAAGAGGGGCATCGCAAGGGCAGATCCAGACCGAGCAACCTTCGAGAACAAGTGGACGAGAAGACGATGGATCTTTACGTCAAGAACTGGCCGACTCCAACGGCATCGGACGTGGAGGGGGGAACAGCGCAGGACGTGGAGTTGGAGAACGGAACGTTCAGTCGGAAGAACAAGGACGGAGTTCGGTGGGGCGTGAAACTGAGAGACGCAGTGAATCATACAGAGAAGATGTGGCCGACACCCAGAGCGAACAAAGTACACCCGATGATAACGGAGGAGAACAGGGAGAAGTTAGCGAACCGCAACAAGTCCAACCTAGAGGAAGTGATAGCTGGGGAGGTAGGGGATGCAACTGGGAAACTGAACCCGACGTGGGTAGAGTGGCTCATGGGATACCCAGAAGGGTGGACAGACTTAAAGGACTAGGCAACGCGATTGTGCCACAGATAGCAATGAATATAGGATTAGCAATAAAGGAGGAAGACAATGAAAATAAAATCTAAATACCCCCAGAAGTTAATTGATAAGGCGCACGATCTTGCGTTTCGAGGTGAGCTTTCAAACAAAGCCATAGCTAAGAAGCTAGGTTTAGAGCCTAATCAGTTGCATTATATTATTTATAAATTAAAAGATAGTGGTGCTTGGGTTAAGGATATGAAGAAGGTTATGAAGAAAGCTTCAAAACCTGTTGAGCCAAAGAAAATAACAATTACAGAAAGTTTTTTAAACTTTTTTATCTCTGAGAGCTTTAAATGAATGTAGTTGATGAAAGTGAGAACTGCCATTCCTGTATGGGCAAAGGTTTGTATACCGAGTACGATGATAGGATCGGTGCTTACATTACAGATCGTTGTTATTACTGCCAGGGAACTGGTCACAGAACGATTATTGTGACTGAGAACAAAGAGTTAGATAACGTAGTTAGTGTTGATTTCAACACAAAGTGACAAGATGATTTAATTTTTACGCTCCAAGGCTTGTTGTGGTGATGGCCTGTAAAAATTTGCATCTTTAGAAAAGACGCCCTGAATTTATTTCTTTCGCGGGGCGTCTTTTTGCATTTTAGCTGGAACGCTGCGGGCAAACCCGAACAAATATTCGGCTTATTTTGTTGATTTACGGGATTTTTTTATATATCGTCGGTGTTAAATCACTATGGAGCGCTACTATGGCTGAAGAACCTCTTAGTTTTCAAGCTTTTGTTGAAGATGAATTAAGGAGAAATCCTAATCAAACAGCAATGAACGCAAAACGTAAGTACAAAGGCTACAAGGCTGATTTTTTAGCTAATTTAGAAAAGCTTAAAAAAAATGGAGGATTGCCCGATCCAGTAACTGACCCAGGATATATTAACCCACTAATTGAGCCAGCAATTGTTAATCCAATTTTAAATCCTAAGCCTCCAAACCCACAAGAACTTAAAGACAAATATTCTGATCTTGATCCAGGTTTTTTTGACGCTCCAGAGTTTCAAGATTATTTATCGGCAGGTAATGGTATTGGAACTATGGATATGTATAACAGCCCTTACTTTGGTATGGGCGGTTCTGGTAGTATTGGTAAAGCGCAAGATAGAGCATACGAGGCTTATTTAGACCGAATAAAATCTGCTGATGCTGCTCCAGTTGTTACCGATCCAGTCGCTGATATGGACCCTACGCAAGTAGATCTACCTTTGGTGCAAGAAGGTCCTTCTGAAGTTATGTCTTTTGAAGATTATAAAATGAGCCAACCAGTGTCTGGACTTGGGCCTGAATCAGATGAAGCATACCGTGAAAGATACAAAAAATATGTAGATTTTTATAACAGTGGTGCGCCAGAATTTGTACCTCCACAAGAAACTCCTACAGTTCCAGGCACAGAAGTAGTGCCAGCTAATCCTACTGCCCCTCCAACAAACTCAGCTCCCGCAACGCCAACTCCGGGCGTCAGAAGTTTGGGAGATGGACTTGGCGCTCAGTTAAGACAGTTGTTTCAGCAATACATGGGCAGCAGACAGCAATACCCGAACAATTATTCAAGACCTCTTGTTAGACCTATGGATCAGTACAGAACAGCAGTTACTGATACGGATGAATATAAGGCATATAATCAATATGCACAAAGTTTAGGTCCAACTGAAGAACAAAGAGCGGAGCTTCAAAGATTGCAATCAGCTTTCGAAGGCACTGATGCTTACGGTCAGTTTAACCAGCAAAGACAGCAAAGAAGAAATTATATGCAGCCACTTGGCTACGGCGGAGGTTATGGTGGAGGCTACGGCAGTGGTTATGGTGGTGGTTTTCAAGGAGGCTTTGGTGGTTATGGAGGTGGTTATGGAGGGTACCAACAACCGTCTTATCAACAGCCTTATTATCAACCGCCAATGCAACAACAATTGTATTATGGTGGTGGTATTATGGGCGGAAGCTCTTATGGTTACCCGAACAATTATTCGAGTTATCAGCAGCCTTATCAACAACCTTATCAAATGGCGCAACAATACCAGCAACAACCAGCATATCAATCTTATGGAAGTGTTCAGCCGCAATATCCAACGCAATATAGCTCTTATGCGTCCCCATTTGCTAATTCAATTAGGTAATTATATGTTATAACCTTCTTTTCTAAGGTTTTTAACAAATTTATCTAATTCTTCCCTGGCTTCCCAAAGGCGTAATCTTACATTATGAGCTTCATTATTTCTGTTTTTATCTTCTTGTAATCTATCTACTGCCCGACGCAAAAAGTCTAACTCTGCATTTTGCGCCGGGTGTAATGATTTTAGTCCCATTTTGCATCACCCTTTAGAACAATGGCGTTACCTACAATACCAGTTTCAGCGTATCTTGTGGCTTCTTTGTTCCAGGGTAGATTAAGCAACATACCTTCCTCATTGACCAAGACTTGAATATCTGGGTCACTTGGAGAATGTACCATTTCAACAAGACCGCCAACAATCTCTTGAGCTTGTTGCAGCGTTGGTTTTGTTTCTAATGTGTCAAATACTTTTAACATCTTTACCTCCTTTCATTTAATGTGGGATTTTTAACATATACTCCCATTGTTGTCAATGATTTTCTCTTGCAGTTCTAGCCTCGTAGATACCTTGAGACATAACGCCATTCATGGTTCCTAACCACTTTTTAACACCACCTTGAGAAAGTCTGTAAACATCAATACGACCTTCTTCTTGTAACGTTGTGATCGTATTCTTTATGGTAGATGAACTAACTTCTTTGAGCGCTAAAACGCATGGCTCTGAGGAAGAGCTAACACGTATTGCTTCATAGGCTCCATCATCACTACCGCCTTTGGTTACTGCCATTCCATGTTCCTCGCACATAGAAATAAACTCATACATATGCTCAAGCCTTAGTCGCACTGCTGTAGATAGAGCTAAGTTTCTAATGTCCACAGACCTATCTTCAAGAAGGCCACTGCTTTGATTCCTTATAAAGTGTCTGATTTCTCGGTTTGCAGGGCCATTAGATTTAACCACAGCACCATCAAAGACAGAATTACGAGTATATGTAACGCCAAGGTCTTTACACCGCTGACGCCCCATTTTCTCATCTACTTGCCAGACGCTGAATGCGGAGCGTACACCGTCCACAATTGCTGATGTACCTCTAATTAAGTTACGAGCCTGTTCAGGCGTTGTAATCACGTCGCTGTCTCTTATTTTAGCCATGTGGTGGTTTACCATGACAGTCGCACCAGTTTCTGTAGCTAACTGTGCAAGCATACCCATAAATGCAGCTCCTGCCGCTGGGTCAGCATTGATATCTGCATGAACAAAAGATGCCATCGGATCTGCAACAAACAGAGCTAGGTTATCTATCTCAAGTATTTGCTCATACAACCTCTCAAATTCTGGAGCCATGATGTATGTATTGTCTACCTTTTGCATCATTGGAAACACACCGCCCAGGTTTGGCAATGGTAGTACACGCAAATCATGTTGGTAATCACTTCGAGCGTTTAACGGATCAAGTCTTTCAATACGCCTGTGCAACTCATCTTTATCATCCTCTGCTGACATCAACACAACATTACCATGATTGGCTACAAAGCCACCAAAAGAACTCTGCATTGATTCTCCAGATGCAACCTTCATTGCGAGATCTAACGTCATCATGCCCTTACCGCTATCACCAGCCGCTGCAAACACGACTGGCACACCAAGAGGTATTGTATCTGCAATTAAAAACTTTTGTTCTGGTGCAGCGCCCACAAACATATTGGAGACAAGTAAACTCTCATCACGTAAAGATATGTTTTGTTTTGTTTTATGCTGTGGTGCGTTTAAAAAGTTATTTACATCAAAACCCTCAGAGATAGCATCAGAGGCATCCCATTTGTCTGGCTTGCCTCTTGGAGGCGTTAGCATGGTCACAGAGGTAGCTCCAGCCTTTGTCGCTAAGTCTTGCACTAACTTTGCTACTTTGACCCCTGCGCTATCGTTATCAGGCCATAGAATGACTTGCTTGCCCTGTAACGGAGAGAAATCATAGCTAGGTGCAGATCTAACAGAAAGCATACCAGCGCCCCCTAAATGACAGGTGGCTGTATGACCCAAGGAGTTTAGATCGTCTGCACACTTCTCACCTTCAACCCATATGATGCGCTCTGCTTCTAATATACCCGGAATGTTGTACAAAGGTCTTGTATCTGGCATTTTAGGAAACGTACTGTTGCCAGAGAATTGACGAAACTCTTTCTTAGCCTTGCCATCATTACCTCGAAGAACCTCTCCATCTTCGCTCCTAGATATGTAACGCCGTACAAGGCATATGATCTCACCCTCACTAGATGTATAAACGTGTTCACCATCATGTGGTGTGTTTATGTCAATCTGCATCTTTTGAGGTTTTGGGCTTTCCTGGTTAAGATTAAGATTGACAGGGTTCTCTGGTGGAGGTGGACGAAACTCTGGCCCTAAGTAATCAGCAAAGTATTCAGACACGTCTTGCAGCGTCATACCTCGACCTTCCATCATAATCTTTGTAATACCGCCAACGCCTTCATGGGTACTGAAATCCATACCTTGCATGAAATCAGATCTATTAGCATCAACAGATATCTTTAGTGACTTTCCCTTTTCTCCATCTAAAGAACCAATTTCAAACTGTGTTCCTCTCATTATCCCATTGGGATATGTATCAATTAACGCTTGTAATTGTACTGATTTTGGAACTTTTTCACTAATATCGTCTGCTAGATTTTTTGATTTTGTATTACCAATTCTAAGTACGCCCATTTTTCCACCCAATTTATATTTTTATTTTTATTGCTCCCAACACGCATTCTGAAAATCACAGAACCTACACAAATAAAAATCCTTACTCTGTGCGATGCGTGGTAGAATGTCACCTGATTTAATTGCAGTCAAGATATTTACCGCTTTGTCGCTTGCTGACTGAGCAAGGTCTTTATCAAAAGGAACTAATTCATAATAGATTTCACTTGTGTTTTTATTAACAACCGTAAACAAACATGGGTTGTCTGATAGTTCCATATACGCCTGGTACAAAGCTATCTGAGTTGCATAAACTTTATTAGCTTTTGCCACACCAAGCTTAACAAATTCTTTAAACTTTCTATCATTTGCAGATTTGTTTTCCCACAACAAAGGATAGTTCATAGTGACAGGTCCATCACAGATAACGCCATCTATGTGGCCTTTAATCTGATCATCAGCTATTGAAAAACCAAACTGCTTACCATTGGTATCTTCTGTTCTTAAATCAAACTTTGCATCTCTTAACCACTTTGCAGCGTAATCTTCAATCTCATGTCCAAACTGAAATATACGCAATGTTCTAGCACTAAATTCTTTATCCTTGTCTGATGGATACCCCATAAACCTGTATTGAATTTTTCTTGAACACTCCTCTCCAATGGAAGAAGCACCTATGTACTTCCTCTTTGGCTTTTTATTATTAACCTCAACGATTGCTTCATCAACTGCAAACTCAATGTGGTCAGTAATATTCTTAAAAGGGGATACTGGTTGTTGCGCTGACGCCAGTTGACTCATAGTAATCGTCTTCGAGTTTTCCAATTTTTACCTCCGCTTCTATTCTTCGTGCATTTTGCAAACCAAAAATTAAGGTTTGAGCATCTTTATCTGTTAAATCACATAATCTTTTTTCCCACCCAATGCCTTTGCAAATAAGTGACAACTCCTCCATAGGTTTTCTTAAATCTGTATCCATATCTCTCCCTCAATGTATTCTTTTATCGTCTTCGTAGTGGCTATATAAATCCATAACCATTTTTATTTTCTTCTTATCAATTTTGTGGTTTTCAAAAAACAAATTCATTATCTTATCTGGGTTTACTTTTATGTAAGCTATCCCAAACAAAACTATTTTTTTTAAATCTATTAAACGATCAGTATGTTCATCAACAATTTTTGTTGCTGTGTCATGTACTTTTTTATCGTCATTTGGATTATCTGCCCAGCATATCATGTCATATTCTTCTGTGTTAATCTCACCAGAATCGTTCTCTAGTGCTAACAGTATTGACATTTCAAATCTTGGCATCACTCTTTCCCTGTTGACATTTCTCCGCCCAAACTAGCGTAACCTATTTTGTCTACCCAAGAGTCTTCATGGTCTATAGTTTCAACTAATCTACACGTCTTTGTCCAGTCCATCATCAACGCAATATGCCCTGGTGTCAAATGACCATGCGTTTTTATGGCTCCATCAACGATAACATTCCAACCAATTGCTATGCGCTCATGGTTAATTTTTGCATCACCGTACACCTCAGCTCGATCACCATTAACCAATTCTTTTGCTGAATCAATTAAATCATTTCTCTCCATTACCAATCTCCCTCACCATTTTATCAATATCATTTTTGTTCCAAAGATAGCTTAACCAACAAGCCGCTTTGTATTTGTCCCAAGAAAAATCCATTGGGCTAACAGTGACACCATTTGACTTTAAATGTTGCACTTGCAAAGCAGACGGAGTTTGTGAAAGCCATCTTTTTGTTTTGTTAGCTGCACTACTATCTTCAATCTCTCGAAGAAAATCATCTGCTGCAGAAGTTGCTTGCACACGAGCGCCAATAGAAACAGCCCTTAATTTACCATGTTTAGATTTAACAATAGCTATAGAAGTATCATCTATCGTAGCAACTAAACCAAATCCTTGAAATCCTGTAGCCATCATACAAGATCCATTGCCAAAAATATCTAACCATCTGAACGGAGATAATTGCATTAAATCGTATTCTGTTAATGAGAAGTCTGATAGTTCTGACTTTGCAACGCCCTCAAAACCATGACCACAATTAGGACATACTCTTGAGTTAGCTGGAATGATGAAATCACACTCTGGGCATTGTTTCTCAATTCCCATTCCTTCAACGTTCTCTGGAGCGCCGTCTAGGTTTACGTTCTCATCTAAAGCACCATGCGTTAAGATACTGGTGCCAAAATCTAAAACAATGCAATCTTTCTTAATTAATCCCGGATATATCTCTGGGTCAATGATACGCAATCCACGCCCAATCATCTGAACCATTGTAGATTTGTATGAGCATGGCCTAGTGAGAACAATGCACGAAACAGGTGGAGCGTCAAAACCTTCAGTTAAAACAGCTACGTTTATTACAACCTGGACATTACCAAACTCTAAACTCTGCAAAATATCTGCACGTTCATCAGAAGGCGTTTCTCCAGTTACGATTTCTGCATTAATATCATTTGCAACAAACTCATCAAGCAAAGCATTTGCGTGGCGAATAGTAGAGCAAAACACAACGGTTTTTCTATCTGAAGCCTTCTCTAACCACTCTTTGACCACACGCTCATTAATGATTGTACGGTTCATAATTGCTTCAACTTGCTCCATATCAAAATCGTTAGCAAGCTTTCGAACTTCTCCCAATTCGCTCTGCACACCAACGTCAATAACGTAGGCAGTAGGTTTTACTAAAAAGCCCTCACGAATTAATGTAGTTAATTCAATCTGATGTGAGCAGTTGTTAAAGACACTCTTTAACCCTTTTCTATCTCCACGATTAGGAGTGGCTGTAAATCCTACGATTTCAGCGTTGTCATTGTCTTCTCGAATTGCATCAATAATCTTTTGATATGTCGGAGCGGCAGCATGGTGACTTTCGTCTACAACAACCATATCAAACTTAGGTCTATTGCGTAAGTTTGCATCCCTGGACATTGTTTGAACCATAGAGAAAACAGCTTCTCCATCCCAATGTTTCATTGAGCCGTTCACAACGCTAGTCGTAATGTAGGGATTTACTTTATTAAACTTAACGCTGTTTTGTTCAACCAGTTCATCTCTATGTTGAAGAACTAAAACACGTTTTCCTTTTTTATGTCTCTTGCCAATTAAGGCAGACATCATGATAGTCTTTCCAGCCCCTGTAGGAGCAACAACAATTGTGTTGTTATGTTTATCGAGGGCTGTAGACGCATCTGACACAGCGACCTCTTGATAGGGTCTTAATAACATTTGATTTCCTTACGCTACTGGAAGTTGGGGGGTTAGCGGCTCACGGCCCCCCGATCCGTGTTTCTAGCAGACAACCAAGAGTCCTGCCGCTAGATTATTTATTTGCCCAACTAGGAATAGGACCACCTGATCCTGGTTGTGCTTGTGCCTGTGGCTGGTGCGTAGGTTGTTGCACCTGCGGTGAAGCGTAATTACCCGAAGGAATGAACTCTTTTTGGTTTGGTGTCAACGCTACCATGAGCTTGTTTTGATCATCATAACCATTTGTACCCTTCTTGATACCAACTTTAGCACAGATTTCCATACCAGTCAAAGCGTCCACGCCAGAGATCTGACGACGAGACTGTGCTTCTGGAGACATATCCGCTGGGTCTAAGTTATTTGCGCTTTCAATAATTGATCGCAAAGTGCGTAAACCAATCTCTTTTGCTAATGGAATACCACTTTCACCCATCTTGTCACCATCAACAAAAATTCTGTCCCAGAACTTACGACGGTCAAACTGACCACCAATAATTGTAAACTCTAGTTCCATCCATTTTGCAGATGAAGTCTGTGATGCTTTAAACCACTGACCATTACCAAACTCTGGGATTGATGTTTCGCCCATCTTTACCAAGATCGTCGCCCTTGCTACTGTGCCAATCGGAATTAGAGTTCTTTCCATTTGACCTGTTTCTGGCTGTACTTCATTTAAGTTAATCATTTTTATTTACCTCTTCTTTAGGAGCTTGTGTTTTAGGATCGACAAAATTCAACGGTCTTTCAGACTGAGGTTTGCCGCTCCCCATTTTAGCGATCAGTTTACCTAAGTGTGGCTCTTCGAGCGCGTCAAGACGACCAGATCTATCCTTTGCTGGATACCCCCAATCATTTAAAGCATGACACACAAAAGCCCTGTAGGGTCCGTTCTCGCCAGTTAAAATAGACATTGTAATCATCTCATCTACAATGCCTGGTAGTTCACGCCCTGTCTTAGAGCCTTCGATTTGTAGAGAATATTGCTTTCGATTATAATCATCTGTTGTTTCATCTAAGATACCAACAAAGATTACATTCTTTTCTCTAATGTGTTGAAGATGTGTTAGCCAAGCCATCATCTCACGACCATGCAGACCATAAGCAGATCTGGTATCTAACTTACCTGTTCGATCTGATCTACTTTCTGGTTGTTGTTGACACCATTGAAAACATAAACGTCCGGCAACTGTGATTGAGTCAATAAACAAAGTATCGTACTTGTTCATCATTTCTTCACGCTCACCATAAATAGACGAAACATAGTCAAAGTGTGATTTACCATAAGGCTGATCTTCTGCCAGTGACGGATTAGGACCACCCAAGAAGCACGCAAAATCTCTGCATTCCCCCCAGGTTCTTGGCCTAATCACATCAACAGGCCACCCCTCAATGGCTGCATCTCCAGCTTCAAGGTCAAAGAACAATGTACTATCATAGTCTAAAGTTCTAGCAAGAGTTGTTTTACCAACTCCGCTAGGACCACATACCACAATCTTATGACCTCGTTTTTCTGCCATACGTTGATCGGCAGTTATAATATTTAAACCCATTCTAGTCCTCCAATTCTACTTTGAAAGAACCAATCTCGGTGGTTCTACAAGTTTGCAATAGATCACGAACATCTGGAGTAGCCGCATTATATTTGGTTTCCTCCACATGATAAGTAATTTTTGCGTAATGATTTGCATTCACTGGGGACATACTCGTGAAGACTTCTTTCAAAGCCTCCTGGTCCCAAGTAACTTTCTTAGTGACTTTTACTTTGAACTTCATGTTATCAACTAAAACGCTAGTTGTACCAAAGTCCTTTCCAAGTTCACTCAGTTTTTGACGTGCAATTGGTAAGTAAGATTCTGAAAGCTTTTCATCAATCTCTTTTACCTGAACCTTCAACAAACGGATTTGTTGAGACAGTTCGTCACGACGAGTAAACAATTCAATATTTGACATAATCAACCTCTCTTAGTTATTTTAATCTGCTAGAACGTTAAAATATGACCGATTAATTTATTATGTCAACTACTTTTTTTTAGATAAGTATATTTCTATGCCAAGACACGCTTTCATAAGCTTCTTTTTTAGTTTAAATTCAGGGGTTTCTACACCTTTGGCATCTTCAATAATTTCTTCCCAATCACCTTCTGGATTTTGTCTTTTGTATCTAAAGTCGGCTATGTAAGCACAGATCTTTTGACCATTCACCTCCAGATTAAACCTTACTTGCAGCTCTAAATCTTTTACAGTTTTGGCGCGTTCAAGGGATTTTAGGTACAAATATCGTTCTGATTCCCACTTAGAATCAAATTTAATATTATTGATAATAACTTTTTTATTACCATATTTGGGTCTTGACCCAAGCCTTCTGGGATTATATGTTGTTCTTGCTAACATTATTGGGAAGGAACCTCCATGCCAAACCCCGGAAAATATAAATCAGTAGGACTAAACCTTGAAGCTTATGGTAAGCTAGTATTCATAGCAGATCAAGAGGATCGCGCTATAGGGCGTCAATTGTCTCGCATGATAGACCAGGAATACAATAGAGTATCTGCAGCTACAGGGCAGCAAATGACTAGAACTGAGACTGTAAGAACACCAGTCGGTAGCGGTCTAGGTGGCTATGCTGTAATTGAAGACTAAAGAAGATCGGCGCTTCCAAGCCCACCAAGTAAGCTCGAAGCTACTGCTGGGTTTTGCGCCGCTCTTTGTCTTATATTACTTTTTCTTATAGCTTCTTGCCTTATTTGCTCTATAGGACTTAAAGGTGCTGCAGGTGTTGGGGCTTTAGGAGAACCAGAAAAAATATCTTGTTGAAAAAGCTCAGATTGAGGTGGCGTTACAATTGGAACAGGCGTGCTTTGATCTGAAGCTTGATTATAAGCTGCACGAGGCACCCCTTGACGCGCAACTTGACCAGACCCCGCTAAACCAAGACCTGAAACCTTACCTGCTTGTTGTGCAATTTTTTGTAATCCAGACAAGTTTGCAGCATTTTGTTGTGTCATTTGATTTATTGCCTGAGAGGTACTCATACCAGACTTTTTAAATTTTATATATTGTTCTAACTTAGCTGTGTCGTTAAATATTTTTCCTAAGAAACTAAATTTTGCTACTTTACCTGCATTTTTAAGAGGATTACTTGCAAACCCTACCGTAATTCCTGCCGTTGCTATTGCGCCTTCTTTTCCAAAATCCCCAAGACTTTCTAAATCTTTTCCAAGTTCTTTAAGATTTTTTAAATGCTCTTTACTATATATTTTTTCAAGAACTCCTGGTTTGTAACTATCTAAAGCTTTACTTAAACCAGCAGATGCTCCTTTAGTTGAGAAAATATCCTGGTCGACGTATTTAAGGATGTCCTCAGTAATTAAACCCCTTATTTGTTCTAAAGCAACTGGGTCGTTTCTAAAAAAATTTAATGTTCTTGACACTTCTGTCTGTGTCATTTTTGGATTTATTACTAATCTAGCAGCGTCTTCTGGAGTTAAATTTCCATCACTAAGTTTTTTTATTGCAGTATTTTTAAAAGCTTCTTCAAGATTATTTTGAGCCAAACTTAATCTTTGGAGAGAAGAGACTAAATTATCTCCAGGCTGTTGGGATATAATACTTTTTAATGTAGCGTCATCCAATGAATTATCTAATTTAGCGTATCTTAAACCTTTTGATAATTTTTGAACTTGATCCCAATTTTCTTTAAATAAAACTTTTCCTGTTCCTTTTAAAGCTTTTATTTGTTCGTAAAAAGCTTGTCCATTAAATGCTGTTGGATCATCTAAATCTCTACCTGCTTTAGTCATAGCATCATCTAAATATTGACGTGCTAATCCAGATCTGACTTCTTCTGGATTGTCTACAGCTCTCAAAAGATAATTTAATCTTTCAGGAGAATCATTTTTAATTATTTTTCGTGCAAGACCGTCACTAAACAATCCTGGTTCTCTTTGAGCTTTTCTAAAGTTATCAATTATGCGTAAATCTGAAACTCTTTCAAACCTTTCAATCCCAGCTCTATAATTATCCATTGCTTTATTTCTAGCCTTTGCAGCTTTTGCAAAAGTTTTTGGTTTAGGAATGCCCCTGAGAGTAGATATATTTAAACCATCCATTTGATCGTCTATTATAGTTCTAAATACATTTAATTGATCCATAACAGTTCTGCTAGGAGTACCGTTAAAAAACATATCATCATTAATTGACTTTCTTAAAATAGATAAGTTTTCAAAAGAAGCTTTTCCATCAAGGTCATCAAGAGTATTTTTTATTTTTAACACAGTAGGGTCTAATTGATTAGGTGATCCAGCGCGTTCAAGAAGATCATCCATTTTAGCTTTTAAAGTTTTTGTATCAAAAACCTTTAAGTATCCCCCAGTTCTCGTTGCAGGTTGTCCATTAATTAAAATACTAGGTTCTTCTTTTATTATTTTTGACAGAATGTCATCTATAGCTTGAAACTCCTTTCCTGAAACCTCGCTAAAGTTAGAAAACGCAGAATTTATAGATTTTAATGTTGAATCATTTACTTCAAAACCTTCTTTAGATGCTTTTTCTAAAAAATTAATAGCATCATCAATTGAAGTAAGTGCAGATTTCTGTGCTGCACTTTGAGCGCTTTCTAAAGCTTTAAGTTGTGCAACACCTGAAGTTTCTAAGGTTTTACCTAAATCATCTAAACCTGTTTGATTTGCATTGAGAGTTTTTCTTAAATTATCAGCTTCATTAAGGGCAAAGTTTATATTTTTTGTTAATCTAGTTTTATCTTGAGTAATACCCTCTGCTAACTTTTGACCATACGAAAAAGCCCTTCCCGCACCAACAGATTCATAACTTGGCTGTCCTCCTCTTTGTATGATTGAAAGCGCCCTATCAAGACCTTCTTGTTGTAGTTGAGCCGTTGGGGATGTTGCTAATGATTTTCCCTTTCTAACGGCTCCTGTAGCTAACTTTGTACCACCTCTACCAATAGCAAAAACAGTACCACCAACTAAATCTAAACCACCAGCAATTGCCGCTTCCATGGCTACATCTTTAGCAACTTCTTTACCAGTTTGCGTTTGAACCCCAAGTAAATATTCTATTCCCTCTTCAATAGCTTGAAAAGTAGCTGCACCTGTCGCAGAACCTACCGCACTACCACCTATTATTCCGGGAAGACCTCCTGGCACACCTAATATACCACCAACTATTGAACCACCTACGCTACCAACAACCTCTGGAGCAATACCAGCTAAATCAGAAAAATCTTTCATACTAAAGGCATCGTCTTCAATAATTAAATTCTTACCCTTGTACTCTATTCCTCTATCTAATTGACCTTTTTCTGTAAGAGCTAAGTTTCCGCCTTCATCACGAGTAAAACCATCCTCACCAACAAGACTTGTTAGTATAGCCTCTTTGTCTCCTGAAGTTTCTCCAAAAGAAATTAAAGAACGTAACTTTCCGTCTGCACCAGAACTGTAATCAAATTTATCTAAATCACGGCCTCTTCTTTTGTCAACTAAATCTCCTAAACTTTGATTTGAATTTAAAGTTGAAAAAGACAAAGAACCAAGAAGATCAGCAACTTCTGAATCATCAACATCTTGCTCTATTGCTTTAAAGGCTGTGAGTTTTTGACGGTCACTAAAAAGACCTGATTCTATTCCTTGAAAAAGAGTTAATTTAGTTCTATCTTCCATTTTTCTTTATGAGCCTCGATCTTTTTTAAAATTTTCCATATAAAGATTAAGAGCTTCTTGTTCTTTTTCATCTAATGATGCGTTATTATATGCCTGATCACCAATTCTTCTTCCAGTATATTTATTTAATGTACTAAGACCTTGTTGTATATCTCTCCTGCCGCCTACAATAATATCTGAGAATAAACTATCAATTCTTGCTCTTAAAGATCTAATGTCAGTACCTAATTTTAATTGTCCAACGATTCTTTCTACACGTTCACGATCACCGTCTGAAATTGTTTTACCAGATTCTCCAAGAATCCTTGAAGCATTTTTCATTGCTATGTTATCTAGTATTCTAATCATTTTTCCTGATTCTGTTTCGTCATCACTAAACCTAATACCAAGAGCCGACCCAAAACTATCAATTTTATCTAAAGTAAATGTAAAAACGTTTCTATTATCTGCAGCTAACAAGCCTAAATCAATAAATTTTTCTTCAGCTTCACCAAGATCTTTAGCCATTCTGGAAAGTAATCTGTAAGACTCAGCTCCATCTCCGCCCATAATTGTTTTACCATTTGGATTGTTATTTGGGTTAGGGTCAAATACTCTAATTTGAAATGCTTCATCTTTAATACCAGGAATTAAATTAACATTTCTTCCCGCTGTAAGATATAAATTTTTTGCTTCTGGAGTTTTCATCGCTTCTTCTACAATACTTGCCCAACTTGATCCTGGCAAAACATCAAATTTAGAAGAAAATTCAGGATTTTCCATTAATTTAGACAGTTCATATTTATTTAAAGATTGTAGAGAACCTTTATCTAAATTAGCAATTTGACCACTAATACCCTCACCTTTTGGTATAAGATAATAATTTTCACGAGCCATTGCTTTTTCTTTAGCGGCAGTTCGTTTAGCTTCATCTGCGGAACGCATTTCGATAGCATACTTACCAGCTTGTGCAGCGCCAACTTTTGCTTCTTTTTTAGCGGCTTCTAGTTTTGGTAGGGCTTTTTCTCCAGCTTCTCCAACAGAAGATAACATCTTACCTACATTAAATCCTTTACCAGCTTTATTTTGCATTAAAGCTAATCCCATAGCCATTAAAGCTGAACTTTTATCAACCTTACCACTAACATCAATACCAGTAGCTTCCGCAAATTCTTTTTTATAATCGTCAATGCTTTTTTGTTCAGGTGTATCTGGCCCAGTTCCACGAGCTTCTGTTATAAAATCCTGCATGGCTGAGGCAAACAAATCCTCTGTTGAGTTTGGAGCAGAATCTATTTTTGTATCCCCAAGAGCTTTTTCTCTTCTGTTTAATGCAGCTTCGTCATCAATAGCTTTTTTTGCCTTTGCCTCTTGAGCTTTTCTTGCTTTAGCTGGGTCACCAACAGGGGGAGCCATACCCATTACAGATTCTTCTGTGTAAGAATCAATTATATTTGAATCTATTGGCATATTTAAAAAATCATCAGTAGGAATAAAATCTGTTAATTGTTGGTCATAAATTGGATCAGTAATTTTTGTAATAGGTTGTTCTTTAGCACCTTCGCTTATATCACTACCCGCTTTTTTCAAAAAATCAAAAATACCAAGACCCATTGCTTTTTTTGCATCCTGTGTCTTATTAAAAGAATCTGCAAAATTTTTATAAATAGATCCAATGCCACCTAAAACGGTTTCATCGGGAACTAAAGGGTTATAAGTTTTTGGTTTTGGGCCTTCAGCAGATTGAATTAAATCTTCAATTGAAAGATTAGCTATGGGGTTATTTACGTTAGCCATTTAATTACTCCATCTATGCTTGGTTTAGCCCTTGAAGCGTAGAATATGCTCCAATTCCAGCTAAAAACGGATTCGTTTGAGCAACTGGAGATGTTTGATATTGATTGTACATACTAGCAGAAGGTGTGCCAGATAGCGCACTGTAAGCATAATTGTAAGGCATTAGAGCTTGTTGTGTGTTTCTCATGCCCTCTTGTCTACCAATATCTATTCCTTGCTGTCTGTAATCTCTTCTACCCATTCCTAGTGAACCCATCATAGCGATGTCTGCTGGTGCGAGTCTTGAGTAAGCAGTGCCAATATTAGCGCCTGTAGTGGCAAGATTACCGTATCTACCACCCATTTCACCCTGAGCAGAGCCAACAGCGCCTAGAGTCTGTCCTAGACCGCCATATAAGCGTCCTGCTTCTAAGTTACGCTTCTTTTCATCTTCAGCTGCTTTAGCCTGTGCCTGTGCGCTAGAAAGCCCCATAGATCTGTACATATCAGCCGCTTGTTGCAATCTTTTTTGACCGCTTTCAAACGCTGTTTGTCGAGCTTTATTTTCTGCATCAGTTATACCAGCTCCAAGTTGTCCTGCCGATAGATCTCTTTTCCTTGCGCCTTCAAATGCTGAAGTTTCAAGCCTAGCACCTTCTGCGCCTAACTTACCAGTTAGTCCTGCCGCTTCTAATGCTCTTCTTCTTGATGCTTCGTCTGCTGACATTGCAGATGATAACGATTGTGAATAACCGCTTGATAACAAGTCAGCTATGGTTTTATTTTTTGCATCTTGAATATTTTTAGCAGTTTCTGCAGCTTGAACGCCTGTTCGAGAACCACCAAACGCTCCAGCGCCAATTGCACTAGCGTTCATTTTGTTCAGGGCTTGCTCACCTTGTTTATTGATCTCCTTCATAGCTTGATCAATAACCTGTTGTTTATAAGGGTCCATGAAAGATGTGACTGCTTGAGAAGGATCAAACTTACCAAGACCTTGTTTTGCTGTTTCTAAAGAAGGGTCAATCCTTCTGTCATATGTTTGTCTAGCGGCAAAATCACCTTGACCGCTTTGAATCGCTCTTATTGCATCCTCATAAGAATCTACAGGAGGTTTATATGTTTCAGAACCTAAATCAGCCCTTAACTTTGCACCGCCAAGTTCAGTATCATACATTCCTTTAGCACCAACAGCACCTGTTCCACTGTCAAGATATCTTTGAGCATCTGGGAAATAAGTTTTTGCCTGGCTTAATGTGTCTAGTCCAGCTGCAATACCAGATCCAGCTTCTTGTAAGTACCTTGGTTTTCCGGATGCGTCTAAGAAATATGGTTGATAGCGATTAACATACGCCTGTCTTTCCTCTGGCGTATCAAACATCCCATAAGCTGCTTGCTCAAGTGGATCTAATGCTGCTTGCTTGTATTCTGGTATGGTAAATAAGTCAGGATACTTAGAAGCATCTATAAGACCACCAGAATAAGTAACACTTCCATCGTCCGCAGTTGTTGGCGTGCCAAATATTTGATCTAATAAAAGCTGTTCACGTTGTTCAATGTATTCTGGACGACGATTTGTTGTTTGGACTGTAGTTGTTTCAGCCATTATGCAATTCCTTCCAGATTATCTTGTAGAGCATACGCTCTTTCTATACCTTTTTTCTGATTGCCGCCACCTAATCCTTTTATAGCGTCTTGAGTTAAAACAAACTCTCCTGCCATAAGCATAGCAGGTACATCATCTTTAGTTCCTGATCCTTCACTTGGCATTATTCCGCCAGTTCTTCTTGGAAAGTATTCTGGAACTGGGCCGCCTTTTTCCGCTCTCATTATAGGAGCTGAAACTCTTACATTACCATGACCAAACGGTCTGTTAGCTTCTGCCCCCATTGCGTCTGTTTCTTCTTTATCAAACATAGATAGACCTTGAGCGCCAAGGCCAAACAATAATGCTTCTCCAGCAGGAGTGTTTAAAATATTACCTAAAACATTACCTTCTTTTCCAATACTTGGAAATATTTTAGAAAGAATACTTCCAGCACCCATTAAATCATCTCTAAATTTAATGTCGCCCCCTGTCTTGGCTGCAGTTTTAGCAATCTCAGAAAGACCTTTTTGCCCTCTATCTTCTGCTAAATAACCTCCATAAGGTTGTTTCGCACTAGCGCCAATAATACCAGAAGTTATGTCATCTGTGCCTAAGCCAAATGAATCTGCCAAAGAACCACCACCTAAAGTATTTATGCCACCACCTAAGATGCCACTAAGTAAAGTTCCTCGAAGGGTTGGTTTTTGACCTGATATTAAACTACCAGCAATATTAGTAAGAGCGGCTTGACCCGCAGCGCTTCCTAAAATTGGTTTAATAAAAGTAAGTAATTCAGTAAAGAAAAATTCTGGCTGACCAGTCATTGGGTTTATACTGTTATCTGAACTACCAACTTTATATCTTTTAGGATTCCCACCCATATCCATGATAGCAGCGTTAATCCCAGCATTTAGCTCAGGACGATTATTAAGAACCTGCCGTGGAACTACCATTTCGCCTGGAGAAACGTGCGCTAACTGCGTATCTCCGTTTCTTCCCATAGCTGCCATATTTTGCATCATATCAATCTCATTAGCTAATTATATACACTTTAACAAAACTTTTACAACATTACTAGCATTATGTGCTAACTGTTACTGAACCAACCGCTCCTGTCGCTTGAAAACCTCTTACATAAGGAGAATACTCTACAGGAACTCTTAAAGCTCCCCCATGATTAAATACACCTCCATCCTCCAAACCAGAGTCATCAGTTTGAAGGGCTGTAAATACAGTAAAGGTGTTTCTGCCTTCTCCAGCATTTTGAATTTGGATTAGATATGTTGAGTAAGTCCTTATAACTTCATCAAAATATCGCCTTTCGTATTGCTCTGGTGCTATGGGCAGGTAAGGTAAGTTTAAATTTCTTGACATTAACGCCTCCCATCAAGTCGCATATCGACTCTTGGCGTACCTAACCTCCACGTCACCCCTTCATCGTCACTTTCTATTCTGAAAGCAAATGATCTTCCCCTAAGCCTTAAATATATTTGATCAGTAAATTGTTCTACTGGCACTGTTGCGCTTTGAGAAACGGAGTTTGCATTGTTTTGCAAATAGTTACCACCTGGGAAGTTTCTTGTTTTTAAAGTAACTGTAGCTGCAGGAGTTGCAGCCGTAGAGTTTCTAAACGTTAAATCTGGTATTAATTTTTTCATAAAGACAAAACGATCACCATCGCCCATATCTATCTGACTGCTTTCTATGTAAGCGCTAATAGCGCTACTAGGAGAGCTACTACCATCATCAAACCCAACTTCATGTGAATATAAGAAATGATCCGTTCCAGCAGCTATAGGATCGCTCTCAACGCCTCTATCTAGCCATACTGTCCTAGATAGCGTTCCATAATACCAAATCTGTTGCTGATAGTTATAAACAACGTAACGATCACATTCAGAGCTACTTGCAGATGGATAGAGCCACATTATCTCTGCAAATGCTGTATTTGTAGATGCAGTAACTTTTTCTAACTGACCATTGTTGATATCGTTAAATACATAATCCCTTACAGAACAAGGCAACCGCTGAACGGCGCCACTGTATACATAAAACTCTTCTGCACCCATCCAGTAAACACTATCTTCAACCGCTATTGCAGCCAATGGTCCAGCTATTGTTATGTTTTCAGATATAGAATTAATGCCAAAAGTAAATGGTGGTCCTAAATACTGCATTGCGTGTAAAGAAACATCAGTAAAAACAAGGACTTGTTGTCTAGTTTCAACAGCAGTTACAATTTTTGATCCAGAACCAATTCTTAAATCACCCGCAGTATTTGTAACAAGAGAGTTCCAAACAAGAACATTCTCTTGATCTGAAAATCTAATTAACAATGGATCTTGCACGCCAGCATTTGTTTCGCTGTCACATCCAAAAGCAATAACGTGCCTATCTTTATCAGAAACTAATACTTGTTTTGCGATAGTCGGTGCTGAAACTGAATTGGTAAGGTCACTTATTGCAACGGCTCTTGTAGAAGTGCCATTTGTTTTGTCCCAATAGAAAATACCAGCATCTCGAACATTAATAATTAAATCTTCACCAAAATTATCATGGCTCCAAATTCTTAAAGTAGAACCAGATACAATCAAAGAAGCAGCAGAGTTCCAAGTACCACGACCCCAAGTCCCTGCGCTCCAACCTGTTCCAGTTATAGTTGTATCAAGACCAGTGTTAATTTGATAAGCAGCAACGACAGAGCCACCTCCATTGCTACTATCACTTGTATTTGAAAATACATATGTAGGTTCTAATCCATTGGTTGTGGTAATATCACCAATAGTTGCTACTTCTCTTACCTCAATTTGATATGTGTTATCGTTTACAATATCTGTAATTTGATATTCTTGGTTTAAAACAGCTGCTGTTACTAACCCACCCAAGCTTGCAGCACCTGAAAACGTAACAAAATCATTTACTAAAGCACCATGACCAGTTTCACTAACTGTTATAGTTGCACAACCAACAGACGCACCAGAGCTATGTGCTGCTGCTGCTGTGCTGTTTAAACCTCTTACACAACCAATTAAATCATTACTTGACACAGCTGCGTAAGTTATTATCTCACTATCTATTTTTATTCTACCAGACGCTGGAAAGCCTGTAGAGCTTGTTAATGGAATGGTAGTGTCCACCGCTGTAACTGAAGCGCTTAAAGTATTTGCTTTAGTGGCAAAAGTGGCGTCACCAGCAGAGGTTGTTAATCTTATAGGTGTTATGTCGTAGTAAGCACCACCCTCATTAATATAATATTTTAAGTGCGTGCCAACGCCTAAGTAAGCACTACTATCCAAAGCGACCCAAGGATGTAATGCTCTACAAGTTCCTAAAAAATTTGTAGTTGTATTTTTTATCCATCCACCAATTTTCTCAGGAAAGCCAAATCTGAACCTAACTTTATCCATGTCAAACCAACCACCTTCATTAGAATAAGAGGTGGTTTCACGGTTTATACCGGGTTTAAACTGGAGTTTGGTCAATGGCATACGTTTCTCCTAGTAATGTTTTACACTAAAAAATTAATTTAACAAGTTTAAAGCCTGTTCTTTTGTCTCATCATTTCTTCTAATCCAACCACGACCAAACGTATCAAACGTACTTAAAGATCGGTAGAAGTTATCTCGCATATGGTGCATTTGCTCTATTATTTCTGCTGGCTCTACTTCCAACACAGCCTGTAGTGTCATTGGCCCTATACCACCATCTTGCTCTACACCTGCAATACGCTGTAGTGCCTTAGCTGATCTGCTTGTTCCAGAGTTTACACCCCAATCAAATACAGACCAGTCAACACCAGAAGGAAGGTCATCTGCTCGAATGCGATCCCAATAGTTCTCTCTATATATAGGATACACATCATCGTGGGTAAGACCCTCCATCTCACCGTCCATTACTTGCCGACCAGCATACTGTTCGTAAACTGCGCGTGTAACTCCATGATTTGTCTCGCCGCCGGGATCATTAGGGTGATTTACATACCCCCCTTCGTGTTCTAACAGCCAACCCATGCACTGTTCAAAATTTTGTTTCATTTTGCATTCTTTCTTAGTTTAGCAAATTGGCGTGATCCAAACCAAAATGAGATAATACTTGTAAAGAGTAAATTCGTGTCGTCATTCCAAATTTCTTGTGCCGCATCGTTAAATGTAACACCTGTACTCATAGAATAGAATAAGCCACTAATTTTTACAGTCAGAAACAAACCCACAAATAAATATGTTACAACTGGCCTGACTGACCCTGATAGCGCCGCTGCGAATCCAGACTTAGCGTTAGCTGCTGCCATACTTTTATATATACCTTCTGCCTCTGCAATATCTGCCTTAGCATCTAGCTCGTCTAATTTAAGAGATGATAATTGCGCTGCGTACTTACCCTTGGCCTCAAGCATTTTAAGCTCTTGGGCATCTTTCTGTTTCTGCTGAAATAAATCAAGTACACTTGGTATTATAGAAGTACCAAACCCTAGCGCTGCTCCTAACAGTGATAACATATTATCCTCCTATTTTAATTTAGTCTTAGAAATAGCTGTAGCACCCATAAAACCAACCACCACACCTAACTGAGCGACGATAAAAGTGTTTAAAAAACCTGAAGCAGTCGCAACTCTTTCAACAGCTACTACAGGTGTTAGCAAAACAACGACAGCTACAATCGTCACAATCATTGCAATCCACGCCATAATACGTTGCGTATCGGCTAACTTATCTTCGTTCTCCAGACGTATCCAACGTTCATGACGATCCATTTCTTCATCGGTTATAACACCGTCACCATCAGCGTCCGCCATTGCGTACTTACTATTTTCCTGTAATTTCTTAGCCATTTTTTCTCCTAGTCTTAAAATGCTCAATTAGACAACGGGTTGTCAAGAGCCTCCTGTAATCTCTCATTTAACTGTTCTTCAAGTTTACGCATATCTTCTTCTATTCTGTTTTCTATGTCGCGCATTGTATCACGAACATCCTTCTCTGTCTCCCTATTTAACGTTTCAACCTCTCTTATTGCAGCTGTCACGTCTTTTTGCACCTCGTTCATTTGATTAAGAACGTCTTCTAATACCAAGTCTATAGAGCTTTGCGTTGTTTTTATGCGTTCAGAAGATGTCTCAATCTTTTTCTCTAGCTTATCTATGTATCCTTCTAGTTTAAGGAGATCATCTCTAAGGTTGTTCTTAATGTCTCTGGTGTAGACAATAGCGTCATCTAGCTTTGTTAAAACTAACTCGTTCTCAGCTTTGATTTCATCTATGTCTATTTCCTGCACAACTTCGCGCAAATCGAGATAATCAAAGTAAAACTCGTAGCCTACATAGGCCGAACCAGCCAGTGTACTTAATGCTGTGACTGCAATACCAATCTTACCAAAGCCAGAAAACTTTACACCACCTACCTCCATTTCAGCCATAATCTTCTCCTAATTCTCAAACGATAAGTCATTACCCAACTCACGCAACCTGTTAATTTCCTGTTGTAACTTCATTACTTCTAAATGTTTTTTCTTTAGTTCAATCTCATACAGTCTGTTACAGTCTAACCGGGAGCCTTTATTTCTTCTACCCAGTGGAATTGTAATTTTGGAATAAACACCAATATCTCCTGTTTTACCACTGTTTTGAGCCGTACCGCCTTGAATAATAGAAGTAAGTCCAAATTCTAAATTTGTTGCACTCCCTAGCGCCATGCTACAATCCAGTTCTCCCGCTCTAAATGAATCGGACTGGTAATTGCCGCCTGTGTTTGGAAGAGATAAGCTTAGTGAGTTAGATGTACTATCGGCAAAAACACTTGTTGCAAACATAACAACTATAATAAATAACCATACTTTCATTCTATCTTTGAGCAAATCCTTGAAGTTATCAAAGCTCTCTGCTCTTCTCCCTTAAAAACTTTTGATATTGTACATATATATCCAACCCTATCTAAGTCAGAGTTTCGTATGTAAACATCAAATGGATATTTTTTAGCGTGTTTTACCTTTATAAGTTTTGATGTAGATGCAAAGGGTATTTCTTTCCAGTCTAACGTAAACACACCTATTTGGTAATATGAAACATCATCACGTCTATTAAACAAAAACATTTTTGTCACAGACACTCCCTCAATATAACTATAGTTAAATTTTGGGTATGCTGGAGTCATCTCGTGCGCTTGGGCCTGAAACCCAAGCAACATGAAAATTAAGGCTACTTGGCGATACATTCAGCTAATATTAATGCTGTGTAAGACCCTGACGGAAATGCACGATTATACCCGTATGAAGCAGTTGATGCTACTGTAAAGAATGTCGTTCCTGCCAAAGTCATATCAAAGGTTGTTTGATTTCCCACAACAACTTTAGCCCCATTATAAGCACTCATTCCAGCAACGCTTCCAGATGTGTAAACACTACTGCCCGTCCAAGTTAATGTATCACTTAATGAAGGTGATGAGCTAAAACTGTTTGGGTGGGTAATCTTTACTTTATACTTATCAGCCGTCCCTATTTGAGTTTTTATAACAGCATCTTGCCCTCCATCTGCGGCAGCAGTTGAAAGTTTCCATATATTTGGCACACCGTATTGTCCTGGTGTTGTCGTCACAATCGAGCAACTTGCCTGAACTGTTCCTGTAATTGGTGAGTTGACTGCCCAAGCATAACTGGTCGAAAGCAAAAATATTAAAGGTGTTATTCTTTTAATCATGTTATCTCCATTGTTTAGTCGTCATACTGAGAACGAACCATACTTCTGTGTACGCTGTCTTGGCCTAAACTTCTAAAAGCCTTAACATTGTCTTTAAACTCACCGCCGTCTATTTGCAAAACATCTTCATAGACACCACCATCTATATCAAGATTATAATATAATTCAAGTTTTCCAACAGCGGCGATCTGTTGCATCATTTCTAATTGCTGCACAGGGTCTGCAATTTTATCCACAACACCCGCTACAGATAATATCTCTTCTACACTCAGTTCTTCACTTTCTTCCTCTTCTTCAGCCTCTTCAACTTCTTGCTCTTCTAACTCTGCCTGTTCATCTAGTTGTATCTGCACCCACTGATTATAGTACGGATCTTCAACGTTCTGTGCATCGAGTAATTCATTATCAAGCAAGTATTGGTACAGTGCGTCTTTAAAATTAGAACAGGTTGGGTCGTTAAGAGGTGTATCACATGGGTCGTATTTATAATGATACAATATTAAAACGTCAGAAAGAGATCCGTCCCCTGTAACTTTTATCTCACCATCGCCAAAAAGAGTGCCAAGTGTAGGCGCTATTGGGTCATATTTAATCTTTGTGCCGCTGGGCAAGTTGTTCCAGTCGTCTACATACTCATAGACATTGTCGTCACTGCCCACTTTTTTATTTGTAATAGAGACAGTTGAATCTGTAGTTGCATCTTTGGTTATTGTGTATTTGTGAAACACACCCTCAATTGTCAGGTTGTTTTGAGCTGGGAGTAGGTTATTCATTACCCATGTGTGTGCATCTGAAGCCGCGTTCTTTGTGTTACCGTAAATATTCTCAGAGTAAGAATAACAAGGCCAAGAAAAGACCGCCAATGCCAGCAGCCCCACGAGCTGTTGCCTTATCGTCTTCATCCCATTTCTCCTTTTTACCCGCAACGTATCCCGGTACAAGATGTGGATTGTTTTCCCACTCAGCTTTAGCCGCATCTCCCACAAGACCGTTGATTGGACATGGGGTGCCAGAATTAAGCATCGCCGTCCAAATTCTTTTGTCCTCACACATTATTGCTACCGCACTTATTTTTAAGCCCATATCGTACATGACCTTAGCGTTTTTTAGGCGCTCACAGTTTAAATCTCTAATTGTTGTGCCGCCACTAATTCCCAGTATCTGCGTCTGCACAGAACCGCCCGCAGGTATGTGACACGTATCTGAGCTTGATGAATTAATACTAGGAGACATAGCGGAGGGTGGGGGAGACTTTACAGTAGTCGTACTGGTTATGTTAGAATTAGTTGTAGAATTTGTATTACTGTTTGTCTCAATACAGTTACTGTTTGTTGCGCTGTCACAGCCTTCATCTGCGTAAACCATAGGCACCAGTACAATTAAAAACAATAAAGCTAAAAACACCCAGGTTAAGTACAGCAAAGATTGTTTCATCGTTTGCTCCAACTACAGAAATCTTTACTAAGCTTCATTGGGCAATCTATAGTAAAGCCTGTACAACCAGGTATAATTAAAAATATTATTAAAAAATATTTAAAAACCATACGCATTTAACAAAACCTACCCCATTTTAAGTAATATACTCACTAACATGGCAATAGTAGCGCCAAGCCCACCCACTAAAAATACTTCTAAACGTTTTAATCTATAGAAAACTTCTTTAAACTGAATGTGATTTTCAGTCTCTAGTTTAGTAATCTTAGGTTCGATTGTATCTATGCGGTCGTGAGCTTGCACTACTGTTCTTGCCATTGTTAATCCTAACTTGCTTCAGCTTCTTCTTTCATTTCTTCAGGCTTTAAAGATTCAGCAAGTTTAGCTCTCATAACACTAAGAGCCGCCAACTTTTGATCCATTTGAAATTGAAGGTTGTTCTGTTGAGCCTCTAAATCTTTAACTTGAGCAATAAAATATTTAGATGAGTTAGATAAAGATTTCTCTGTAAACTCTTGCCCATCAATATTAATTACATTTTCCTTAACTTCTTCTTTTTTAGCCATAATTTTCTCCCTATGTTATGGTTTGTTTAACCTATAAAAGTTGTAGCCGCACTAATAGCATCTGTTACGGGCTTCATGTCTTCACTACCCCAATCGTCTAATGCCTTCATTGTATCTAAGTACCCTTTACTTCTAGCAACACGCTCTTTCTTTTCTGCTGCTGTCATATCACTACAAAAGTCTTCACTTGTTGCATCAGCACCTTTGTTATGTGTCTTTATAACTTCTGTGATAACACTTACACTACCCAGCATTGCTGCGTAGTCTTGTGCAATTTGATCTGTTTCTCTTGCCATTTTATTCTTCCTTCTTTTCTATGTTAATATTACCTGATATTGATATTCTTTCCCCGTCACTTTCATAGAACGGAAAGACTTGGTGGAGCATTTGCGAGGGAAACATAACCATATAACCTTCTGCTTCCTTCTCCATATTATACGCAAATGTAGATACTTTGCCTAGTGTATTTGTGTAACTAAACGCAAAGTTAGATATGTGATTATCTGCATTTGACTCAGCGCATACAGGTAGCTTGCGCTGTTCTGCATAGGATGTCGGTATCTGCATCCATATAACAAAACTATACACGCCACCGTGATCATGTGGTGGGTTAAACTCGTGCTTCTTCTGGAAGTTTACCCAGAGGCTTTCTAAGTTAAACCCTTCACCTTCCTTCATAACAACTCGCCAAGGTGGGCCATAAGACTCTATGTGGCTGTTCATAAACTTAGGGATTAACTCACCGACAAACTCTTCTAGTAGTGGTGATCCACCATCAAGGCGTATAGAGGAGCTGATGTTACCTGCAAGTTCAGGCTTCATGTCATCTGGCTTCTCTCTTGCCTCGTTAATCACAGTCCATAGGTTAGCCACAACACCTTCAGGAAGTTGTCCTTCAACAACCCCTACGTTAGGAAAGTGGCGTGGCATTAGTTCCATGTTTAACCCTTATATTAAGACGCAGTGTAACCTTTACCTGCGGTTATTGCATTCGTAGTAGCAGTCATAGACTCGCTACCCCAATCTGACTTAGCTTTCATAAGCTCAAGATGTGCTACATTTCTATCTACACAATCTTGTCTTTCTTCTTTAGCTTCATCAGCCATACTGTTACCAGCTATCACAGCA
>Ga0208791_1000207_pt1 | contig 30788 bp, 41 predicted proteins | sample 11_taG_FD_184084 | JGI IMG/M metagenome (GOLD analysis project Ga0208791, IMG submission 184084) | Marine viral communities from the Subarctic Pacific Ocean - 11_ETSP_OMZ_AT15265 metaG (SPAdes) (version 2) | ecosystem: Environmental > Aquatic > Marine > Oceanic | place: Pacific Ocean | collected...
CACCTAAAGAAAAAGGCGCAGTTAATGAAAGCAATTCAACAGCTGAACGTTTATATATGACAATGGGTGATGGCTCTAAATATGCTGAAGGCACATTAATAATATTTCTTGAGACAACTTACGCTATTAAACAAGGTTGCTGGATAGCTGTTAACTTCAGTGACAAAGCTAACACAGAGTTTATGAATGTTAAGTCAGATAGAATGAATTACTTTATATGTTATGTTAATCAAATAAGCTATGACCTTCAAACAGACCCAATTACAGGTAATATTCTTGCAAGGTCTATTATATCTTATTCAAGAGGCTCTTGGGGTGGCATTATACCTGAGCTTCCAGCATATAGAACTATTTCGTTCGAAGGAGAGCAAAAACAACAAGCTATTACATCAACAGTTGAAAAACGCCCAGTTTCACCTCGAAGACCACAACAACAGCCACAGACAAAAGTGCATCAAGCCACAGCGTCCACAGTAAGATTTCATTCTGATGAATGGGGTAGTTATGGCGACCCTGCAGCTTTAGAAAGAAGAAATGAAGCTTTCTTCTCAGCTTTTACAAATCTTCCAACAAATGCTGTTATATCAAAATCTTTTGACACAAAAACGGCAACTCAATATCTTGATTTAGACAATGATGGATTTTTCGAATGGTATCAACACGCCGATGGCAATTTTGTTTTCATACCTAAAGATAAACGACCAGCAGTCAAAGGATTTACACCTGCACCGTTTACAAAAATAGTAGGTGAAGGATTTATAACACCAATAACAGTAAATCAAACACCTTCAACTAATCCATCACAAACAAAAACAGTAGGACAGTAAAATGAAACAAGCACCACTATATGCATCTGTAGGACAACAAATAGGTGAAATATCAGACCCAGAAGTTGTTGTCGGACAAATAAAAAATATAGCGCCCAGAGCCACTGACTTAAAGCCTGTCATTTCAGTATTACTTAATGATGGCACTTTACATCATAACGTAGATGTTCTGTTTTGTGGTGGGACAAACGGCGCAGGATATGTCCATCAACCTTTAGAAATAGGTGGATATGTTTACTGTCTTAAAACATTTAGTAATGCACCGCTTGTTGCAATAGGAGGAGCTTTAAAGCCGGCTGAAATAGGATTTGAGCAAGGATTATCAGTTGCTGATGATAATAGTGATAGAAAATCATACAACGTAAGAGATTTAGTCTTATATAACGATGGCAATAAAATAAATTTAACTCACTTAAACGGCATAGTTATAGATAGCGAAAGAACTATTAGAATGCAATTAGGTGAAAATGCTGCATTAAGAGTAAGTAGATTTGGACAAACTCAAGATAATACGCTTGATGGGTCTGAGTTTATTGACAATCTGTTTGCTTATATAAAAGAATTAGAAGATAAAATAAATCAACATTCACAATGGATACAAAATGCAACTCCTATTGTTAATCAACAGTTTGTAGCAGCAGCAGGTGTGCATACAACTGCAGCAACAGCAGCAAGAGCATTACAGCCACCTAATGAGCCTTTAGCACAATTAGAAGATGCAAACGCTCGAGAAGATAATCAAGCTGCAGCTGATACATTAGCTTTAGGAGAAGGAGCAGGCACTGCTTTATCAACAACAACTGAAGTAGCTAAGGATTATGCAAGACAAGCACTAAATCCATACATTCAGACACCATTTAAAGGATAAACATAAAAGGAGTAATGATGTTTAGCACAAAGTCTCTAACAACTGGTAAAAAAATACCCGGAGCACGTAAAGAAATCCCAGGTTTTAATCGATTTGGTGCAGACCCTAACTCTTTTTGGGGACAGCTGCAAAGAATACCAGCTAAATACTATCTTGAAATAAGAAAAGGTGGTCAAGTTGATAGTGTCATATCTTTTCCTTACGACCCGTCAACTATGAATTATGCCAGACAAAATCCTCATAACGTTACATACACATTAGGTGGAGTAATAAGAGAAGCAAATACTATCAGGTCTCACGAAATAACATTCGAAGGACGAAGTGGTATTGCTCAACGTATATCATATACACGTGATGGAGGCATATCAAACTTAGTAGGTCTTGACGCATTTAAAGAATTTGATGAGTTTCTTAAACGATATACTGAGCTTTCTAATTTAGATTACGGCATTAGAAACAAACTTATTACTTCACCAGACGAATACGTTAAAAAGGTTACACAAACTGGTGCATCATCAAATTCTGTTCAAATGGTTGTCAGATGTATACAAGAAGACTTACATTTGTTCGTAGAGCCTATGAGATTTCAATATAGTAGAAATGCAGCAGCAAATAAACACGATATAGCATATCAATTAGTATTGAAAGCATATGATTATGCATATTCTTCAGCATATAGCAATAAAATATTAAATGCTTTAGATACAGCAGACGCTTATATTAATGCAGCAGCTGGAGCAATAGGCACAGTCTCTAACGTTATTGACAATGTATCTAATGACTATGTTAGTAGAGTAAGAAAACCTTTAAGAAGTGTTTCTTCTGCTATGAATAGGATTAAAGATATCCCGCAGACTGCAGGCTCTTTAGCAAGAAATGTTGCAGGTGTAGTATCAGACTTTAATAAAGCAGTTGAAGATGTTACATCTTTATATCCATCTTCTGAAGAGTTTAATCAGTATTTTGATGGTTTAAGCGAAGATGTAGTTTCATTATCATCAACTAAACATTCGTTAAGACAAACTGCACAAAGTATGTTAAATACTCCAGCGCTAACAGGTGATGACATATTAGATACAAGAACATCTCAATTTGTTGCATCATTAAGTGCATTACAAAATGATAGTCAAGTGCTAAGAGGATTTGTCCCAAGAGAATATTTTAACGAGAGACATACAGGTTCTGAATATAGACTGGGTGAATGGTTATCAAACGAAAGTAATCTTTCTTCTATTAATCAAAACGGTAATAATGGTAGTGGTGAAATAGATACACGTTTTACTATACCATATGAAATAAGTAAGTATGATGATTTAATACAAATCGCAACTAAAATTACAGGGACAGCAGCTAATGCAAGACTTTTACAAGACTTAAACGGCTGGAGAGATTTTAGAAGAAATGCACAAGGTGATTATCCTCAGCCCGGAGATAAGATTTTAATACCAAACAGTCTGCTTATTGAGAACAATCCTTTTCTTGCTGAAGGTGACTTAATAGGATTTGACATTAGAATGCCCTATAATGACGCTGTTTTAAACGATAGATTACAAGAAATAGAATTAATAAGTGGTATAGATAACGTTAAACAAGCAGTAAAGAATGCACTATTTACAGTAGCTGGAGAGCTCCCTGGATTTGAAACATATGGACTAAGAAATCTAAGTAGGATTAACGATAGCTCATATCTTGCAACACTAATAAGAGACTTATTGATATCAGACCCAAGAATATCGGATGCAAACAATATTATTATTGAGATTGAACAAAGCACTGTTAATGTAAGCTTAGACTTAAAAACAATTAATAATGAGACGTTTCCGCTTCGTGCTCCGTATCCTATTTAAAAAAAAATCAATAAAAAACGCTTAAAATGAATATATAATAAAGAACGACAGGAGAATTTATGCCACGTTTTACACCGAGATTGCCACTCCCAGTATTAAGGGATTTGTTGAGCAAAGTTGTAAATAGAACTGACTTAAACGATATAAACGTTGGGTCTTCTCTTTTTACACTTATGAATGCAATAGCACACGAAATTTCTAATACTGAAGGTCGTATGTTTAACTTGCGACAAAGTTATGCACTTGAAAATGCAAGTGGGTCCGATTTAGATGCTCGTGTTTCTGAATTGCCTCCTGTTGGCATTGCAAGAAAAAGAGGCACTTCAGCAAGTGGTAGTGTTTTGACTATCACAAGACTTGAAGCAGACCCAACAGCAAATCTAATAATACCAGCCGGCTCAACAGTAGCATCCTCAGAAGATGGCACAGTTTATACAATCACACAAGATGCCGTAATACTTGCAGGATTTACAGAAGTTGAAAACGTGAGCATTGTATGTAATGCCACAGGCTTAGTAGGTAATGCTGCAACTGGAGTTATTAATCAAATAATCAATATGCCCGGTGAGATATCAGAAGTTACTAACTCATCACCACTTGTTAATGGTATCGAAGAAGAAAGTGACCAAAGTCTTAGAGATAGAGCTATTCGTTATCTTAACTCTATGGGTAGAACATCAATTTCAGCTTTAGAGTTTTTAGCAACATCTTTTATTGATACAAATAATACAACTTTTCCGTTTGCAGCAGTTTATGAAGACCCAACTAAGCCAGGACTTTGCGAACTTATTGTTGACGACGGCACAGGAGAATACAACTCTAAGGGCAGAGGCTATGGAGTTTCTTTTAGAGCTCCTGAAGGTGGAGCAAACTTTGTTTCATTCGAAAGACCTGCAGTTAAAGACACATTTGACCACGAATTTGATTTTACAGTTGTTGACTCAAATGGCAACGAAAAAATAGACGCATTCGGTAATCCATTTAATTTCGAAGGCAAATATCAAGTTATACCTGAGAGAGGTATAATATTTTTTGATGATGGAGTATTAGAAGAAGGTGATGTATTTAGATTAGCACCATACGATGTCTATAAAGGATTTATTGCTGAGCTTCAAGAAGAGATTGAAGGCAATGTAAATAGAGGCAATATACTTCGAGGATGGAGAGCAGCTGGGACAAGAGTTAGAGTGGTGCCACCTGATGTTCAAGACTTAATATTTGATATTGTCATTCGTCCTATAAATCCTGGCAACGTAGATTTAAATGCATTGTTTGACCAAGTTAGAAATGAAGCTATTAATTTTGTTAATCAACTCTCTCCTGGGCAACCTTTCTATCCAGCTCAACTTGTAAGACAGCTTCTAAACACACAACCTATTATTTCAGCTAATATTTTAATTGCTGGACAAAGAGATGCTTGCGCATTATTAAATGACAGGTATCCTTCGTCAAACAGGGTCGTGTTTAGAACTAACGAAAACTTTATAACAGTTGATATAACTTAAACGGAGCTTAATAATGAAGAAAAAAATAAACTTTAGCGAATTGCAAAGATTTGACAAAGTAGATGCAAACGACTTACAAGAGCATATTTATGCTCAACTCGAAGAATATACTGGAGCACAGTATAAAAGCAGTCCTTATGGTCTTGCTGATATAAGTGGTCAGTTAGACACTGCCAGGTTTAGAGCTATGAATGGTCCTCTCACTATTATACAATATATTGGAGTTGACCAAGTAAATGATACTTATAGCATACAAACACCATTTTCAGTTGTTGAAAGAAATACAGGTGATATTATCACTTTTTCTCAAGAAGACATTGATTTGGGTTATGGTGTTATGCCACTTACTTCTGTCCAAGCATTTGTTGATGAAAATGCCGCAGACTTTAGACTTAATGATGTAAATTCAGTCTATACCTCTCTCGCTATTTTTGCTTATCCTGTTTCTGACCAAGAACGTGAAGACAGAGCATTCTTTGATGTAAATACAAATTCAACAGTGCAGCAAAATACAATTATTAGAAATAGAACAAGACTGCAGCCTTTTGTTGATATTTATGAAATAGGTGTTAATAAACAGGATGCTAATGGCAACTATCCCACATTCTTAGGTAAATGGGAGTTTGGTCGTATTGAAAGCTCTATGAGGACTGATAGTGGTGGAGGCAACTTTACACTTAATCCTGTTAGTGGATGGGCAACTCAAGCTGGATGGATTGCAAATTCAGTCTGGAACAGCATTTTATCTGATGAATTGAACGTAATGAATACAATCGTTCACTCTGATAGAGCTGTTGCTAATGCAGATAAATTACCTAATACAATCACAGAGCCGTTTTCATTAAGAAACACATCAAGTCGATTAGCTAAAAATGATATTAGATTAGCTTTTGACCATATTATAAGACTAATCAATAGAATACAGTGTGCTGGTCTTAACGACCCAGCTGATACTGATTTGGGTGTTAGAAATGATGTTAATATAGTTTATGATGCTTACGGTATCGAAACTGGAGTAAACAAAACTGTTACTAACGCTCTCGAAGCGGAGCACCCTCCTTATTCATTACGTGGTCTTAAAGCTGTTATTGATGCAAAAGAAGATAATACACTCCACTCAAGCAAAACATTTCAGTTTGAAAAATATGTTGCAACTGGATATCCTGACAATGTAGCAAGAACAGCTATTAAGATGACAACAAACTCAGGGTCCGGTAATGATTTTGATTTTACAATATTGCCAGACTTTTATGAACTATTTACATCCAGCTTGTCAATCACTGAGCCTCAAGGCGTTCAACCTGCAATGGATGTTGGCTCTGCAGGTGCAGAAACTGCGACTGGTAAAATTTTTAACACTTCAGGTCAAGGTATTTCTAATGCAGGACTTTACGAAGCAATGTTTAGAAGCCTTGTAATCTCATTACCTCCAGAATATCTTGGATATAAGATTACACATTTTTCTATTACAAAAACATTAACTTATCCTGACCATCCAGACGGGACATATTACTTTGAACAAGGGTCTGGTCATAGACAAATAACAGCTAATAGAGAATTTGTAGAAGCATTTGTTATCTTTGATGATGACAATGCAAGACCGGGCGCAACAACTGGATGGAGCACATCACAGTCATTATCGAATGCTAATATTGCGACTTCAATTGGACGGACTAATAATCAAGGTGTTAAAGTTAGTGCTCCTGGTATTAGATTACAAATGGGTCCAAGCGGCATATTTACATACGCATATCAATCGACAAACTTTAAGCCCGGATTTAATGTTTCGATTGGTCTGAAGAAAATAACTTAAGGAGATTAAATAGAAATGGCAATTACAGTTACGTTAAATAATAACGAATATACAGTCAGTCAAACAGACCTAAACTTTGAAGCAATATTAACAGGCACCGCGTCAGACACAGCTGAGCCAAATCGTGTGCCTGATAACTTTACATATTCTTGGTCTGTTGTTGACAAGCCTGTAGGTTCAAACTTTGCTCTGCCCAATAATGGTAGAACTGTTTCAGGATTTATGGATGTATGGGGCACAGTCAGAGTTTTCTGTATTGCCACAAATCCGGCAACTGGACTATCATCAGAGACAGACCCCCTTCTTGCACCTAATGAAGCTTTTTGTGATATCAAGGTAAGGCATAGCCCAACACTATTACAAAAGCCTGCTAAAAGTCAAAGAAACTGGCACGATGAATATTATGCATTAGTTGATTATGTAGCAAACTTAGATACAGCTGCTGATGTTAATAATGCATTCGGATTTAGCACTGCAGACCCAACAACAAGGACTTCTGGTATTGTAGAGTTAGCTGCTTCACAAGATATTGCAAAAGCAAATGACTATGATGGAGTTACTTATACTCAAGCACAAATGGATGCTGGTCAAGGCCCATTCTATGCTCTTATACCATCACAACTAATTACAGCTATAAAAGACGCAGACAGCTTAGGTATCCCAGGTATTGATGTTAATGGTGAAAATCTAATGGCTAAAGCTGTTGAAGACCGTGCTCTTGTAATGCTTCAAAGACAAGATGCTGATATATTAGCTGATATTGAATATACAAGACAAATTAACGATGGAGATAGATTACGTTGGGATAACGCTAACTCTTATTGGAGACCTTACGACCACAGAAGATTTGATACTGGCATTATCTTAAACTCTGCAGATGAAGCATTTACTCCAACACAAAATACAGGTGATGTAGGTGAAATCTTATGGACTAAGCTCGACAATACTTATGCAAGAATGGGATATGATATTGAAGAGAATGAAATCCAAGTTGCAGACATAATAGCTTTCACTCCTCAGTCAAATAAAGGCATAGACTTAGGTGCAGAAAATAGAAGATGGAATGACCTATATCTAAGTGGAGAAAGCATAGATATGGAGAACGGTGTTATTTCTATAGCTTCTGGCGGTGTAATGAGTATCACTGCAAGTAGTGTTGCTAAAGAAGTGCCAAGTATTTTAGGGACTAAGGTGACAAACGGCTTCGTTAAATGGGATGGCACAAACTTTGTGACCGAAACAATTTCAGCTGCTAATGGAGATATTACTGAAGTAGTTGCTGGATTAGGTTTAACTGGAGGTGGCACTGCTGGCACTGTTACTTTAAACGTGTCAAACCTTGATACATCACATCTCAATGCTTCTGCTTTATTGACAAGCGGAGAAAGTTTTGTTGATAACGATGCATCTCTAATGAGTGCTGCTGCTATTAATGATTTAATTGAGAGTAAAGGTTATGTAACATCTGCAGGTGATATAACTTCAGTCGTTGCAGGCACAGGATTAACTGGCGGAGGGACAACTGGTGATGTTACATTAAACGTTAGCGGTCTAACTCTCACACAGTTTGCAAACAGTAGCGTTTTACTTTCTTCAGAAACTTTTGCAGATACAGACGACCAACTTATGACAGCAGCAGCTATTGCAGATTATGTTGCAGCAAATGGTGGGAGCGGGAGTAGCTCTTCAGGTAGTGCTGATGATATACAGTTAGCAGATGGCAGTGGTGGATTTACTGCAGCAAATTGGAATATCTCATCTAATCATTTACTCCCAGAAGTTACTGGCACATATGACGTAGGCTCTTCTAATAAACGTGTTAGAAAGCTTTGGGCTGAAGATGCTTCATTTGGTGACGATGTTTCTGTTGGTGATGCACTTACAGTAAGTGGCCAGATAATTTTACAAGATTTCTCTTCATTGAATGATAATGGCTCTGCAGGCACACTTAAGTTCTTAGCAGGAGATAACGGAGCTTCTTTATCAGGTAATATATTACTTAATACAGACGAAGTCCAAGTTCAAGCAACAACAGCTTCATCTGAGCCTAAACTTGCTCTTGTTGATAGTAGTGGAGATAAGTTAATCCTTACAACACAGTCTAAACAAGGTGCTGACCATACTATTGAGTTGCCATCTGGTGCTGGAGCTTCTGGTGATGTTATGGTCATTACAAGCACAAGCACTGGCGTATCAACAGTAGAGTTTGAGTCTCCAGTTGAGAAAATTATTTATTCAACACACGTTACACGAGAAGTTGCTGGTGAAGCTTCATTTACTGGTGGCAGTATGAATAGTTTTGCAGATGCATCACAAGCTTGCATTTATTGGGTCAAGAATACAACTGGTAATCCTATTACTCTTAATGCAACTCACGTATTCTGTGGTGAGATGAAGAATGTTTCTCTTGGGTTTAGTCTTTGTAAAGCTGCAAGTGATAGTGCTGCTATAGCAAATACTTGGACACAGGTAGGCACTTCATTTACACTAACAAACTCTTCAGGGAGTGATAATGTTTTAGGTCAAGCTGCATCAACAAGAACAACATCAACGACTATTAACAATGGTGAATATATTGGTCTATGTGTTACAGATATACCTCAATCTAACAGAAATGATAAGCGTATCGTTATTACTTTCGAATGTAGTCAAACAACATACTTTAGTTAATACGTAGATTAAATCCAGTTAATCCTTCTATAGTTTTATATGGGTTTAATCAAGACATCAAATAAAATAAAACAGACAACAAACAGGAGATAGTTAATGGCTGACATTATTAGTAATGGTAAAGAAATAGGATTTGGCTCTGCTAACTGGAGTGGTAATCCTCGAGACGCTGGCTTTGGTGCTCCTTGGCCATTGTCTGTAGGCAATAATGAGTTTTATCACAATTCTGAAGCAGGATTTGGGGACCCGTTTATATTACCCAAACTTCAGATTGACGACCCTAAAGACCCACCTCCTGGCAAATATCAAAACTTTAATAAATTAGCTGATAATGGTGGTGAGGTATTAAGAATATTTGGAAACCTTAATGGGATTAGAAGAATATTGCCTCAAGACCCAGGTGCAGGTGTGCCTTTAGGTCCATTTGTAGTTGAATTTTATCAATTAAACTTAGGATTGCAAGAAACTGGCGTAAAATATAAGGCAGAAAGTGCAATCCCAGGACTTAGACATAATTTATATTCAAATGCTGACCAGACAGAAATATTATTTACAACTCCTGTTTTACCTAAAGGCTCATATAACGTTAAAATAAGCCTGTCAGGTAGAGGTAGACCACAAGTTCTTAAGTCATATGAAGTTATAACTCGTCTTAGATTTGATAAAACAATGTCAATTAAGCATAATTTGCCTTCATATTGGGCACTTGGTGAGAAAACAGATGCATACGACGCAAGTGGAGGATATGTTAGAGGTCAAGATGGCACTTGGGATACACTAATTCAGTCAACAGGTGAGACTTTTAATAATCTATACAATAATGCATACACAGTAGTTACACAAACTTATACTCAAGAAAGCTCTAATAACCTATATGTCGAAACATCATTAGGATTTAATCCAGATGGTGGACGTTTAATAATCGGAAACGATGAATATGAATACTCAGGTGTAGGTAGAGATGCAACAGACGCAAACGTCCACTTTATTACAGGTGTTAAAAAACTTGTAAGAGGCAGTGGATTACATCCAAGACAACATCCGATTGAAAATCCAAAGATTTATAGTGGACTTGACCAGAATTTATTGCACGATGATATATTTGACCCTATTAAAAATGAATTAGCTCTTTCAGAAGGGCCTGATGAGCCTATAATCCAAACGGGTGAGAGAGTTTATTTAAGTCATTACAATTTCAGTGAGATTGATTTATTTTACAAGTTGATTAATACAGGATTTCAAAATCCCGGTCTGATAGTTAAAGAAAACTTTGAAAGAGCATATAACAGAGTAGAATACGGCGAAAGAGAGCTAATGAGAGTTATCTTTGAGTATTTCTATGAGATGTTTAGACAATTAAACTTTAAACCTAAGTTCAGCGATACACAACTAACGTTTAGAAAATTCGCAGACGAGATAGGTAATCCTGATAGATGGGGACTTGGTAATGAGTGGAGAACAGATGAAAGCTATCGTCCTGATGTAGGTGTTTTATATGACATTGGTGATAGTAGTTTAAATTGCTCACACGTCCAAAGACTTGTTAGAATATTTAATAAGTTTTATTTCATAAACAATAGATTTATAGATAATAGTGGCAATATGTCATATCAGATTGACCACGTCGGATGCACATACTGGAATGGTATGGATGAAGACTTAGCTCAAAGCCTTGAAGATTTAAATGTTGCTGAGTTAAATGGTAATGTTGAGATACTGCCTTGGATTATATTTAAAGACCACGGAGGACGTTTTCATATTAGATTTGAAAGAACGTGTTTTAGAGGATTTGATAGCTATTTAAATAGAGACTTCATTGAGTTTGATTTATTTATTAGTGGATTAAATGGTGAAGAAGAAATGGGCAATACACGTAATAGAAACTTAAACTTCTTAATAATGTGTGCTGCTAATATAGATGATAAAATTTATTTAAAACAAAGATGCGGAGATAATTTTGGGACTTATCTTAATCCTAATCAAAATCCGTCAAATGACACATATGTTCAAGTTACAAGGAATTTATTATGAGTGATACAAACAAAATGCCTTTGCAAAGTAAAAAGTTTTTAGCATACCTAATATCAGAAATAACAACTAAGGCAGGTATGTTTTATATGCTGATGCATTTACAATCAAAGTTAGACTATACTGAACTGGCTTTACTTATTGCAATGTTAGTATCATCTTCAGCCTTAACAGTAGGTTATGTTTTAGGTGTAGCAAGTCTCGAAAAATATTTAAGCAGTGCTGTAGAGATATTAGATAGGGACCACAATGAAAAAGAGAAAAAATAAACACTTAATACCACCTTCAGAAATAGCTCCACCATCTTGGGACCCAAGTAAAACTATTAGAGACTGGGACCCTGAAAATATTAGGTTTGACGATGAACCGACTGTTTGTGCATTATGTAGTAATATTGATTGCATATGCACAATTCAAATTTGTCCTTGTGGTCAACAAGCACCTAAATGTAAATGGCCTTCAGACGCTTGTCCTTGTCCGATTTGCGATGAGTTGATGAAAAACTGTGAATGCAATATAACTATAAAGGATGAATAAATAGTATGACTGCACCATTACCAGAAAATATAATTGAGGCTAAAATAGCTATTGTATTGACTGATATAATAGGTAGCACAAAGTTTGTTCAGAAAAATGGTTCAAGAGCTGCTGCTCAATGGTTTGGCATACACGATAGATTTGTTATGAATTTGATTGCAAGACATAACGGTCAGCTTATAGATGCTTCTGATGGGCATTTAATGTATTTTGGTAATGTTGTAGAAGCATTAGAGTTTGGATTTGAATATAAGAAAGTTTTAAGAACAAAAAAGTTTCCGTTTAGAAGCCGTGTAGGTATTCATTGGGACAAAATGTTAATAGTCAAATCTGCTGAACATATGGTCAGAGCGGGTGGTAAACGGATAAACTTAGAAGGCATTGGTAAGAATGTTGCTGCAAGAACAATGTCATTATGTGGTCCAGAGCAAATCTTATTATCTAAATCAGCATTTATGCAATATAAAAAGTTTGGACATAGAAGCAATTACATACCTAAAAAAGCGCAAACTGCATTAGTAGGTCTTTATAAATTTAAAGGTATATCAGAGCCAGAGCAACTATATGCTGCAGGATTAATAGAAGCACAATTACAACCTCCACCTGACAGTGAAAAAGCTAAGCGAATAGGTGGTAAGAAGAAAATAAGGACAAGACTAAGAAACAAGAATTTGCAAGAAAAGTTTTGGTGGTTTTTTTATAGATTAGGATTTCTTTCTTCAGCTTTCTGGCTATATATGTTATGGCCTTTTCTATCTAATGAAAGAGCAAAACGCTTATGGGACGTAGATTATTTAATTTTCAGACCATTTGAGTGGATAAACACAGCAGCAATATTTATATTTGAATTCGTGAAAGGATTTTTAAATGGTTGATAGCGGTCAAAAGCCTAAAGAAATAAGTCAAAAACAGTTTTCATCACAGGATAAAGCTAAAAAAGGCTGGTGGTTCTCTGTTTTCTTTATGTTGTTAGTTGTAGGATTAATAATGTTTCTATCCTTTGTAGAGATACAAGAGAAAAACAGGGACGTTCTGGTAGGTATGCTTGGTATGTTAACAGGTGCCATAAGTTCAATGCTGGCAATAGCTTCTGGACGAGACCCGTCTGAAGTTGAAGAGCTAAAAGATAAATTAGCAAAGTCTGATGGAGATAGAAATGCTCTAATAGCACGTTTAAGAGACAGTCAAATACAAATGCAACTGTTACGTGAGCAAATATTTGAACTCCAGAATGCTGTAATAAATAAACTATCAGTATTTCAAAATGAAAACCCTATTAAAACAAAAGATGTTAAACAAGTTATATTACATCCAGAAGTAGATGAATGGACACCTTTATCAGATAACGATAAATTTAAAAATAGATAGGACAACTCACCGTTTAGAGCATATTTATAAGTATGCAATAAACAAGGGAGAGTTAAAATGCATTTATTTGAAAAAAAATATCCACAAATTCATAAAACATTATATAATTATCAGAGAAAAAAATTAATCAACGTTATACACAAATATTACTTAAATGAAAGGTTTAAAACGTTATGAAGAAACTATTGAGTATTGTTCTTATTGTTATGTTATCTGTATTACCATTCGGATGTGATGATAAAGAAGAAAAAGAAGAATGTAAATGCGACAACTGTCCTTGTGAGCAAATCCGCGATGCAGAGCCAGAGATGGAGCCAGAAGCTGATATGGAGCAAGAAGAGCCAGAAGCTGATATGGAGCAAGAAGGGGCCTGGACGAAGAACTCCCGGAGGACCCAGAAGAAGAAGCTCCTGGTGGTGCCGAAGAAGAAGATTTGGAGGCTGGAGACCAAGATGCATCTGACGAGGATTGTGAGTGCGAAGGTGAAGACTGCGCTTGTTAATATCAAAGATGAGATTAATAAACTATGTCAAATCATAGAAAACTCTAATCTATCAGATAAAGTCAAATCAGAAGCAACAGCTTTACTAAGATACAATATACTGAAAGAACATCAAATAAGACATTACAACGAAGGTTGTCGTCCAGATGGTCTAAATTAATACATATCAGTTATCAGATTAACGTCTGTTTAAATAACGCCGGCAGTATGATAAAACATATTCGTCGGCGTTTTAGTATTCTCTGCCAGCAAATACAAAAAAACCTCAACATTTCTGAAGAGGTCTTAGTGCATTTAACTTTAACAAACAAAAATATGAGTTTAACTAACTAATCAATCGCTCCCAACCTCCTCGTCCTGTTGTGGCTCAGGTCTTGGGACTAAATCTTGGATTGCTTCAAAAACAACCTTTGCGTCCTCCAATGAATATGCACCCTTCTTTTGAGCAACACCAGCTGCTGCAATAAGAATATTTACAGATTTAACTTGACTTTGTGTAAGTTGTAGGCCTTCAGACATTAATTCTCTCCTTGTGATTTTAAAATATCTTCTATAACTTCGTCTAATGACGATGATAACTTGTTTTCGTGTATTGAATAAGCTTTAGTAGGTAGCTTATCATCTATATTATTTAATATATTTTCTGCTGTTGTAAAACCTTTTATTACGTGTCGTCTTCTATCTATTTGACATACAAGTAAAAAAACGTCAGGTTGATTTTTCTTTTTACCTTTGTGAAGTGGATAAATTAGTTTAGAGTTTAAAGGCTTTTCTGTAGTCTTGATTTCAACTGTAAGCTCTTTGCCATCAAATACTATATCAGTATCAAACTTATCGTTTTCACCTTTAACATTCTCAACATTATGAAACTTTTCAAATGATGCATCATAACCATTTTTTCTTAGCCATTTAATAGCTGCCATTTCACCGCAAGCACCTAAAATATCTCTTTCTGAACCATTACAAGGTTTAGCTGAAAGTTTACGATTTTTAATCTTAGCTGCTCTATTGTTTTCGTATCTGCGAATACCAATCTCTTTAGCTCCTTCGACATCATAATGGTCTAATTCAATAATGAACTCACCATAACGGTCAGAATTTTGCCAAGTCTCCCACAAATACTCTTTGATTTGCTTATGCTTTTCTTCGATTAGAGTTGTCATATTATTCACCTTAACAAATCTTCATTTCATCATCGATGCCGTGATAAAGCTTATCAGCCCAAGGTGCTGGGTCCCATTTTTGCACAGAAAAGTTGTGATGACCAAGAATTGAGTATTGTTGTTTTACATCTTCGATTTTATAAACTTCTTCATCAGTGCAAACAGGTTTGTGGTCTAAATCTAAAACACTTCGTAGAGCAACCAAAAACTCTCTGCTAAAATCAGCAAGTTGTGGGTCAATATCAACTATATCACCCTTAGGTCCTCGTGATGAAGGATTTTTAATAATCTCTGCACCTTTATACCAAGACTTAGTTCTTTCAAAGTATTTCTTTTGAGGATGCTGACAAATATCAACACCAACTGATTGTTTATTAGCTTTGCCTGCGTGATAAGCAACTTGTGCTGTGTCTAAGCATTGTAATACCTCAAGCTCTTTAGATTTAGGATTAAATCCAACTAAGAAATGTGAAGAAGTATGAGCATACTTAGGATTGAAGAATACCTGATAACAATGTGGAGCATTAAGACCTCCCCAATGCACGACAATATTGTCAATGTTATTCTTTCTGTAATACCAGTTTTTACTCCCATCAGGCAATTCGTGTAATGAATATTGATGATTAATCTTGCCACTGAAATTGATTGGGACTAATTTACCATTATGTGAAATAACAGGTTTGCCATAATATTCTTCAGCAGCTCTTAAAGTATTAGGTCCAGCAATACCATCGACTGCAACGCCTATTTCAGATTGGAGTAGTTTAACATATGTTTTATTGTCGTTTAGATGTTCAAGCATTAACTTCTTCTTTCTTGTTGTTCTATACTAATTATCAAGTATATATGTTTTTTTTAAAATATTTTATATTTAAGTTTAAAAAAATATAAAAATAATTATAGATTAGCTTTTTGATGTAGGAGACATACATAATATATAAAAAGTTAAGCTAATTTATAATTTTTTGTAAAAAAAGTTTTTATAATCAAAAATAATTAATAAATTATTATAAATTTATCGGTTGCTTCATATATTAGATATGTAACAATTAGCTAAGTTAGGAGACAAAATACTATGCTATATCACGAATTAAACCTTAAAGATAGATTAAACTATAACATTAATAACATTGATGACTGCATCATTAGAAAAGCTTCTTCTATTAAAGAAAGAAGTAAGAAAGATAATATGATGCTTGAGAAACTTAAAGCTTTACACGGACCTTTACCTGAAGGTGACTGGAGAGCTTGGAATATTTGTGGCACAACTGCAAGACAAAAATGTTCATCAGACTATTGCACTAAGGTAGAACATTGGTTCTTATATAATTCAGATAGTGCTGAAGAGAAGCAACAGTTAAGAGATTTAAAAAAAGAAGGTATTATCAGAGATTTACCAACTGGTCAAAAAAGATTTCTCACTAACAAGAAAAATGGCACACATAACTTTCATCAGAAGGCACAATGTCCAGGATGTGGTCGTCAAATTATGTCTGTTGCTTTTCAAAAACATATTAATTCTTGTCAAGAATATAAAGAGCTAATGAACATAGAAGAAAAACATCAACATATTCTTCAGAGATTTGATACTGCTGATACAAATAAGATTATCATTACTCTATTAGATAAATCAATTTCAGAGTTCTTAGGTAAGTCATTTAGAAACAGAAAAGAATATGTTGAGAAATATAAGACACAATATATTAGGATGATTGAGAGCAAACTAAATGATACAGACCAAGATATCGAAAATAAAAACGCTAAGATTAATCGTCTTGAGAATAATAATATTAATCTAACAAATCGCATTAAGCAGTTAGAAAATAAACTCAATAATATAAACAATCTTATATCAGGCAACGTTGAGATTAACGCCAGTTAAAACGAAATACAATTTACTATAAAATATACATTAAACAAATAAAAATAAAACGAGGATTAAATATGAACAACGAAAAAACATTAGATGACTTATTTGCAGAATTAGACAATGATACAAATTCTATGGCTGAACAATGGAAGAGAGAACAAGAACAAAGAGAACTTGAGAAAGCAGCATATGAAGCTTTGATGAAGTCTAAAGAGCCTAAGCCTTTTATTTTAGGACAAGATAAGATTTCTATTAGAACAACTTCTTGGTGTTATGATACTTGTGGTAGAATGACAGTTGACTTTAATGCAGTAGCAAGAGACGATGATTTTGTTTATTTCTGGCATATTGATAAAGTAGAATGGCATCAATCTGAAGAAGGAGGCATAGGTCATCCAAATCCATTCTTTAAATTACCTATCAGCAAGGATAACTCAAACTGGTGTGAAGAAAGTGAATTTATTTGGGCAGATGAAAGCGAATGGTTTGAAATCAGTCATATTTTACTAAAGAATGCTGTTTTACCAGAAACAGAACATTTTGAATATCTATTTGATTATGTCAACAACTAATCCATAGACTTTAAATCGTGTGGCATACAGTTATAAATAGTATGACCACTTAAAACATTAACGGCAATTACTTTTTTAGTATTTTTGCCTTTTTTTGTTTGCGCATAAACTATTTCTAAAATAATTACAGGAAAGATTTCACCATCTAAGTCTTGTATATATAAAAGCTCTGCAACTTTAGGCAAACGTCTAAGTTTAGGAAGCTTATCAGGAATACGATAACTTTTTTGGCGCTTTCTCATTAGTCAACATCTAAGATGTCTTCAAAATCTTCATCTATTGTTGAATAAACTGGATTTTTAAGCTTCTTGTTGTCATTTAAATCTTTATATTTTTTAGGGACATCTTTATAACCATCATCTGCGTCAATTTGCTTTAAGACTGATAGTATGTCCGGAGCTTTATGTTCTTTTTGATTATCATCCCAAACAGATACAGTCTTGCAGAGATAACCTATAGCGTGCATATCTTCTATGTTGTGACTTTTTTTCTGGCCACGATACCAATGAGTAATAGGCACAATAAAAAACATAGGCTCATCATTACTATCAGTAAGTGAAACTAAAACTAATCCACACTTACCTAACTTCTCCATACGAATTAGTTGTTCTTTTTGATGGTGAGATAGAGCAGATTTATTTATACTTTTACGTTGTCTGCTTTTAGCTTCTATCATACCACCTTCAACCCAAGCAAAAGTTTTAGTAGAGCAAAAGAATGTAAAATCACAAGGACTAACTCCAGTTGTAAATGCTGTAAGTCTGCCACCACGTCCTCGAGCCTTTTGCATTGCGTCGTGATTTCTATATAACTCTATCTCAAAGTTATCATCTTCTATCAGTTGTCTGCCATATGCTTCAACTGCCTTTTCGAGCGTGAGACCATTTTTGTGAGCCCTTCGGCCACTTTTCTTCATATTTTCTTTATTAGCAGTCAACGAGCTTCTAACTGTATGTGCTAAACCTTTTTGTGTTTTTCTTACCATAATACTTATCCTTTGTTATATTTAATATTAGGAGGATTGAAAAATGCTTGATGCATATATTATAGAACAAATCAGAGAGAGACAAAGAAATAATCCAGAACAACGTCCGTTTTTAGAGTTACCTGTCCCTCAACCAATACCAAAAGAGCCGGAAGAAGATAAAACAGAGGCTAAACGTGTTATAATAATCGACACTGTTGATAGGGACCCTGAAGATGATATTGGGATTGTGATTGATTTATAAAATTTGTTTTTGTGTGCTATCTATTTCGACACCGTCTAATCCGATAATGCCACTGCCTTTTTTATAGTTTGTTAAACACAATTCATCACCTTCATAAGGTATCGCTAACATACCAAACATTGTATATTCTTCACGAGTAATATACCAACGGCCTTCTTCTTTTAGGTCAAATCCATATTCGTCAAGATTTTTGTCAAAAACATTTTTTAAATGAAACATCAAAGCAGGATGTGTTTCTAATACAATCCCGACAGCATCTCTATGCTCTTGCTCCATATTATTTAAACGTCTTTCAAACCAAGGATATGCATCTAAAAAGTTGCTTATTGTTTCTTCAAGTAAATCTTCGTTTTTGTCTTTAATAATTTTTGTCATAAATTCTCTCCTTTAATAATATATATAACTAAAACTTTAAAAAGGTATTAAAAATGAAATATAAAAATTCTGATGCTGTTGCTATAAGTATAGCTTGTTTTTACTTTATGTGCTTTTTATTGCCACATTTGTAATAAAAGATTTCAAAACATCTTATATGTATATATGGCTAAGCTGACAAACACGGCCACACACTCTTAAACAGGGCATTTAGTGCTTACGGGAATTTCGCAACTCCTGAATATATACAGGGGCTATGGATTGTCAGCTTAGCCTTTTTTTGTATTCTTTTTACGAGCGTCTTAGTATTCATAACTTATAAAATATAAAAAAATATTAGATATTACTATCAAAAAGTAATATAAGTGATATTTAGTATATATTATAGGTTATATTATATGAACGAAATATTTGTCAAATCACTTGAAGATGGTAGATATGCTGTAAGAATTGTAGATGTATTTAGAAAATTTGTAGCAGCTAAAGAAAAGTTCTGTATTAAAATAGAAGTTATTACAGATTTAAATGATTATTGTTATCCAATGGAAGAATTTACAATAGTCTTAGACCTGATAGATGACTTTAAGAGTATTAAATGGTTTTTCTATCATTGTCCTCCAATGCTTAATAAAGAACAAATCTTCAGCACACCAACAAAACGTAGTGCAGCATATGACCAAGTAAGAGGTCTGAAGGTATTAAAGGGTCAATATAGTTTCTATAACATCGATGAATATTGTTATTCGCACCAATTAATGTCAGATGACGAAAAGATTAAACCGTTTTAAGGAGTAAATATGAACGCAAAAGAAATGTATAACAAACACGATAAACAAGGTAAAGCACCGGGACAATGGCTTGCTCTTAAAGAAACAAAGAAGCTGCTTGATAAAGACCACGATGCTTTATATTTTAATAAAGTAAAAGATGAGTATGTATTCTCTGAACAATTACTAAGTGCTTATGAAGAACACCTAAAAAATAACAGTAATACCATTGATAGGCAGTTAACAGAAAAAGCGGAGCCATCTTCTTCTAAAAATAATAATAATACCAATGATAGGCAGTTAACGTGGGAAGAACAAGTCTATTCTCAATTTAAATCTGAATTGGGTGATGACTTATTTAAAGACTTCTTTAATAAAACAATAGAAACAATACTTGGTATCACTGTTTCAAAACTATATAAAGACTATGGTGTTAAAGATGTATGGAAAGAAAGCTCAACAGAGTTAAAACAAGTATATTCTGCATTCTTTTGTATGCTGCTCGTAGAACTAAGATGTTATAAAAAGAAAATAACACCTATCATATTGAGAAGATGGTTAAGCATACACGGTGAAGTTTTACATACATCTAAGATTATCAGCAGAACAAAGGTTCTATTCGAAGGTGAAGACTATAAAGTAATGTTTAATAATAGACTAACATTAAGTAAGGTGAAGAAATGAGACAAGATGAACTAATGCTCTCATTCGCAGAAATTACTGCTATTATTAATAGAGCTAATGCAGACTTAGAAGAGTTTTGCTTACAAAATAAAATCACAAGAGGTAGAGATTTAAGAAGACAACTTCGTGAAATGCGTGAAGCTTGCACAACAACTCTAAAAAAATCTTTACAATACGAAAAAGATTTGAGACAGACCAAAAGGAAGAAGAAATGAATTTAGACACAGCACAAGAAATTGTATTACTCCTGCTCAAGAATGAAAAAGCACAAAGAGCAATGATATTATTCTTAGCAATCACATTATCAGTCATTGGTGGATATAATCTAAAATCTGTCGATAAGTCTGTAATATGTGAAGGCGAAGAAGCAACTATTGTTTCACAACAAAAAAAGCTCGGAGAGAAAGATGCTCTTCGTGTTAAACAATTAAGAGAACAAAGAGATGCAGATAGACTTACTTGCGAAGAAGAAATTGAAAGCGCAAAACAACAACAAATGGCAGCAAACGACTTCTTGCAATGCTCAGACGTCTGCGCACTCATAGGTCAATGTAGAGAGGCAGGTCGTTGCGATGATTTCTAAAATAATGTCTGTTTTACTTTCTCTAACTTTATGTATAAACACAGTAGCAGCGCAAGAAATAAAAACAGAGAATAACTTTGATTTATCTGAAGCACCAATGGTATGGTCACCCCAGAAGAAAAAACTAAAGGTCGGTGATTTAGAGCTGACAGTATGGATTATGCCAAGACCAAATCTTATTGCTCCTATTGCAGGCTATTTAGTCTATAGGTCAGATTTAGGCCAGATGAAAGAAAGATTAGATAACTTACAAAAAAGAATAGACCTTTCTATTAAGTCTGAAAGAGCTGCTTGTGATTTACAATTAGTGCAGAAAGATAAAGATTGTGCTGATATAAATAAAGAGTTAAGAGATAAATTAACAGAACGTAAAAACACTATAGACGATTTAAATTCGAGACTTGGTAAAGAAGAAAATCTTAATAAAGCTCTTATGTGGGTAAGCGGAGCAGTTATACTATCACTTACAGGCACATTAGTTGCTATTTCAGTAAAATAAAATTATACATTACTAAAAAGGTGTCTATAGTATCTTTACCTGAACTCCTAATCCTAATTTTCAGCTTTAAGTTATTCTTATAATAAGATGTTATGTTATGTCATCTTTCTTAAAGTTCTGATGAAGGTTTGGTAGATTTAAGTATTCTAACTTGCACAACGCAGAGAAGCCGAGGCCTGAACAACCTCGGTTTTTTTGTATTCGCTTTTCGATAGCTCAAAAGGCACTCCAAAAACTTTTTTTATTTTTTTTTGTAAAAATCTCCAGGAAACTAAAGCTGTAGTATATATAGTAATAGGAACCAAAAAAACTAAACTAAAGAAAATAAACAACGGTTCTTAAGGAGAAACAAAATGGCATCTAAAGCTAACAAGACATCAAAAATTTTATTCGGCTCTTCATCAAACAACATTGCAAAGTTTTTCAATGGACGAGCACTATGTGATACAACTATCTCGGCACTCTTTGACCAATACATTTCTGAGGACAACAAGATACACTGCGTTTACAAAGTAATCGACCGCACTAATGGCTTTGAATACTGGGGAAAGATTAACACAGCATCATTCTCCAAATTCAGAAAATATGTTGGAAGCGGCACTCTTCTTCGTTATATGGTTGCTCAAAAAGGCATTCATAACTTCGAGCAGCACTTTATGTCTTTCTATGAAACACGTGATGAGACTGAAATCGCAGAGAGACAAATTGTAGATGAAACATATCTTAAAATGGCTGACACTTATAATATGGCTGTAGGGGGAACAAATCATTTTAAGGAGCCTAAGAAAATGTTTCACTGCAAAAACACCGGCAAGACTTTTAAATGTAATCATAACGCATTAGAGAGAATACTAAGCACATTTGATAACTTCGCTAAAGGTATATCAGCTCAAGACATCCTAAACTCACACTGGATGAACGGCACACTGAAGAATGTTGTAGAAAAACAAAAATTCACAACAGTATGGAAAGACACATTAGGACAATACGAAGAACTCCAAGTCCCAACATCTAATCTTATTCAGTATCTTAATAAAGGCTATGAGATAAAGAGCACTAAACTATGGATACACATCCCAAACCAAAGCATCTATCGCAGAGGACAAAATTGGAAGCAGATACAAAGTAATACAGAAAACGTAATGCACTATATTCAACAAGGCTTCATAGCAGGAAGACCACCTCGTATGGAAGGCGCAATTATCGACAGCAACTGGAAAGCAAACAAGATGAAGACAAACAAAAGAAATAAAAAGCCTTTACAAACTCAAACCGCATAATAAACTAACAATATTGCTTTTAGCAAGTCCTTTCTTTGAACTAAGCCCAGACTTAAAACCTCTGGGCTTTTTTTTATTTACAATTCGATAGCTGTAAAGATACTCACTCAGAGTATATATCTATCGTAGATAGATATGGCTCACACGCTGCTCTATTTATTTAACAATTATTTTACAGTTTTTATATAATTTCTTCATATTGAATATATTTATTAAAGAGGAACACATAATGAGTAATAAAATTAAAGTAGCTGAAAATTTAGAAACAGACACTAAACCTTTAGAGGCAGCAAGTAAGATTTCTAAAGTAGCTAAAAGCGAAATCATTAAAAAAGAAGATTACGTTTCACCTTTACAACATCCAGACAAAGTCCATTCATTTATCAGGGATTGCGAAGTGCCATCTCAAACTAAAGGACCATTCTCACGTGGAGATAAAGAAAGATGGAAAAATGTAGTAGAAACACTATTAGTAAGGGGAGTAAAGAGCAGCAGAAAGATAGGAGATATCTGTGGATTAACGCACGTTACTGCGAATAAGTTTATCCAAGAGATTAAAGAAGAATGGCAAAGCGATTTAACTCCTAACAAAGTAAACGTTAGAAGAGAACAGCTATACGGAGAGAATGAGAGAATAGCAGACTTCTGCTGGCAGCTTATTCAAATAGACCCATTAGCAAAAGAAGTCCCATCTTATCTGAAAATTATAGGCGATACTAATACGCGTAGAAGTAGATTAGTAGGAGCAGAACAAATCACATTAGCTGTAGGGCAGATTGAGACTCATAATATTGATACTAAACAAATACAAGTTCAGGCAGCAGCAAAGTTAGGCGTTAGCGTAAATTCTCTTAAAGAGTTAGGAGATACACTTGCCACTAAAATGTTGCCCAGTCTAAGTGAAGACACAGAAGAAGAGAAAGAAAATGAAAAGCAACAGGAAATTGACAGTAAAAACGCAAGTGAAGATACAAACGCCAACTGAAGTTAAGATTATTACAGAGGGAGGCGAAGTAATGCCACACTGGTGCGAAACGCCAGAAGACTTAGAAGCAACTCTATCTATAGCGCAATCTTGCGGATGGAGAGTTAAACATAACAATAGATTTATACAAGGAGAGTAAAAATGAATGACGACTTATCAACATACGCTTGGGTAGCACTATTTACGGGGAGAATATAATGGCACTTTATAATCAAATCTGTAATAACGAAGAATGTGAAATGACAATATTTCAGGATAGACGTAAGATGTCTGAAATAGATGAAGAAATATGTTGCCCGCTTTGTAATAAAGTAGCACCTCGGACTATGCACCTCCCAGCATTTCATTTAAAAGGTGGCGTGTGGTTTAAAAACGGCTATGGGACAACAGACGCAAAAGGTCGACCTATGGCACCCGCTAAATCCACAACATCCTATACATCCTCTTCAGCAAGCAAAACGCATAAAAAATAATGGCTATCTGTCTCCACATCGACGGACACTTATTAGGATGTATCAGCATAAAACTGAAAATTAATCCTTTTATGTTTGATTTGTGGGGAGACACTTACACTATTTATATGCATCCTAAGTGGATAGGCATAGCACATAACGTGCAATCAATTACAATCACAAGGAGACAAAATAATAACGGTGTATATGATTATTGCTGCAGCTGCAAATAGTTTTGTAAATTGTATCTAAGTATGATACTATATAAATAACAAAAAAAATTAAAAATATTTTAACAAAATGTGGTTTTTTACTATGTTATTAGATATATAGATATATACAAACAATAAGTTGAGCAACAAAAAAAATGAGAATAACAACACACGAAGAATTGGTAGGTAGATTAAAAGAGTTAGGTGGATATACACGTAAGCCACGCAAACAAGCAATCGATACATTTTACATTATTAAGCACGTAGCAACTATGCACAAAGACCTTGATAATGATATCGATATGTTTGTCAGCACAACCCATTTACAAAATATGGGTATTCACCGAACAACCTATCAACGTGTTTTCTCATATGCTTTAGAGTTTGCTAATACAGAGTGGGAATGGGTAAAAGGTAAATGTCGGACAATTAAAAGATGGACACCCGGATTTAAGACTTTACTTGATGATGCAAAAGATTTGGCTGTGCCAGAAGAGCTAATTAAAAACTATTCACACTCAACAACACCGTTAGAAAACGCAGAAGAACTTCGTAAGATTACAGGTAATCTATTACAAGATTATTATACAGGCACAACAGCTTCACCTTTTAGACTATATAATCCATTACAAGCTAAGAAAAAAGCAGAACGTGAAAAACTATTTGAAGGATACACAGAGTATGATTTAAAATCAGCATTCACAACAGTAGCTTTTCACCAATTAGGAATGAAAGACTGCGACTTAGAAATGGCTTGGGCACTTCATCCTGAAAATAAAGACGTTTTGATTGACCGCATTAAGTCAGACTTTAAATGTGATGATGCTATGGCAAAGAAATATCGTTGCTATCTTACAGCAAAAAAAGAAAACTTCTTTGGAGTTAAATGGTTTGATAAACTTCACTTCGAGATTGAGAGAAGAGTTAAAGCACAATACACTTCAGTTGAATATAACGGTAAAACAGTAAAAATCAATACACCACATAAATTCTTTACTTATCACGAGCAACAGATTATGTCTCTGTTAAAAGAAAAGTGTGATACCATTTTATCTATCCACGATGGACTAATAAGTAAAACAGATACAAAAATAACATCAATAACATATAACGGGAATAGCTATCCTGTAGAAATGAGAGCACTATAATGACAATGCCTATTTTTATGTGTAAAGGCGGAGAGCTAATCACTTGGAAGATTAAAGGCTCAAAAGACAAACCTAAAACTTCTATATTTATCAGCCACGATTTCGACTCTAAAAGAGGTGGAATGGTTTGGGAGATTATGACTGACGGAGTTGTAGAAAAGTGGAGTAGCAGCAGAGTTAAACTTATTAAAGTTGTTGCAGATTACTTAGACGAGAACGGAGAAATGCTATGAGTTGCGGCCAAGTTATTCACGATTATGTCTTAGGGATGTGCTATGTTATACCTTGCGAATATATGGAATACTCTATGAATTACTTCGAGCGTCTTCAAGAGTTAGGATTGCTTGTATAGACTGGATATTGTCTTTTTTAATTTTTTTTAATATTTTTATACATTTTCTGGTTTTTGTATATAATTATATATGTGCACAACGCACCGCATCAAAAAACAAAAGGACATAAAAATATGACTATAAACCAATACATTTTAACATCCACCGGATATCGTCTTAGAGACATTATGGATTATCGTGAAGATTTTCATTCTAATTTATTTCACGCTCTCACCTGTGAGTTAGAAGAACAGTGGAAAGACTGTAGAGATGAAATTCACTGGGGACGTAAGGCATCTATTGTAATTGACATCGATGAAGTAGCTTTTGCTTTTGATTACACAATGACTGGAAAGACTGTAGAGATGAAATTCACTGGGGACGTAAGGCATCTATTGTAATTGACATCGATGAAGTAGCTTTTGCTTTTGATTACACAATGACAAGAGAAGCAGACCGAGACCATCAAGGATTATTAACTAACTATAACGTTTGGTATAATGATAATGATAATCAATACAAAAATAATAAGGGACACAGAGGATTAGTGATGCTGGATATTTTTAAGTTAGCAGAAATTCTCAATGTGGATATTGTCCCAGAAGAAGTAGAGGCTAACGATTAAAAGTTAGTTTTAATCAATTTTCAGCTATTTTGAGTCAAGCTCCTTCGGGAGTTTTTTTTATTCATTTTACGTAAAAAAGCAGTATCCAGAATATTCTCTGTTTAAACTTTGCTGCTTAAATGGATAATTACTATTAGTGGAATATAAAATAAAAACAGAGAATATCCTCAAAACTATTATGAATAATAATATTTTTTTATTTTTTTTTGATTTTTTTATACTTTTTCTGGTTTTAGCATATACTTATATATGTGAAGGACAAATACAAAACTTCACGAAGGACATCAAAAAATGGAAAAACAATATACACCAGGACAAAGATTTACACTTGCACGATGCAGTGAATTACTATTTACTCACGGCTCAAAAAGCGGTGATGATGCTGTTTTTGCAACACCTGTAGTTGAGGTTGTTAAATCAAGACTTAAGAAAAAAGTTAGGTTTAAACTGATAGATGGCGGCTTTGTTATGAAACACGGACTTCAGATAGAAAATTTTAATATACCAAGCACACTTCAAGTAGCTCATACGTTTGATGCTTATCTTGATGATGGATGGGCTAACGTAGAAATAGAAATAAAAGATGCACATTGGGACGCTGAGAGTCAAGCATACGCATATCACACTAAAAAAGACTTCGTATGGATGAAGCTAAATAAGGAATAAGTAATGAAAACAGCAGATCCGAAAAAAGGTGAATTGTGGAGGATACGTATATGGAGTCAAGAAGGAGAATATTCTCAAACTGCACTCATATTGCAAACACGTAAAGATTTGGACGCAGACAAATACGGAACAGAAGTATCACTTTTCGACTGCTTAATAAATGAACAAAGACAAACTCTCCCTATATGGATGTTTAATAACGCAGAGTTAATCAGTTTTACGCGTGTTTAACTTTCTTCATCAATACCATTATCTATATAGCAATCAACACAGATTGTTTCTTTGTAATATCCTCCTTCATATGCAGTAATATGATAACGATTAGTCATAATACCACAAGACGAGCATTTCAGTTCTTGCTTTTGCGGTGTAATAGCTAATTGAGCACCCCTTTTACGTAGCTCTTGCCATAAGACTTCAAACATTCTTTCGATCCGAGTTATATCATCAGCTAATCGTCTAATGTTTTCTTCACAAACTCTTAAATCGTGATGATGTTGTTTTACGTGTTTATCTAAATCTCTATTCTTCAATGCCAGAGTCTCCTTTCGATTTCGTTAATCATTTCTGCGGCTTTGTTGATAATTAGTTTGATTTTATTTTCAGTCTGAGGATTATTAATCCCACATAAGACTTCGAGAAGACGAGCTGTCATTATTTCATCTCCATTTAATACTTGTTGTATAAGTGCATCATTTGCAAAGTTATGAGCAATATCATACATCTCATCCGATGCAGCTTCTGGTGTGTATTCATCAACACCCACTTCTTTGTCTATAAGCATAACAGCATTACGAGCGACATTAAATGCCTCCTCCATAACTTCATTTTCATATGCTGAAGGAATATTGACGTAGCCTTCTTTAATCTCATCCCATATTTTCATAGGGATTTTAAATCCATCAATTTCTTTATATTCTTTACTCATAGTTTCTCTCCTCTAATGCACAATAGCCATTATGTATAATAGTATCGTCTATCATTACTATATTATTATCTATCAGTGCTTTATAAATGTTAATTGGTATATGGTCTAATATTGCTCTGTTTTCATCTAAATAGCCAGTTATAATGGCAATATATATTTTATTAGATATTAAAACCGGGACTAACTCTCCTATTTCTGCTTTATTCATTTGCACAACCTCCTCGAATTTAAATATCCGAATAGTGCAAATCATTAAAAATTAGTTTTCTGAATATCCTCTGCTTTTACGAAAGTCTTTTTCATCACCATAACATTGTAAAGGTGCTAAGTCTCGTGCTGTAAGAGATATAAACTGAGAATTTTCATATCCACCAAGCTCAACTTTTGTATTAGGGTCCCAAACCATATATTCGAAGTAGTGTGTATAGTAAGTGTTTTTATCTCTATGAACGTTTTTCTCATCAGGAATAAAGTCTATTATTAATCCTATCCCAACGTGTCCCTCCCAAGTATCGTAATACCAGATAATGTCTCCGATAGAATATAAACTTTTCATTTTAATACCTCCGACTTTATTAAAATACTTTCAGTTATAATATATAATATAAGTATTAAAGAGAAAAATAAATTTTAGAAAGAGAGTAAAATGAGTGATTTAAATGAACTAATAGGGACGTCTGAAGGTAGGAGAGCTCTAAGTGCTGCATCTTCTATTTTTTTCGACTCATATTATCTCGGTATGCAAGCAGCTAATCATAGAAATAACTGGCTTAATACAGTAGATAGTCTTCACGCTCAAGCAAAAGAAACAAATGATAAAAAAAAGTTATTAGTCCTTGCGCCTAGGGGGCACGGCAAAAGTTTGTTAGCTATATCATATTGTGTAAGACAAATCTGTTTGGATAGAAACGTATCAATCTTATTCATTTCAGCATCTGCAGGACAAGCAGAAAAAAGAGTTAGGTTAATAAAACAATTCTTAGATAGCGATAAAATAGTAGAAGACTGGGCAAACGGCAATGAAGTCCCAACATTTAAAGGTGCAGACACAAAATGGACATCAACACAACTATATGTTCAGCGAGATGGCGCATCTGTTGACCCAACATTAGAAGCTATTGGTAGTGGAGGTAAAATTACAGGTGCTCACGTAGATATTGTAGTTATAGACGACTTAGAAGATGATTTAACAACTGCAAGTCCTGGCGTTAGACAAAAAACAAGAGACTGGTTAGGAGCAACTGTTACACCCATACTTAATCAGGGTGGAATGATGTTAGTTATAGGGACGAGAAAAAATGAGCAAGATTGTTATGCTTATATGAAAAACGATCCGACTTATAAAGTTATAGAAGACAACGCTATCCTTAAATGGCCAGAAACCTTTTCTTATGAAACTGAAATGGATGAGAAAGGTAATGAATTTTTAAAAGGTGTTAAAGTAGAAGGTGATTACAAAGTGCTTTGGCCAGAGTTTAGACCTATTGAGTATTTGCTAACAGAAAGGCGCTCAATGGGCTCACACTTATTTGCAAGAGAGATGCAAAATCAAGTTCAATCTGAAGATGATGCTATTATTAAACGCGATTGGGTAGATAAAGCTAAAAGAAATAGTTATTCATTTAATACACCACCACCTATAAATTTATCAAACTGCACAGTTGTATGTGGATGGGATTTATCTATAGAAAGTGATAAAAAGAAAGCTAAGTCTAAAGACACAGACTATACAGTAGGATGGTGTGTAGCAAGAGATAAAAACGGTAAAATCTGGGTGTTAGATATGTTTAGAGAAAGAGGCATAACACAACAAGGTATAATGAATGCTATTGTTAGTATGTATGAGAAGTGGTCTGAATATGTTAAAGAAGTCTGGGTAGAGAAAAACTCATTTGGTGCTTTATATGTTCAACAACTTCAGCGCACAAGTTTACCAGTTAAACCTGTTATTATGACAGCAAAAAACGCATTACGCAATTCAATACATCATATCGCAGTCTTATTTGAAAACGAATTAATACGATTACCATACGCAGATGCATATTGTCAAAATAAAATAGATACTTTCTGTGATGAAGCTGTTGCATATCCAAGAGGCGGACACGATGATACATTAACAAGTTTAGTTCATTCACTTGATGCAGTTAAGAAGGTAGGTAATACTTATAGTATCGCAGTGGGAGATAAAGTTTTAAATCATCTGGGTGAAAACATTGCACAATCTGAAAATAGTGATGCTATAGCCCAAGCTTTACAAGAAGTAGGTATAAATAAATCAGATGATATAGACGAAGATGACCCATACGCTTCAAGATTTATGGGTTTATTCGATTGATTGCTAACTGCCTATCATTGGTATATTAATTATTTTTTTGAGAATAGATGCTTTGCAACATATCTTTCATACCTTCGTGAAAATCTGGCTTCTTAGCAACTATAGGTGCTTGTTTCTC
>Ga0208791_1000210_pt1 | contig 30621 bp, 45 predicted proteins | sample 11_taG_FD_184084 | JGI IMG/M metagenome (GOLD analysis project Ga0208791, IMG submission 184084) | Marine viral communities from the Subarctic Pacific Ocean - 11_ETSP_OMZ_AT15265 metaG (SPAdes) (version 2) | ecosystem: Environmental > Aquatic > Marine > Oceanic | place: Pacific Ocean | collected...
GTTTTGAGAAATTTTTTACTAGTGATAGACATACCCCGATACATAGATATATAAATAGTTAGATATATTGTTATATAGTAGTGTATTATGTTGTTATGTATGTATATTATTTTTTATATATGATAATTAAATATATACCAGAATAATTAAGTATATAATTATCTATATGTATAATGTATATAGTTTTTTATATGTATTAAGATAGCATAAAATAAGTATATAATTTTATCTATATTTAAACCACAAAAATGATATAGATATTATTATATATGTAATTTATTACCCGTTATAACGTCGTAAAAAAAAAGTTTAAAAAAGTTTATTTATGTGTGGTTTGTTGGTTCTGGTTTGATCAAATTATATATAATTAACTTATTTGTTGTAAATAATATATACATACAATACAAACAAATATAATGCGATATAAGGCAATTTAAGGCACATATAATGCCGTTAATAAACTTAGTAAGGTGTTTATATATTAGGCGTAAAAAAAAGCCATCTAAGAGGCTTGAAATAGTTTATATTAAAATATGTTAGTATATACCAATAAAAAAACAGCTACAAATTAATGCAGCTGTTCAAATAATTAAGATAGATTAATCTATTCCTGATCTTTTATAATTCTGTTACTGTTTTCTAAATTAGCTATTACAGAATTTAAATACTTACCAGAAATATAAACATTTGAAAAACTTTTATTGTTTTCTAGTTTATAAAGCAGTTCTATTACTTTTTTGAGATCTTTTTTCATTACTTAAATTTTTTTAGTTTACTTAAATTATTTTGTACTAAGTAGAAATAAACTTTTGCAATATCTACTTTTTTGTAATTGTGAACACCCAAATAAAAGAAAGGGTTTTTTTTGCTAACTTTTATAAACTGATCCAAACTATAATAGTCTTTAAATGGTTTTCTGGTTGTAGTAATCCCTTCGCCTATGTTTACAGTGATTATTTTTATTTGTTCGTTTAAAGCAAATAATAACGCACTATTTAAGGTGTTAAATTTATATACCTTATGCACTTTTTTAGTCCCAAATAAAAGGCGTTTTTTTTCTGTGGTTTGTGTAACTTGGTAGATCATAGTTTTTTTAAATTTAGTTAGTTAGTAATTAATTGTATCAAGAGTAAAACCGATTCCGTCAACCTTATCATTATCTAGTAATTTTACAAGATGTTTATATACTTTTGTTTGTGCTGGTCTTTTACAATGTTTTACGGCAAAAATATAGTTTACATTGTTTTTTTCATAATAGAAAGTAGTCCTAATCATTTTTTTAAATTTTAGTGTATTAATAATCCGATTTTATTAGTAGTTTGATCTATTGCAATAAGATCATTGTTAGATGCGTTAATATAACCTTGTTTATTCATTTCCTCGAGTGACTCAAATATTTTGCTATGTCTATCAATAGACGTATCAATTAAATTATCAAACCGAGAACCTAAAGAGTAAATAAGAATAAAATTTGCAGGTAGTACATCAAACTCATCAAATAACATTTTACTTTTAGTATATGCATAAAATGTAACATCTTCAAATTGTCTCATTATCTCAAACCATTGTAAAATATAGTCACGGTTGTAAAAATCACCCGAGTCGTGTATTCTTATATGAGTCGCCTTGCGTCGTTTTATTGCTTCTGTCATCTTTGCCTTAAACAAATCGGGTTCTTTAGTAAGCAAATATCTTTTTTCGTAGGCTTTCTTTGTATTGCTCCAGATAAAACTGCCTTTTCTAGCATAACAGAATTTAATGCAGTCTTTCGCAAATGGACAAGTTACTTTGCCCGTACTATGGCTTTTATAGGCCGATATACCGAAATTATACAAACGTATGTTTTCTTTTTTGCTCGTTTTTTTCATTTTATCATTTTGCGTTAACACCTGAGTGTGCTTTAGCTCTTGAAGATCATTAATTGTAAATTGCATAGTTTACGTTTTTTTGGTTTAGTATTCTTTGTTTTCTAATCTTTCGATTATTTCATTTTTGTGCATTTCTAACTCATCTAATAAATTATTTTTATAATGAATTGTAAAAGTAGAATTTAACGTTTGTTTTTCTGTTTGTTCTATCTCTTTATTAATAAGTTTAAGAGATTTCTTAAGTTTAAATTTTGTAAGCATTTGTATTTTATTTTTGGTTAAACAATAAACAAATATATACAAAGATGTTAATAAAAAAAATATGTATTGAAAATGTAATAAGAAAAACACAAACAGCCATATAAGAAAAAAAAACTAATAAAAAAAATTTATTTTTAAATTTATAAAAGACTAACATATCTATAAAATTATATAATTAACTTAATTTAATTTGATCCCAAAAAATATATCTATAAAACTATATTCTTACTTACTTAATTTATTAAAATATATAAAAACTTAAATACTTAATAAATTATATATTTACGTATCTAATTTTATCAAATAATTAATAAATCATATAATTACATATACAAATAGTTACATATCTAATTTTCTTGATGTCGACCTCCCTCCTACCCCACTCCACCGATTTTGCCCCTCCCCTATCTAATTTTTGATCCATTTAGTAATACGCTTTTATTTTGTGGGGGTCGAGTTTGGAAATTAAAAAAATGTTTATATCTTTGCCTTCGAACCGAAAAACAATTACTAATTTAAATTGCTAAGAATGAGTAAAGAACAACAGAATCTACTAAAGCAAGTTCGACCGATGTTAATAACTGGTTGGAACTTAAACAACGAAGAGAAGTGTTACGATGTTAAGTTATCGTTTGCATATTACCCAACCGAATATGATGGAGGTAATCCACCTCGAATCAGATATACTTTAATTATGGAAAGTGGTCGAGAGCAAAGTAATTTTAATTGTTCTAAGCACTTTACTGATATGATTAATTGTATTACTAAGTGTATATATGAGGCACAAGTTGATAAGAAAAGTCATTAGTGAAAGTTCCATTTTTAGAAGTATTATAAATAGGTTTTTATACCGCCCCCACTTTAAATTAAATAAATTATTATGAAAGGACATTGGAAAAAACAATTTAATTACGAGTACCTTGGATCGTATTCGTTAGATGGTAAAAAAGAGATTGTAGTTACTGTTAGTAAGCTATCTCAAGAGAAGGTTACTGGACAACAAGGTAGAAAAGAAGATTGCTTTGTAGTTTACTTCAAGGAGTTTGACAAAGGAATGATACTTAACCGAACTAATGCACGAGCAATAGAGAAAGTTGCTGGTAGTGGATTAGTAGAGGATTGGGTAGGCACACAAGTTACATTGTATGTAGAGAAAGGTGTTAAAGCTTTTGGTGATGTAGTTGATGCACTTCGGATTAGAGATAAGAAACCGACTCGACAAACTATGACTAAGGAAATCGAGACGAGTATGTTAGATGCTATTAAGAATGGTAAGTCGGCTCAAGTAGAACAAGCTCTAATTAAGTACAATATGAGTGATAAGCAAAAAGAGGTTATTAACTTACAATTATCTAAGGCATAATGAAAATAACTACAAAAATAGACAAGGTTAGAACTCTATTAATAGAAAAGCCTTGGTTAAGAGATAACGATAATATGTTGTTAGCATACATTTGGGAAAGTGAATTAAAAGAAAAAAAAGTTGGCACTCAAAACGATATGTTTTTAGCTATGTATGGAATGGGTAAACTTTCAAATGCAGAAAGTATAAGAAGATGTAGACAAAAACTACAACAAGAAAACCCTGAACTTAGAGGTGGTAACTATAAAGGTCGACAGATGGCAATTGATGATGTAATAGAGGAACTTAAAAACTTTGATAAGATATGATGTTGTTAATAGTAGTTGTCTGGATATTAGTAGTAGCTAATGCCCCTTGGTGGATTTGGGTTTGTTATGTAATTCACGTTGTAGGTGGTCTGTTTTTATGGCTATTTGAAAGTAACGAAAGTGTAAATAAATTAATTGATAAACTAAAGTAATTATGGAGATGTATATACCACTATTAGTTATACTTGCTATTGTAAGTTATGCAGCTTACTTAGCAATAATAGTAAATGACCAAGAAGACTAGAAAAATGAAAACATTTAAGACTGACCAAGAATACTACGGAGACTGGGAGTACACAACAAACTCTCAATTAGGCTACATCAAGAAAGGATGGGAGTACTATGAAATGATGAAACGTGGAGGTATGATAGACTCTCCCGCTTTAAGATTCGGTAACTTAGTTCACACACTTATACTAGAGCCTAAAGAATTCCAACGTAAGTTTGTTGTAATTAATCCTGAAGATAGACCCGAACCAACTAAATCTATGGCAAGTAAGTTAAATAAAGCTTGGAAGATTAAGATGGAGGAAAGAGAAGGTATTGTAATCGGAATGGATCAGTACAACTTAGCTTTAAATCTTCGGGACAAGTTATCTAGGATTGATGAAGTTAAAGCTATTTTAGATAACTCTGAGAAGGAAGTACCGAAGTGTTGGATAGACTTCAATACGATGCGAAAGTGTAAAGGTAAAGCCGATATAGTTGTAGATGGAGGCGATATGTTAGTAGATATTAAGACTACCTCTAAACCAATTAGTGAGTTTAGAAAAAGTGCTTACAGGTACAATTACCACAGACAAGCTGCGTTCTATTTAGATGGCTTCGGAGCAAAAGAATTTGTATTTATTGTAGTAGAGACACAAGAGCCATATCAAGTAGGTATATTTAGATGTACTGAGAATTTTATAGACCAAGGTAGGCAAGAGTACGTTAGCTTACTGGAGATGTTAAACCAACCAAAAACTAAAGTAATACACGAAGAATTATGAAAAGTGAGATTTTACCAAGACACGCAAGAACAAGGTTGTTGAAGTGTCTACCAAAAGTTTGTGAATATTGGAATGTTAGTCCTGAAGAAGTGTTAAGCAGAAGCAGAAAGAGACACATAATAAATGCAAAACACAGTTTAAGATACTTCTTACATACTTATGGAGATTTAACTGCTTGTGATATAGGTACACTAACTAATTGTGACCACTCAAGTGTTTTACACTCTGTAAAAACTTTCAAAATTTATTGTGAATATGATGAAGATTTTAGAACTTTCAAGCGTCTAGTATTGAAAGATACAGTTAGTGATTTAGATTATAGCGTATCAGGTAAGATAAGAAAGGTTATAAAGTCTAATAACTACTTGAGTAAGAAAGTTGATTTAATCAAAAAAATATTTGAATACAATGAAGATAGATAGAATAGACGTTTGTCACGAGACGATCCAAGAGGAAACAAATGAAAGCTTAGTAGTATCTGTAGTAGAAACAGATAACGAAGATGAATTTCAAATTAGGTTTCACTTGAACTACCACGAGGAGCTGAGTCCACTTGTAGGATTATGTGTTGATGAGATGAATAAGACTCCCCAAGCAAGAGAATTTTTTTTAAAGGTCGTAGACCAATATTATGAGCAATTTTAATTATTAATTTTAACTAAACACGAAAAGGATGAGAGATTTATCTTTAAAAGGCGAGATTACAAAAATCGCTAAACTAGAAACTGGAATGTCTAAGGCAGGAAAGGAATGGAAAAAGTTAGGGTTCGTTATCACCACAGAAGGTGAGTACCCTAAAGATGTTTACTTCACAGTATTTGGTGAAGAAAAAACAGCAAACTTTATGACTTACAATAGAGTTGGTCAAGTTGTAGAGGTATTCTTTAATATCAATGCAAGAGAATTTAACAATAAATGGTACACGGATCTTGGTGCGTGGAAAGTAGTTAGTGAAAAGATTACTGAGTCTAATACTCCAGTAACAGAGACAGCTTCTGCTGACGGATTCCACAAAGTTACTGAGGACTTACCATTTTAATTAACAACAAAGGTGTGGGTGATTAACTGTTAAACCCTTATAATCTCAGCTACAGAGTGCGATATTGCAAGACCAAACCTGAGAACCTTTTTCATAACGAGAGTGGGCTGCGTGAGTGCTACATATCTAAATCCTAGCTTTAAGCAATATGGGCTAGGTAGTTCTGGTACAAGGGGAGACAAATAAACTTGGTCGTCTATGCGGCTCCCCTTTACTTTTTTTTCTTAACCAAAGAAACCCGAAAATTGAAAATGGCAAAAAGATTTACTGACACGATGAAGTGGAACGAGGATTGGTACTTAGACCTAGCCTTAGTTGACAAGTTATTTTGGATTTATATTTGCGATAATTGTGACCACGCAGGTATATTCAAACCAAATAAAAGAATGTTTGAGTTGCTGATTGGAGGCGAGATTGATGTAAGGAAGTTTCTACAAACTATAAACCAGGACAAAGCGAGAGTTTGTGTTCTAGGTAATGGAAGGTGGTTTCTTACAGGCTTTATAGAGTTTCAGTACGGCAATAAACTTAACCCAAATAATAGAGTTCACAAGTCTATATTAAAGTTGTTAAATGAAAACGATATTAGTTTAGATGTTGCTAGTAACAGAATTAGTTTAACCGAACCTATTAATAATAAAAGAAGTATTCCTGAGTCCACTCAAGAGGTTGTAACATTCTTCTTAGAGAAAGGTAGCAACAAGAAGGAAGGAGAAAGATTCTATTTTTACTACGAGTCTCAAGGGTGGCGAGTAGGTAAGAATCCAATGAAAGATTGGAAGATGGCAGCTTCAGGGTGGATCTCAAGGAATAAGAAAGACTTACCCGACTCTGATTACTTAGGAGGTCAATTAAACGCTATGAAGAACTAGAATGGCTCTTTATAAAGTAACCTCCAAGCAAGAGGTAACTGATTATTGTAAAAATATTTACTCTAATGGTTACACAAAGGGTCTTACTACGGGTATAAAGCCTTTAGACCCTCACTACACTTTCCGTAAAGGTGAACTAACTATAATGACTGGGTTCGCTAATATCGGAAAAACCACTACACAACTTTTCTTAATGATGATGGCATCTAAGCTTTACGATTACAAGTGGCTTATGTATTGTCCTGAGAACGAACCTATCGGTGACTTAATGATAGATATAGCTGAGATGTATTGTGGTAAGACAGCCGATAAAGAGTTTACAGAAAGGATTAGTCAAGATAATTATTTAAGGGCTATCGAATGGGCTTATGACCATTTTACTGTGCTTACATTTGATGATACACCAAGTGTGGAAGAAGTGTTAGAGTCTTTTCAAGAGTATATGCAAGTGTGTGAGATAGATGGAATATCTATAGACCCTTTAAACGATTTAAAAGCACCAAATAAAATAGGTAAGTACGATTACTATTATGATGCTTTAAGTAACATAAGAAGGTTTATAAAGCGTCACAATGTAATGTTTTATCTTGTTGTTCATCCAGGTACAGCAGCTAACAGAAGAAGAAACGAAGATGGTTCGAGACCCGCTCCCAGTATGTCTGATGTTGAATATGGCTCTATGTTCGGGAACAGGGCAGACAATTTTCTTGTGTTCCATCGTAACCCACAAAGTGAGAAGTGGAATGTTACTGAGATACACGCACAGAAGATTAAGTTTCAGAAGTTAGTCGGAGTACCTACACCTGAGCTTACACCTGTCTGTTTGTTTTATTCATATAGTTTGCGTAGGTTTAGATACCTTAATGAGAACGGAACTTTAATTGACCCGATACAAGAAACGATAATCAAAAGACCAACTAACGATATATTTTAAACTACTATGCCCGACCAAATTACACTAAAAGCAATTAATTTATTGCGAGAAGCCGACCCAAATTTAGACGAGATGAATAGTCTCGATAAGTTTATAGCACATCAAAGCGAGGTTATTAAGATGATGAAGCAATTTGAGGGACACCCACAAGCTGAGAAGTTAAAGCCTAGATTAAAGGTGTTCGAGGAAAGTGCGTTAGCATTTACTTGGGTGCATACGATGATGTTAGCTTATAAGAGAGAAAAGCTTTTAGCCAATGCCAATGAAATGGAGATGGCTAATGCTGTTATAGAACTCAAGCAAGAGTTAGATATATTAACTAAACTAAATAAAAGTGACTGAAAAAGAACTAAACTTGTTAGACCGATTCGCTAGTAAGTATAAAATTGATTGTGTCCCTTGTGAGGGAAAGTATGATTTTTGGGATTTTACCTACGAATGGGATGATAGGAAGTTCTATTGCGAGATGAAACAAAGAAACTTTACTTTAGAAGAAGCTAAGAGTAGGTATTCTGATGGTTTAATACTGGAAATGCACAAGTACGAAAGGATACTGAGAAAGGCTAAGAACGAGAAAGGTTCTCAAGGCTTGTACATTAACTTCTTTAATTGCGATTCTGTCTTAGTATTTAATTTAAACAAAGTAAGGATTAATAGTTGGGTTTGGAAAACAATGCCTGAGACAAGTACCTTCGGAAGGAACAAATTTGTTTATAAGTATATTACGTTATTAGAGTATGATAAAGGAAAAGTTTTGTATATTTGAGCGTTCTTACGTTTTTTTGCATAGTTCGTAAGTTTTTTGGTTAGAAATGAGGAAAGGATGTCTATTTGTAGATGTCCTTTTTTTTTGTAAATTAGCAAGTGTTATGGCAAAGTTTAAATGTAATAAGTGCGAAGAAGTTAAAGAGCTATCAAGTTATTCGATTAAGGTAGTTGATGATAAGGTAGTTAGTCCCGAAGCGATTTGTTGCGATGAGCATATGGATCGTGTAAAGGAGAATAATGGATTCGGAGGTATTATAAAGAAGCCTAACGGAACTGTAAGTGGAAAGTTTTAACCAAAGAGATTATGAGTAGCATAGAAGAACAAGTTTGTTTTAAGATTTTAAAGCGTTCTGACGTAGGTAAAAAGAAATATGGTACTACGATGGAGCGAGAAGATTTAAGTAAGTTAGATTGGCTTAAACACGCTCAAGAAGAAGCGATGGATTTAGCTGTGTATTTGCAAAAGTTAATCGAGCTTGAGGAAAAGAAGCCGTTTCGATACGAGTGGAATATGACTAAGCCTAGTGGTACTGATGACCACAACAGAAAGATGCTTGACTTGGAGATAGAAAACTTAGGAAAAGAAAAAGAGGACAATTAGTCCTCTCCTTGTTCTTCTTCATCTGTAGAATCCACTATCCAATTTCCGAAGATTTCTTCTGCTACCTCTTCGGGTGTTTTTTTGCCTCCTTTATCCATTCTGTCGGTATATATTTGTTAGCCCACTTTATGTTATTCTTATCGCACCATTGGGCATAAGTAGTGCGACTATTCTTATTTAACTTATTGTTAGGTCTCATAAAGACCATTCGTATATCTAACTCAGGGTGTTGTGCTATTACCAGTAACATCTTCTTCCTATCCTTAGATGTGAACCTTCCCTTTAGTTCAATAACGATTCCGTTTGGGAGTATAATATCAGGAATATATTTTCGCTGTTCGGAAATCTCGTAGTAAAGATTAATAGTTTCATACTCAAAAGGGACTTTACTTTTATGTAATTTAGAACAAACATCTTCTTCATATTTACTCCTATATCTATTGTTGTCTATTTTCATAATATGTCTTTTTATTGTGGCAACTGTGACACAAAGGTTGTAGATTAGATTCGTCTAACTCAGCTCCACCTTTCTTAATCGGTACAATGTGGTCGACTACATCAGCAGGTTTAACCATATCATCGTTTAAACAATGAACGCACAAAGGGTTCTTATCTAATACAACCCTTCTTAACTTTCGCCAAGCGTATTTTCTGTAGAACGAAGTGTCTCCACCCCAAGACTTGTTTTTCTCAGCCTTAGTTCGTCTATCTCTTGGTTTAGGAAGCCAAGGCATATTGTCTTACTTAGATTTTGCTGATCCACCAAAGAAGAAGTCTATGATGGTGTTTACTTTACTTGACATAGCACCAAATACTGTACTTATAAAACCTATTTCATAATCTGAAAGTTCTAAAGTATTTGTTATAAAGCACTTGAACATAAAGTAAGATATAAGGAAATAAGCACAAGTAAAGATGATAGCCAATATCTTTTGTATGAAGCTATCGTCCATAAACATTGTTCTAGCACTATCTCTATCTTGAACCTCCAAAGCAAACATATCCTTCTCGTGGTCTTGTATAACTTTCTCAAACTCATTTTTAAGTTTTAAGCGTTCTTCATCAGTTGTTACTACATCGTCTATTATAGTAGAAGCTTGTCCTACTAAACTTTTAATAATATTCTTTATCATAATGTAATTATATCAGGTGCGTATCTGTATTGTGTGTCTCCGTCTTTATCTTTATAAGCCTCTAAAACTTCTCGTCTGTTTTTAGATTTTTTAAGAGATATGTGAATCCAAGAGAAATCAAATTCATTTATCATTTGGTCGAACTCAACTGCATTGTCTATAATCCAGTCGTAAACTTCTTTATTACACATTTTGCCTTCTTTCCAAAATTGTATATCAACTGCTTCGCCTTTGCTGTGTTGCGACTTATTAGACCCACCAATTGCACGATTAAGCTCCTTGGAACGATAACCACTACTAATCCTGATAGGACCAAGATGGTTACGAACAGGCTGTAAAAGATTTGTAACAATCCTTTGCAAATTCTCCAAGTCTTTTTTTGTCGGTTCATTGTCTATCCCTAGTCTTTTGGCTGTGTTACTTCGAGTAATCTCCGATAACACAAAGTTTTTACTTAGTCTCATTTCTCTTTAATTTGATTAGCAGCTAACAATAATTCTATCTTGTGTAACTTAGTCGATATATCTGCTAAGATAACTTTTAATTCGTTATCAGATTGCTCTAAGTGATATACCCTAGAAGAAAGTTTAGTTACTTTAGTTTGTAGATTCGTCCAAACACCTACGCCTGTTGAGAGTAATACAACTATTGATATTATCAACTCTATTAATCCTATTGTCACTTGCATTACTTTACTTTACTTTATTTTGTTAATTTAATTTAAAGGGAGTGAAAGTAGTCTATCGAAAAGGTAGCGAAAAGATACACTACAATCAATCTCCCTTTTTATACTCTTGCTAATGTTATTTTTGCTCCGTAAACTTGTCTTCTTGTTGCTCCAGCAGTAAATTTTATGCTTAAATATTTACTAGGTGATCCTAAAAATGCAGTAGATAAAGCTTGATTTGAATTAACTGCTGGTGAACTTGTTAAAGCAGTAGTTATATTATTTTCAACACTACAAGCATAAACATCAAAAGTAGATGATGATGAACTTCCATATACTTGTACGTGAGTAGCCTCATAACCTTTAGGCACTTGAAAAGTAGCGTAAGATGCAACACTAGCACTGTTATAATCAGAAGATCCTCCGTTTGAATTTGTTGCTGATGTAACGCTTAGACTCGATGTCATACAAAAATCTACAGCAGTAAGGTACGCCTGTAAATCATATATATTACCAACATTATTACCTCTTAACCAAAAAGAATCTATTTTTTGAGTAGTTAATGTATTAGTAGTTTTATTAAAGGTTAAGTCACTATCACCCTCAAATGCTCCACTATCATTAAATTGAACTTGCGTATCTGAGCCTCCAGGAGTCCCACTTCCTCCACCACCTCCTGTTATTACGTTGGTTAGGTCGGATGGTATTACAAATAATTTAGCACCTTCAATAATTGGAAAATCAGGTGTAATAGAATTTATATCTATTGAGCTTGAGCCACTTGCTGTATCACCATTAACTGTAACAACTAATCCATTAACATCTAAAGGATGCCTTAAAAAAAGTTTTTGATTATTATAAACTTTAGCCGAAGTTGTACCACTAAAGTTAATCTTAGCTATTGATGTTCCTGAGGTTATATCTGTATTAGTTTCTGCTATATAATTAGCATTATCAAAATCCCTAATACTTTCTTCAATTATATTTATTTTATTTTCATTACCCTCTGACATTGGTCTAAAGGCTGATGTATCAATAGGATCAGGAACACTAATTGTATAATTTACATTATCTACTTTAAACCATTCACCACTCATTGTTTCGCTTTGAGCTTTAAACGTACCCCCTAAAAATGAGTAGTAATTATAGTTTGAATTACCATTAATAGAGTATTTAATAAGTTTAATTGGTGATATATCAGGGCTAAATATATCTGCTTGTAATATTTCCAATGGCTCTATTTGTAGTTCTAAAAACTCATTACATAATAATTGTGTTGGATTAAGAAAACCTCCACTATTACCCCTTCTAAATCCTGATGTAACTGATTCAGGTGTAGTACCATTTAAATATTGTATGCAATTTACATTAACTGATTCATCTCCCGATTGACCTATAAGCATATCTCCTAACTGAAAATCCTCTTCAGCAGTAATAGTATTCTGATTGGCTACAAATTTTAAACCCTCGCCTTCATCAGTTAGAGCTAAAGAGCCTTCTGTATCATTAATATTTGATAATATTGATGTTTGATATTTGTCCTCCCTTATAGCTCTAATAGCTTCAGATGAAATATATGGACTTGTAGAACCTGGCCAATTTAATCCACCATTTGTGTTGATTGGACCACTCACTCCACCTGCATAAGTACCATTATCCCACTTGTAATAATAAATATTTCTGTCACCTGTTAGTTTAATATGAACTTGACCTGTAATTGGTGGTAAATCAGCTTGAACATTAATACTACCCCAAGTCTCAGCTATTCTTCTTCTTGCTGACACAGGAAATATGTTAGGCCATTCAACCCACATATCACAAGGACCATTACTATTACTAGAATTAATTTGTTGAGGATAATTTGAATCAGACCCTAACACTTGTTGTACTCCTTGTGGATAACCTATTATGTATTTATTCAAAGGCTCAGAAGTAACCCATTGATACCTATTACTTGTTGTTGAATGTGTTAAATAATAAGTTGATGTTCCATCACTAATCTTAACTTGCCAATAAAATGTGCTATAAAAGTACATACCTTGTAATGATGGGTCTGTTTGTGATAATGTTGACAGACTATCTATTACAGATGATTCTGATAAAACCTCTTTATTATATAAATTAAGATTTACGTTTAAATGTGCTGAATCTGGAGCTGATGGGTCGTTTTGCATATCACCTACAAAAGTGTAAGATGAATAGTCTCCTGGAAATATTAGTATTTGTGCAGACCCAAAAGAATAGTTAGCTGTAACACTGTTGTAAGGCGGCTCGTAGGTAGATGAACCTCCTCCCATAACAATACCTCTGTTAGCATTTGTTGTTCCATCAATAATTAATAAATTATCCTCTACCTCTACTGATGGAGTATCGGATTCATCCCCTTTATCGTATTTGTAAAACCTTAAATCTCCTGATGTATTACCTTTGTAATTATTAGGTTGAATAAAGTTATATCTTCCATCTGATAAAACTCCAATGGTATTAAATGTTTTAAGTGATTCTTTTAATACTTTAGATTTATAATATCTGTTTGGCCATTTTTCAGGCTCTGTTCTAAATGGTACTTTTGAAATTCTATATAATGAAAATGGATCATCTGATTGATATGTGTCCCCATCTCTCCACCAATCTACTGATGTATATATCCAATCTTGATTATCTCTAGCAGGAGCATTATTATTAACTCCTGAATCTGCTGTTACATTATATATACCTGAATCGTCTCCAAAATCTTTAATATGTTCTATTATAGGATTAGCAGTTGATGTTTCTGCTGTTGTTAATGAGGATTCAGGTTGCTTTCCATAAGTACCAATTGAATCAGTGGCTGTAATAGATGATTGATATGGAAATGGAAAATTCTGAAATTGCGAGAATGATGGTTGAACCCATCCAAACCACCAAATACCTGCATCGCTTATGGCATTTTTATATACCCTAACAAAGTATCTTCTATCACCTTTACTAAATACATCATACATAAAATCTTCATCAGTAGAGTTTTGTATGTTACAATTAATAATACACTCTGATGTAATATATTGTCTATCTCTAGTACCTCCTTCACCAGTCCATCTAACTTCAAATCCCTCTCCGTGCAAATCAATTACGCTACTACTTCCTGCCCAATCTTTTCTCCATATCTCAACATACCAAGTTGTACCTGCTTGACCTGAAATTTCAGCGTGTCTATACTTTCCGTAAGCCATAATACCTTTTTATCTTCTTTGTTTTCTTCTATTAGCTCTATCGAATACAATCAATAAATCATCACCCGATATTCTTACATCAGGTATAGCCGAACCACCACCTAAAGCGTGGTTAGGTATAATTGTTCCTTTTTGTGAAGGTACGAATAATTCTGGTCCCCTTTCCCCAACGAGACTGACTTTACCTAAAGGCGGTTGACCTCCGTTGGCGAAACTACCACCCATCATACCAAGCATTGTTTGTTTAAATCCTGACATTCCTTGACCTGCAAAAGCACCTCCCGCAGGAGCAACTCCTAAAGCACTAAATATTGCTGTCATTATAAGGGCTTGAATAACCATCTTTGCCATAGCTTTAAGTAAATCAACAAACAAGTTACCTAAGTTTTTTAAACTTAATTCTCCTGATACTGCCATTTGAGCAAACGCATCAGAAAATGCAAATCCTACATCTAAAGCAAATCCAGTTAGTGTGTCTTTTACAGCTTGAGTCTTAGCATCAAAATTGTCAACCATTTGTTGCATAGCATCTGTAGTGTTAATCAAAGTTCCTTGAACTACATTTGATATAGCTGTTGGTGCTATAGCACCTAGGGTTGGAACTGCTTTTGCACTATCTACAGCCTTTTCTTGCTTAAATTTTTCTTGTCTATCTAATTCTTTATTAATTTCTTCAAGTGCTTCTGCTTCTGCCTCTAAAGCTTGATGACTCTTCCAAGTTGAAAGCATAAAGCCTTTTTGACTCATTATAGCTTTTTTCCTTGCGTCCTCTTGTGCTTTGAGCCTCGCCTCATCTCCTAATGTATCTGCAAATGATGCAATAGATGCGAATATCGCTGAACCTGCAATAACTTCAATACCTAGGGCAGCAAATGCTGCTCCTACAGCAGTAACTGCCGCTGATACTACTGCCAATCCTGTTGTTAATAATGGTATAAGTGCTACCATAGCACCTAGAGCTATTAAAACTGGTCCTGCTGCTAGAGCAATACCACCTATTGTTATAATTAATTTTTGAGTATCTCTGTCTAATTTTCCAAATTCACCAAATAATTTTGTAACAACTTCTATCATAGGCATCAACATTTCTGATAATACCTCCCCTAATTCTAACTTAAACCCTTCAAATGCACTCTCTAACTTTTTAACCTTAGCAAAGGTAGTTTGACCCATAAGGTCAGCCATTTCCTTTAACTTAGTAGTGTTAGTCTCATAAGCACTTGATAACTCATTTACCTTTTCTAAGTTATCTGTTAATACAAGTAATTGGTTGGCTGCCGTAGTACCAACTAATTCTTGCGCTCTATTAAGATCCATTTCACCTTCAGCAGCTTCCTCTAATACACTAGAAAACTTTGTACCAGTTTCATTTAACTTCATAAATATTTTACGAAGTCCTGTACCTGCTTTAGATGCCTTAATACCATTATCCATTAAGACACCCATCATCGCAGATAATTCTTCTATGTTAACTCCTACTGCGTGAGCTGATGCACCTGCGTGACCAAAGGCTGTTGCAAATGTATTTAATTGAATTGATGAATCTGAAGCTGCTGAGGCTAGTGTGTTTGATATACGAGCTGCATCTTCTGCCTCTAAATTAAAAGCGTTTATTGATGCTGAAACAACTTCTGCTGATAAAGATAAATCTTCTCCAGTAGCTAAGGCAAGGTCTAATATAGACTCAGTCATACCTTGTATCGCATCAGGCTTAAAACCTTTACGACCTAATATTAATTGTAAGTCGGCTACTTGAGATGCTGTAAATTGAGTAGTAGAACCTAATCTCTTAGCTTCTTTTGTAAGCATTTTAAACTCTTCGGTAGTAGCACCAGTTACAGCGTTAACCTTCATCATAGCGTTCTCAAAATTAGAGAACGTATCGAAGGCTTGTTTACCCATAGCAGCTAAAGGTGCTGTAACACCAAAAGTCAGCATAGAGCCGACACGAGCTGCATTAGAAGCAAAACCTGCTATTGATTTATTTGCTTTACCAAGACTTGCTTCTAAGCCTTTGATATTAGCAGCTACAATTATCGATATAGTTTTTACTCCACCCATTTTAAACTTTGATTTTTTTAGGTTCTGTTAGTTTGTATCTCTTTAAAACCTCTTCGATTTGCTCTTTACTAGCAACATCTTTTTTAATTTTAACTTTGCTGTCCCAAGGGAAAGGCATTAATTCTTTTGGTTTAAGTCGATGTTTCGAGTGAGGTACTATACAACTGTGTACTATCATTCTAGTTTGTTCCCAATTATTTTGAGATAATTGTTCGTTGTATTTTTTGAATCCTCTTATTTTGTTGTCTAAGGAACGTGGGGTCAAATCATATAACTCTGCATCACTTAACCCCAACATTCCCAATCCAACTTCTTCTAACTTATCCCAATCTACTTCACCTGTCTCTTCATCAATAATTTCCTCTCCCTCTGCTACTTTCCCTTTTTCTGAGGTTGGTCTAATTGGAACGCTTCAAAGATTTCATTTATCTTACCGAAATCTTCATTGTCTATCCATTGTTCAATATCTCGAACTTTGTACTTAAACTCTTCTCCGTTCTTCTTAGCACCATATTTTAGACCATAGTAAGCGATAATACCAACGTGGTCTATCTCTGTTCCTAGTTGATCCATTTCATTTAACTTTAAGTTACAATCGTTACAGATGTCTTTTAAAGCTAAATAACTAAATCTAATCGGTCTTCTTTGACCGCCTATTTCTACCTTTTTCATTGTTTTAATTTAATTTAAATTGATTTATAAAACTTTCTTTAGTGATATTGAACTTAGCCAAATTGTAGTCGCACCTGAAGACCTTTTAATTTCTAAATTATCTTGACCTGGCTTTAATAAAACTGTATGTGTACCTACACTTGATGGTATTCGCATATCTATTTCAGGGTTAGCTTCCCATCCATCGTGAACAGCTAAACCACCTTGCGTACTTGTGTGTACAGTATAAGTTAATGAAAAGAAGTCGCCAGGTGTTGAATATAAACCTAAATCTTTAGTTATATATGCTATAGCACCTGTTGTAATAATTTTACCATAACCATCTTCAACTACAGTAGAACCACCCGAATAAGTCCAATAATTAGGGTCATCAAACCCTGTATCACCAATTAACTCAGGACCAAGTCCATTAGGATAAACATTACCTGTACCTGTGAAAGTAGCCGAACAAGTTAAATTATCTTCTACTCCTGCGTCAAAGCTTACCGATGATACAAGTGCGTTTCCTTGCCAATGAGTAATATCGGTAGGGTCTTGATAATCGGTTGCTTCAGGTGAAAGCTCTATTTGCCAAGATGAGGTGAATATAGAGTCTGAGCTTTGAGTATCTGCTAAACCAGGATATAATCTAAACTGAACAACAGCATCACCTTGGTCAATTTCTACAGTAGGAAACTCTAAAGCTACTCTACACCAAGTTGAATCTAAGTTTGTTATTTTATAATAACCACCTCCTATAGATATAATCTCTTCACTTCCATTACCGCTTATTATTCTAGGTGTATAAAATGATGAATTTATATTTAACACATAAAAAGAGGCTATGTCTGAAGTGCTTTCTTTAACATAAAAAGACCAAGTAAGTTTTTTACCCTCCAATCTTGCAGCATCAATATGATACTCTAACCTATCTTGTGATGCAGTAGTTGCCTCTATAAGAGACGCAGTAGTGCCGCCAAATGGGTCTGCCTGTAAATTAGCTTGTGATAAATCATTAGATTCAGTAAACTCATCAACCCCACTTTGAGTAAGGTTAGTGCGTAAAATGTTTCTAATTCTATCAGAGAAACTTAAATCGACTAAACTTCTTTGTTTAAGTTTATCGAAGAAATCAGTACCATCTAAAGGTACATCGGGATTTATTGATTGTAATATATCGGTAGATACTTCAAAAGACTTTAAACCACCCAAAGACTCAGACCATCCGTCTGAATCCTTGTTGGTTACATCTCTTAAATCCATATTAGTGCTAAACGAAGCTGATGTACTAAAAGCTACAGGGTCAAATATTGCTGATGAGCCTGGTGTGATTATTTCTATAATAATAGCTCCCTCGTTAATAGTTGCTTGACCATTTTTAATAACTAATGTGGGTACGATACCATTAGAACCATTTTCAAAATCTTGATAAGTATAATCACCTGAAACAGTTTGTGAGCCTATTGCTGTGTAGTCTTTTGCTAAAGATATTGCTGTTAATTGACTATCGATTTTATCTAAAACGCTAGTGGCTGTGTTAACTATAGAATCAGATGTTTCTACATCATCAAAGACAGCACCTGAAGCATCTGTAATGTTATCAATTTTTAAAGTACCAAAAGAATCGCCATCAGCTAGTGTAATAGGATCAACAGTTTTCACATAAATCCTAGTCTTTTGTTTAGCAGGGTCAGTCGTCTTAGCATAAACCAATAAATCCGAAGCGTTTTTAATTGCCATAATTAATGGATTTAAAAGTTAATACTATGCGTTTAATTCTAGTTCTCCAGTTCCTGTTAAAGAGATTGAATAAGTTGCGTTTTCTTCTACACCTGCATCTATAGAGATTGAAGTGATAAGTGCTGTACCATCATAAACCATACCTGAAACACCAAATGTACATTGTACTGCTGCTCCAGCAAATAATGTATCAGTTAATTCAAGTACATCTGCTCCTGTAGCACCTGATACTTCAACGAAAGCATCTCCACTTAATTCCCAAGATTTAAGACCACCTAAGTTTTCTTGCCACCCACCTGAAGATTTTGTTGTAGAATCACGAAGATCCATATTCATAGATATTGAAGCTGAAGTACAATGAGCTACAGCCTCTAATGTACCACCTGTAGGTGTTATACTTAAAACTACGTTTGTTGCGTTTTGAATTGCCATTTTATTTTAATTTTTAATTATTAGACAGTTAAAATTTACGTTTTTGTAGAATTTCTCAGGAGTCTTGAAATAGTCATCGTCTAAATCAAGAAATCTGAATTTCGCTGTGTAGCTTACACTATCTTCAGTATAAGTCACCTCGTACAAGTCTAAGGCTTCTACGGCTGCCTTGGCTTGATTATATGTTGCGTTATAAGTGTCTGCGAAACAAGCGATGCGAATTGATACATCACACGAGTTAAGCGAACCACCTTTAGATAAAAAGTTCGATACGTTAGTTATTTCAAACGTAGAGCAAGGGTAAGATACACCTTGAGGTATTATAACAGGGAAAACCTTGTTATTACCATTAGCTGTCGTAAAAGCAGCCGTTGCTTGTAATCTTGTTACTATTTCTTTTCCTATTACTGCAAACATCTAAAATCCTGCTTGTTTAATCATTTTATCTAATAATCTATCTAAGTCTTTCTCAGCTTGAACGTAAATCTGCGATTCCATCTTTCTAGCTGTAGCCTGAAAAACATCAGGTCTAGGGTCTTGTATAGCATTACCTTTAATTTGCATCGCAGGTAAGTTTCTACTATCTCTCCCTTTAATTCTTATAGGTGTGGTTTTACGAGCAATTGGACCAACAAATAAACCTGGCTCTCTCGATTTACGAGCTGTAATTATACCAATCGTTTTCCAAGTTGGTGTTCTACCACTTAATCTTTTATAATCTGAGTTACTATTAAACTCTCTTTTATAAGCACTTTGAATACCTCTAGCTAATTTATTAGCAGCAGGTCTAAGGGCTTTATTTATGGCTGTACGAGATTGACGAGATGTTTGACCTAGTTTTTTTAAACCTCGTTTCACATCTTCAATACCTTGGACTCGTATCGTTCTATTAGCAGCCATAACTATACTGGTGAAGCTGTTGGTAAATCTTGCTTTACAAAAACTTCAATGAACTCTTTTCTAGGGTCTATAACGAAACCTAATATCTCGTATATATCGCTAGTCTCTACTTCCTCAATAATCCAATTAGCTTTTATACCTTTTGTCTCACTTGAGTATCTTATAGTGTAAACAAATCGACCATAAGATTGTAATTCGTCTCCCTCAAACTTCTCTTCAATGTCTCTAAGGGTTTTAACATTTTTATTTGCCCAAACTGTAGCTTGAACAGAATAAGTGCTTGAAACGCCTCCAAAACCGTCTTGAGTTGAAGATATTGACTTTAACTTAATTCTTTGGTTAAAATCACCTGCCTTTATTTTAGAAATAAAAGCCATATACTATAAATAGCATTTATAAGGTTGTAGTAATATCTCAGAAGCCATTGGAAACGCTCTCTTGCGATCCTCTCTGAAATAATACATATCACTTGCAATTAATTTAATCGCTTGTTTAATCGCATCAGGAATATCACTAGCTGCATCGCCAATACCAGTTTGGAATTGGAAATAATATATTCCGTCAGTTGTTCCGACCAAATCTGATGTATCTATTGCATCAGAAGGTGTGTTAGTCATTATAACCTGACAAGGGTTAGTATTTTGATTTGAGTACCAATTAGTGTTGGCAAACAAAGTGTAAGTATCACCTACAGCAGCTAAATAGTGTAAACCATCGGCAGCATCATCATTTTGTGGATTAAAATTAAACTTACAATCAGGATAATATAAACTAAATTTAGATGGTAAGTCGTTAAACCAAAGTTTGTACTTAGCTGTAATAAAATGTCTATTACAATAGTGTTCAGCCATTTGAGTCGCAGCACTTATATATGTAGCTAACAAAGTGTCTTCATCAGAAGTATCAATTCTAAGTTGAGCCTTTAATTCAGCAGTTGAAACAACTTGAGCATCTTCAACTTCTACTAGCTCTAAATTCCCATATCTGTTTTGACTTGGGTTTAGATAATCGTAGTTGTCAAAGTTATATATATTGTGCAAGTAATCGTGTGGCATCTTATTGTATAGTATTATAAAAGTTAATAAAGGGAAGTCCCGAAGGACTCCCTTTTATAAATATAATTCAGATGTTACGCTGTAAGTGAAGTAGCTTTAACAAATCCTGCACCATCAGAAACACCCCAGTCCATATATTGGTTAAGAACCAATCTAGTCTGACCGTTTACTGCTACAGAATAAGGGTCTACCATAATGTCTAAACCACCGAACATTCCGATGTATAGTTTAGAGAAATCACCGAAGTAGAAGTCACCTGAAACTCCTGCAGATTTAGTACATCCGTTAGTGAAGTAAGCAGGGTAACCATTAATTAAGTTTCCTTGAACACCTGCACTTACAGAAGCTACTTGAGCAGAACGCTTCAATTCAGCCATTAAACCAGGAGAAGCAACATAAGATAAGTTACCTTCTAATCCACCTGCTTCAGCTAAAGCTTGTTCAGCCGATACAAAGTCAGCCATAATAGAAGCGTTTGCCGAGTAAGCTGCCTCAGTAAATGTAGTAGAAGCTGCTGCACCAAGAGATGCAGGTGCACCTGTTACACTTGCTGTAGAGAATATAGCTGCATCCATTTTTTGTCCTACTGCACGACCTAAATCACGAATGATTGCTGCCTCTGCTGCATTTCCGTTTTGCAATAATAATTGCTTAGAGATATTTACATAAGCTGCTAAACGAACTGGATTCAATTCAACTTTTCCGAATTGAGCACCACCATCTGCTGCTGCATCAATCTCACCTTCCCACTCTACTGAAGAAGCTCCAGTTACAGGAATATTAGTGTTAGCTGAAAGACCTGATAAAATGTTTGCACCAACTTTGTCAAACACAGAAGCCTCACGCATAGCATCAGCAAAAGCTAATACATTTGTAGGAGCAATATGAGAACCTGCTACACCACTTACATCTCCTTGAGTTACATTAGCACGTTGCTCTAACATAAATGAAGGAATACCTAATCCATTGATAGTTCTACCTGCACTTCTAGCTTCGTTTTGAGCTTCTTCGTGCATTTCTTTTTCAATACCTGAAAGGTTGTTGTTCATAGAACCTTGAATAGCTTTGAAGAAAGAATACTCACGAACTTCTTTTGGCTCTACTGAAGGAGTAGAAGTTACATTAGAAGCTATCTCAGCGTTCAATTTTTCTTGACGTTCAACTACCTCAATGTCTTTAGCTAGTTTGTCAATGTTATTCATCATACCATCGTATGAAGTTTGCTCGTCAGCACTAAAGTCACGAGACTCTTCCTTTGCCAAGTTTAATAAAGCATCAGCTTTTCCGATAAGCTCTGCTCTGTCTTGACGAATTTCAATCGAATTTTTCATATTCGTTTTTTTAATTTTAATTCGTTACTTAATAAATTTAACTTTGAATCATCAAATGATTCCTCAACCTTTTGCTCCACTTCTTCAACTTGAGGGGTTTCTTCTATAGTCGCTTCTGTTTCAAAAGCTTCTTTAGAACGAAGGGCAACATCTGTGTTGGCATAAGCACCTACACCGACTATAGACACGTCAACAAGTCGACCAATTTTATTAATTTGTCTTCTTGCAACATTTCCATCTTTACTCCACTCATCATCCTCTACTGTAAAAGCAAATGAAGATTCATAAAGTAAACCTCGTTTCATTAATTCTGCTACATCTTTACCAGTTGTTGTATTAGGTAAAGTAGCATCGTATCGTAAACCTCTTTCATCAATAGATAGTTTTAAAGTACCACCCATATTTCTATCCAATATTAAGTTTGGATCGTGATTGAAAGTTAAGATTACATTATCTTCTAAGCGACCATCAAAAGCTCGTTTAGAAATCGTTTCTCTAAAGCCTAAATCTCTACTATCCGTATCGAACAAGGCAGCATAACCACTAACTTTAGTCTCTTTTGAACTCTCGTCCAATCGAACCTCATAGTTACCGTTATATATTCTAGTCTCTTTATTTTCCATAATATAACTATTTTTTTCTTCTTGTTTAGCTATTTCTTTAACCTTTTTCTTAGACCAACTAAATCCTGCGTTTCCTCCCCACAATGCCCAAGCTATTCTCCAAGCTGTTGGTCCACCATCTTTTTCTTTAGCAGAATAGTGCTTACCTTTATTGTTTTCGTGTCGGCTAAAGAAACTAAACATTCTTTTTATGCTTGAGATACTTAAATCACCATTGATTATATCTCTTGCACGAGAAACACCAGTTTGAGTTCCACCTCTACCATACTCTTTTCTCCACTTTAAGCCCTTACGAGCTTCTTCTCTCATTCCATCAGTAGGAGTAGTATTTATATCTTTTAAAGCCATCTAAGCCTCTTATTCGTTGTTATTGTCAGATATAAACTGACGAGCCTCTGAAGCACTCATTAAACTATTTTTAGGGTAAGCTAAACCTTCACCTAAATTTAACAAAGCACTTACCTCACCTTGAAGCCAACTAACCTCTAACTCTACAATGTAATAGTTAGCGTTACCCACCTTTACTTTAGGTACAGAACCAAACTTACTTAAATTATATTCACCTAATTCTTCAAAAGTAGGGTGTAAAACTTCAATTAAATTTCCTTCCTCATCATAAGAAGGTATGCCATATAATGATACTAACTCACTTGGAATCTTGTCCTTGTAAGTAGATGTGTTTAAACAAATATATACGTTACCTCTCATAATTATCTTGATACTTTAACTATTCCTCTGTCGTTCCATAATCTACCTGATGACCTTGGATCAGAAGTTGGTAAGTTATCTGCCATACAAGATGAAGATAAACCATCTGCTTCTGCTGAATCATCAGTACTATTATTTACAGACTTTACTAAAATGTGACAAAATGCTCTTAGCTTTTCAGCAGTAATAGAACCTGAACCAGTAGTTTGAAAAAGCTCTTCAACCATATCAAGTAATTCTGCTCTAGCTCTTTTTTCGTCTTGCGATACTGAAACTTTAGTAAGACTTTGTCTTCTTACTTTTGACTTGTAATTGTTTCTAGTAGATGAATCTGTATAATTTCCTTTAGCCATTTCTATTTATTTTAATTTCCGTAATCTCCTGAGAAGTCATCGCTAAATGATGAACCTACTTTATGTGAAACTTCTCCTACTTTATAGTTTTGTTCTACCTCGTCTGATGATAATGGTCTGTTATAAAAACGAACATCATCTATTTGATTAGATGCAAAAAAACTACCTTTAAGATAATTACTACCAATTACTAAATTGTGTGTTTCATCAATAGTTCCACTAACAGTTGTTTTAATAGGTGAATCTTGATTTATGTATAATTTTAACCCATTAGTTGTATTATCTTCATAACTAACACATACATAAATCCATTGCCCTGAAGCACTAAATGATGTACTATTTACTTGATACTTAGCAACAGAAGTATTAACTGTTGCATATATTATATTGTTTAAAATAGTTGTACCAAAACCTTTGTCTGAAACGTAAGTATTAGCTGCCGTTCCTTTAGTAACTAACCATTGTCTTTCATCACTATTAAGTTTTACCCAAAAATCAACAGAAAAACCACTTGACATATCTAAACTACTATCATCAGCTACCTCAGCATAACCCGATCCATCTAAATTTAAACTATGCTCTCTAAGTCGAACAGAGTTACCTAAGATGTCTTGTGATGGGTTGTTAGGGTTTGCTATTAGAGTAACCACATCTGAACCTATCGTTGGCTTACTCCAATCCATCAAACCAAGTTGAGGTATAGTAGATTGTCTAAGCGACCAAGTTGCACCATTTATAGTGCCAACGCTTACTTCTTTTATTGATATATAATCTACTGAAAACTCGCAATCCCCAACACCATATAAATAAAGAGTAGGATTTGTTACACTAGAGGTAACTGTATAGCTATATACACCATTCGCTCCTAATGAGGCTATAACTTGACCTGCCCCAAATTGTGGTTGAAAACTTCCTGAAACATAATCACTAATCTGAAAACTTACAAAATATTTTTTACCATTTGTTACTGGAAGTGAATTTTGATTTAAGTGAGTGGTTGTGCCGTTGTCTACTTTAGCTTTTCCATTAACTGTATCAATAGTCCAACCAGCACTTGTATTCCAACTACCACTCGAATTGAAATCCCCATTAGTAACTAATTCTGAACCTGAAACGGCACTATTGTAAGCGAAACTACCTGCTCCCTCGCTCAAATGCCAATAGCCTTTTAGATTAGATAAGGCAATACTTGAAGCAGAATTATCTGTTACAAGGTGCTGAGGATTTTCGTAGTCAAAGGTTACATCGGCTTGAGTCCAAGCTACATCGTAGAGTTGAACATCTGATAGTTTTGCAGGTAGGAATCTATCTGAATTAAACTGACCAATATAACTTGCTGATGCTGTGGTTGAAATAGCAGGGGTAGTTTCAGAACCTATTAAAGTTCCATCTATATATAATTTTGTTGTTGTGCCTGAAATTGTAACAACAAATCTTTGATATTTACCTGAGGGGTCAGATAAGCTAGTAAACTGAGCAGGAAAAGCATCAATATTAGGATAAATCTGCATTTCATTATTGTCGTGAAACCATACATTTGACTTACCATATCTTATTACTGCTTTATCTGATGTGCTACTTGTTAATGTAGGATTACACCAAAAAGCAAAAGTAGCAGCAGAAGTATTAGGCATTGATTGTGAGCCTAAATCTACATAATCATTAACCCCATCAAAGCTAAGTACCTTTCCTGTGTATAAAGTAGCGTTGTTTGAATTACCCGATGTGTCAGGGGCGATTTGAGTTACTTCTTGTACTGATACATTATCGACTGAGCCTACAAAATTTAAAGATTGAAAAACTACATCCCCCGTTGAACCATCCCATTTTGTAAAATAGGTATAAGTATTATTACCTGTAACATTTATCGCAGTTGAACCATTACCTTTAAGGAAATTTAAAGTCCCCGAAGTAGAACCACTTACTGTAAATTCTATTTTATACGTTGATGTTAAATTTACTATACCATCTTGACGAAAATAAGAAACAGATTGTGTTCCATCAGAATTAGCTTTACCACTTGATATAGTCCAACCCGTTCCTTTAGTCCAATCGCTATCCGTAGCAAAATTACCATTAACCACCAATTCCTCCCCAAGTACATCACTCCTCTCGAAAGGAAGCCACATCTTTAGCCTATCAGTAACTATACCAAGTACATTTCGGATTGATCCGATTATATTTTTTATTGTTATTAGCATTAAAGCTATTTAGTATATTAAAATAAAACCTGAACTTGCATCAGTTCCTGTAGCCCAAAGTCTTTTTATTTGAATTGGTAGGAAAGTTCCGTTAGGTACATTTGTAAACGTAACTTCATTTCCTGATACAGTAGTTACTTTAACACTACCACCTGTACCACAATATAATACTGCTCCAGGTGTTGTAATATCTGAGTCAGCAGGAGTGTGTTCTATTGCTCTTACTCCTTGCTCATATACTCTATTAGTAGGTTCAAAACTCATTTTTGTAAAATTATTCGTTAGTTATTTCTTCTCTTGTTGTACCTTCACCTAATTTATCTAAAGGCATCATATTACTTTGCATATAAACACTTTCACTTGGTCCACCCATTGAGTTCATATCTTCAAAAGCTCTAACCTCATCAGGTGATATAACACCAATGTTTACAAGTGTTCTATAGTAGTCTGCTCTCGACTTAGAGTCACCTCTTAGAAGGGCAGTTAAATTAAATTTAAAGTATTGTTTACCTTTTTGTTTTACAGGTATTAATTTTTGATTAAGTGCCATCTCAATACGCTTAACCCAAGGAGTGATAGTGTGTACCACAAAGTCTATTTGCTGTTCCGAGATATTAGAGTAAGTGGCGTGACTTAATTCATTCACCAGATGGTTAGGTACTCTAAATAAACGACAAATGTCACTAATTTGATATTGTCTAGTCTCTAAGAATTGTGCCTGATTGTTCGGGATCTGTCGAGAAGTGAATTTCATTCCTTCTTCTAAAATTGCAGTTTTACCTGCGTTGATAGAACCACTATAAGTTTGATTCCAACTAGCTCGTAATCTCTTAGCAGTCTCAGGCTTTAATGTTCCTGGATGTTCGAGGATTCCCCCGATAGAGGCTCCATTTTTGAAGAAAGAACCTGCAAATTGTTCGATAGATAAAGATATACCTAAAGATTCTGCTGCACTCTGTATCGGTGACTTACCCATAACTCCATCACAAGATAATCCCTTAATGTGGATCATATTCTCTGAAGTTACTTTACCAGTAATAGGGTAAGGTATTTGTTCGTTTTGTTCTATTTCATAATAAACTTCTCTACCATCAGGCGATACATAGACACTTACATCATCACATTGGATAGGGATTATTTGAGTAGGTAGACCGCCATTGTTTCTTTCAATGTAAGCAAAGAAATTTCCATCGAGGCAAAGGTCTACTAAAGCTCTTTCAAAAAAGCTGAAAGAATTGTAGAGAGTTGAAGGTTGCTCTCCTACTAAAGAGTGAAGTGGATTGTCAGATAAGATATATCTTTTGTTATCTGCATCTTTTTCGTACAACGAGATAGGTAGAGAAGCTATTGTTTCAGAAATTACTTTTACGCAGCTCCAAACTGTTGATAGTTGTAAAGCTCGTTCTTTTGAAATTGGTTGATTAGATGAGTTGCCCATTATTGAAGCGTTCCCATATAAACTCGTGTTGTAAAACCTTTCCTCTTGGTTAGGTTGTACTTGTTGTGGTTTTCTTCTGAAAAAATCTAATATGTTTGCCAAATCCCTAGTGGTTTAATATACCTTATCCATATAGATATATATAAAAAGGGTTTTTGTGAACCTTTTATTTATATTTTTTTCTAAGGTGTCCTGTAATTCCTTTGATATACTTGTAAATTTGCCTTGTAGAAACACCCATAACCTTAGCTATATCAGTCACTTTTAGGTTGTAAACGTACTTTAATTCAACTATTTTCTTCTCTTTTTTAGTAAGTAAGTGTTGTATATCAAGCCAAATCTTGTCAGCTAAAGGATTATATTCTTCCGTATCGTCAATATCAATGAAAGGTGTTTGCTGTCTGTACTTCTTGTGGAATGGTGAAGTACTAGAAAATACTTGGTTGGTGATTATCCTAGCTATATAGAATTTGAAGTAACCTTGTTCGTAAATAGTTTGTACAGATTCATCGCCTTGATTAAGCAAAATTAAGCACACCTCTTGCACTAAATCATCTACAAGGTAAAGGTTTTTATTGCTCCTAAGAACATTCGTACAAATCTCTCTAATTGAGTTGTACTCCTTTTCTACTATCTCGTTCTTAGATAAAAAATATCTCTTTGTCATCGTAAGCCGAGCCACCTTTGTTTTTATTTTCCATAGCCTCAGATAGTGCCATAATACAAGCTACGATACCATCAATCTTTTCGTTACTTTTTGCTTTGTTAGGTTTTACGTTACCTGCTGGGTCAAACGTAAGTACCACATTACTCATCATCCATCTAAGAACAGGGTCTCCTCCGTGACGAATCTTTCCACTAAGTATTAATGTTTCAAATTCTTTAGTTGCAGGTGACATAGTTTTAAATCCTTGACCTACAGGAACACAAGGGCATCCATCTTCTGTCAGGTCGATTATTAGCTGTGATGAGTTCCATCTATCGTATGCAACTATCTGAATATCATAAATCTCACTTAACTCAACAATCTTTTGCTTTATGTAGTTGTAGTCAGTTACATCTCCAGGAGTATAGATAACATAATCTTCTCTGTGCCACTTGTCGTAATTTACTTTATCTCTCTCTGACCTCTTCTTAGCGTTTTCTTCAGGAATAAAATTGTAGTTGATTATATCGTAACCACCCTCTTCATCAGGAAACAATAAAGCTAAACAAGTAATATCTCGTGTACTAGCTAAGTCTAATCCTGCAAAACAAGGTTTTCCTCTTAGGTAACTTTTATTTACCTCACCATCACACAGCATCCACTTCTCGTCACTAATCCACTTAGTTTCATTGGCAACCCATTGATTTAAGTGGAGTCTACGCCAAGTATTCTCAAATGAAGGTTCATTTTTTGCTTTGATAGCTTGTTGTTGCATATACTCTTTAGTCACTATACTTCCGTAACCAGGATTAGCCTTCTTCCAAACCTCTTCGCTAAAAATATCATCTCCCTCATCAGCCTCATAAACAACTGCTAAGAACGAATCGTCCTGAATAGAACCATCAATTAATTTTTTAGAATAGTCATAAAGCTCTCTAGATATGTGGTCTTTCTGATTACCTGCCCCTGCCGTAGTTATTCCAAGCATTAGAGGTTCTTTTCTAGCACCCATAGAGGTAAGTAACACATCGTAAAGGTCACGATTCTTGTGCGAGTGAATCTCATCAAGTAAACAACAAGAGAGGTTTAGTCCGTGCTTGGTATCTGCATCAGCAGAAATAACTTTGTAGTACGATCCAACCTTATCGTAAGTAATTGAGTCACGATAAGTACCTGCTCTTTTGATAAGGTTAGGTTCTTGTAAAACCATTTGTTTAGCTATCGAAAATGACAGGCGTGCTTGTTCTTTATCTGCGGCTGCACTCACGATTTCGGCTCCTTTCTCTCCATCAGAAAAAAGCATATAGAGTGCTATACCAACCATCATCGTAGTCTTTCCATTCTTACGAGGAATGAAGATAAAGCACTGTCTAAATTTTCTAAGATTAGTTTTCTTAGACTTCCATCCAAAGATAGCTTCTATGATTTCTATTTGCCAAGGTTCTAACACGAATGGTTGACCTGCTAATTCTCCCTTAGTGTGTTTACAAAAAGTTTGAATAAAGTCACAAGCTCTCTTCGCTGACTTCTCATCAAAGTAGTATTTAGACTTATCTATTCTGTGAAGATTATTCGCCACCGTTGAAGAAATTTTCTATTTTAACATCAGGTGTGTTTCCTTGATTTTCAATGGCATTTACCTTAGCTCTACTAGAAGGGGTTAGACCAAATTCTTTAAGCAACTGAAAGACTCTAACAAAAGATTGATTAGCTATTTGTACTTCAGGTCGAATAACCGATTTAGAATTACCTTCCCTAGAAGTAACTTCCATAGTCGCACCAAGTTCGTTAACAACTTCTTTAGCTAACTTATATTCGCTGTAAGCATCACAAAGTAAAGTTAAGGCTAACTCATCTGCCTGAGTCAGGACAGACATATCGTGAAGTAAATTACTTAGTTCACTAAATGCCTTTTGTCCATCTTCAGATAACCAAGTTGGTATCGGGGGGATAACGGAAGGTAGCTTCGGTTCATTCTCGTTCACACGATCCTTGCGAAGTGTACCTCTTTGTTTTTTTAATTCTGTTGGTAGTCTTTTCATAAAGCTAGACAAATATATAAAAATTATTTAAACTATATATATATACTTTAACTTTATCTTTATCTTTAACCCTATCCTTGACCCCAAGTATGGGGTATGTTTGAGGTCAAAGAAGGGGTATGCTTGAGGTCAAACAAGGGGCTTAGTTGAGGTCAAAGTAACCCCTTTATCCTCTAACCCGTATTTATAGTAGTATTTCTTGTAGCCTTTCCAGTTAGTGAACTTCTCAAGCTTCCAACCGAACATCAATTCGTCAGTTCCCTTAGTCACCAACTTAACTTCTTTTTTTTCTTCTTCCATAACATTTTTTTTTAGATGGGCTAATATACAAAAAATAACTAAGCGAGACTTGAACTCCCACATATACTGGGGTAGGGGATACCCCCTAAACCCCTTTTTTATTGACGGGACGAACAGAAGGG
>Ga0208791_1000212_pt1 | contig 30485 bp, 41 predicted proteins | sample 11_taG_FD_184084 | JGI IMG/M metagenome (GOLD analysis project Ga0208791, IMG submission 184084) | Marine viral communities from the Subarctic Pacific Ocean - 11_ETSP_OMZ_AT15265 metaG (SPAdes) (version 2) | ecosystem: Environmental > Aquatic > Marine > Oceanic | place: Pacific Ocean | collected...
TACCTAAATTAGGTATTAAAGGTATACTCCAAGGCGATTTCATGTTTGATTCTTCTGCTATAGAAAAGGAAGTCATTGATGGTGTACCACATTACACGTTTAAACCTAATACAATTAAGTATGCTGTAGAAGCAGATTCAAAATTAGGTAAAGAGGTAGCTAATTCCGTATTTGGTATTGTGTTCCATACAGGTTATAACGACTTGACTAGTAGTCCACAGTATGGTATTAATGTAAAAGGGCTTAAAAAGGTACCAGGTGTATGGGTTGACGATGCTGTATTTACAGATAGCACTGGTACTGTTAATTTGACAAAGGATGAGACAAAACAGATACGTGATTTAGTTAAAACGGCTGACACAATAAAAATTAATTACAGGGAGCTGCCATTAGATCTTCTTAACATTTACGCTAACTCAGAGATTCAACAAGGTAAGTTTTTAGAGGATGCAGAAATGTCGTATAATGGATTTACTGACTGGTTTAATACTAGAATGAAGAAAGAAATTGATAAACGTAAATCTAAAGCTGGTAAACTTAAAGTAGAGGAGAGTTTTAAGAAAAAATTAGCAGAAATACGTAATGATAAAGAAGATATCGTTAATCTTTTTAAGGTAAGTAAGCTACTTTCGCAAGCAAAGCAAATTTTTATTAACAAGTATAATAACGCAGTATATAACACTAAACACTTTTTAGATGCAGAGGACGGAACGCTTAAGGTGACTAATCCAGAAGGCTACGTCGCGGTAAGTAACGATGGTAATGCAATAAAATTAGTCGATAGACTTGAGTTTAGTAGAGCAAACTTTAACGCTGGTAAACCAGGAGCGAAATAATGAGTAAAGATCAAGTAGCAGAACTAAGAGAAGATATAAGACGTCTAAATCAGACTATAATTAGTGAGTGTAAGGATATTCATAACAGAATTAATCCTGTCGCTGAGGATTTAAAGGTTGTAGTAGATAAAACTAATAGACATGACAAGATTATATGGGCTACCGTAGTAGGTATTGTAACTGTATCTGGTATGTTTGCTAAACTTTTACTTTTACCATCATGAAGACGTTTAAAGAGTATTTCGAGCAAGAGGAGGTTAGGGATACTGTTGGTATACTACCAGGTGGATTTAAGCCACCTACTCTAGGACACTTTTTAGCCTTAAAAGATTTGCTCGAAAAAGCTGATCGAGGTATTGTTTACGTAGGTACAGGAGCGCGACCGCTTGTAGCAGATGATCCAAGTAAAGGATCTATCACACAACAGCAATCAAAAGCTATATGGGATATTTATAAAAATCATTTTAATAAACCTGTAGAGATTATTGAATCCCCTATTTCCCCAGTGAAAGATACTTATGATTTTGCTTTAGATAATGATGATGTAAATATTATTGTAGGTGCTGGGGGCCCTCGTAAGCTTAAGGGTGGTGGTTTTACGGATGGTGATATGAAAAGGTATGAATCATTTACTAAGAATAAAGAAAAGTATCCACATGTCGCTCTAAAAGAAATTGAATCTAAACAAGATATTAAGGGTGAAGTTGTAAGAAAGGCAATAGTGGATGATATTGATCTAGCAATAGAGAACTACTTTCCAGATGTACTTAACGAGACAGATAAAGATACCATAAAGTCAATACTTCAAGCATAAATATACACATGAGTAAGAGACAGGATAGAGCTAGCTTACAAGAGGCTTATGAATCTGTAAACGAGATGGTTGGTGGAGCTCCTATTATAGCTGTAACTGGTCTTGATCCACAACAAACTAATAAATGTGGTTGTGGAAGCAATGAATGTGACTGTGATAGTCATGGTCATGGTGGTGAGGAACATGATAATTCCGAAATTCACATGGCAAAAGCAGAACTTAAAAAAGCTGCTGATTATGCTACTCAACTTTCAGCTATATTAGATAATTTAGATGGACTGGAAGGCTGGACAGCTTCAAAAATCACTAAAGCCGCTGACTACCTATCGTCTGTGTATCACTGGTTGGATTATGATGCTAACCAATCTCAAGACCCTGGTATGTTTAACGTAGGCTGTGAGCACAGCCCTGAGTATCAAGATAGGCCGTAATACACTATATTAAAATGAAAAGCTTTCTACAGTATATACAAGAAAAATCAGTTGTTGGTTTAATTGAGTTCTTTGATATTGACGGTGTAGGTAAAACACCTGCTAAGCTAGACTCGGGTAACGGTGCATATAATGTATTACACGGTGAAGATATTCAAGAACAAGGTAATAAGGTGTTCTTTAGAACTGTTAACGGTAAGACCTTACTTAAAGATAAAAAGGGTGAGATAACTATTAACGTTGGAGCAGGTAATTCAGAGCATAGACCTGTAGTTAATTTCGATTTTAAGATAGGTAATAAGGAATTTAAAGATATTCCTTTCTCTATAGGTAATAGATCGACTAACTTATATAAAATACTTGTAGGTAAGGATTTTATTGAGAATAAACTCGATGCGCTAATTGACGTCAGTAAGGAAAATATAGCCGACGACGATTTAGAGGTTAAGTATTAATAATACCAAGCTGGTATATTTCTTTTAGTCCAGAGAGCGAATGGCTTATCATGGATAATATACTGCCTATACTGTTCAATAACAGGTAAGTTGTTAAAGTCTTTATTTAACTTTCTACAATCACAGTCTGCATTAATAGCTACTGCATATTCTGTTAAACCCTCTCTAGACATAATGGTATTATGAACATTATCTAGACACCATTGAATAAATGTCTTTGTAAAGTGCTCATTAGAGTCTGGCCAGCGAAACATACGCTCAGTGAACATTTCTAAGGTATGCTCCGCTAACCAAGTGAAGTTATCTTTTGTCTCTCTAGCCCATATTGAGCATTGATGCTTAAAATAACCTTTACCTCTTCGACGCGGCTTACCTGTTGATGTACGTGGTGTAGATGGGTGATCTAAAACTTCTTGTGGAAACGCATGTGCTAACATAATTGCTCCTTCAATCTGCATTTTAGATCTTACATGCTTATCACAAAGCTCGCGCGCTGATTGTATAGGGTCATCATCAGTTACAAAAATATTCATAACTAATTATATGATAGTTCCTATTTATTAGTCTCAATAGCTTCTACTATTTCCTCAAAACCTTTAACTAACTCGAAATCATCTTTAGATCTTTTAATTAATAAGGTAGGTACAGATTTAACACCAAATTCTTTAAGAAGCTCTGGTTCATCATCTACATCGATCATGTCTACCTTTAAACTTTTCTGCTCTAGCATATTCTTTAACATGTGACAAGGGCCGCACCACTCAGCAGTGAATAATTTTATTGAAACCATATACAATATTATAATAATAAGCATAAATATCAACATGAGAAAGTTATCTCAAAAAGAATTGGTACGAGAAGGAGTTGGTGACTTCATAAAGAATACTGTTAAAGGTTCAGCTGTTCTAGGTGGTAGAGTACTTAAAGGGTTAGCGAAAGCTGCTTCACCAACAGCTACTGATCAGCTTCGTAAATTCGGTAAAGCATTTAAGGATACAGATAAAGCAGTAATTGCAGCGACTACACCAATAGATCAAAGAATAGATAAGTACTTTAAAGATATGGGGTATAACGTTAATCGTACAACTGCAGGTGCAGATAAAGGTATATATGTTGTACAGGTAAGTGAGATAGGATACGACGACGATGGAAGTGAGGTTAACAATATAATAAAAAAACCGTATGTTATTAGAGTTGAAAAAAGTGGAATTAAGATCTTAAGAGGGCCTAGAACACCAGTAAGTAGTAAAGGTCATGCCCGCTCACAAGATTCAGCTGCACAAGATTCAGCTGCACAAACGCAAGGTGAACGGCCGCAACCTGCAGCTGCTAATGGCCAATAATAAAGAAAGTTAAAAAAGTTTGCTGAAACACTTGCATTCCGGTTCTCAAATGAATAAGTGGTTAGTAGAGCGCTAAAAGAAACCTATATCTCTAAATCTAAAGCTCTATATTTAATATAATTTCAGTTGACTTTCTTCTTGCACCTGCTATAATTATATTGTATGAGGTTCACAAGCAATAAAGTAATTAATTTAGGATCTGCAGCTTTCAGGCAATGGAGATCAACTCACAGTCACTGTCAATTTATTCACGGTTATAATATTACAGCTGATATAACGTTCGAGTGTGATGGATTGGATGAACGAAATTGGGTTATGGATTTTGGAGGTCTAAAAGATCTTAAGAAAACTCTAGAGCATACATTTGATCATAAATTAGTTGTTGCATCAGATGATCCACAACTTGAATTAATCAAACAGCTAGATGCAGCTGGCGTAGCAGAAGTTGTTGTTCTAGATGGTGGTGTTGGCTGTGAGCGATTTGCAGAATTTGTATTAAAGACGTCTGATACTTATGTTGATGAGGCAACAAGTGGTAGAGTGAGAGTACAGAGTGTACAAATTAATGAGCATGGTAGTAACTATGCTACTTGTTATAGAGGTAATAAGCAGACAGTTACACAACAAGAGTTTGTAACCGGTGCAACTAACTCTATAGATGTCAAATTTGAAGAAGCTTCGGAGCAAAGTGATACAACTACCACTACTACAGGTAATATAGCTGGAGCAGCTAGAGTAGGACCAGCTCCTAAATCAAACAGTATGGGTAATCCTTTCGCTGGTACTTCATGGGGTTAACTATCAAGGATACCACATATAAACCGTAGTATCTTACTACGTACAATCTCTTTGATACCGAATTTATATGCATAAATTCCATTATCTATACATTTTTCTGTATCAAACTTTTTAAAGGTATCTTCAAATCCCGTTTTACGTACATCAGATTGCTTACAATCACCAGCAACTATATATTTTGAGTTACGACCGAACCTTGTTAAGATAGTAGTAAGTTCACCTTGAGATAAGTTCTGTGATTCATCTACAATAATAATACTATTGTTAAATGTTAGACCTCTAACGAAGTTAACAGGTATCGCATCTATTAAACCTTTTTGTTTAAGCATAGAACATGCACCTTCACCAGCAATCTCTCTTACTTTCTCTAATAAAGGCATTGCATAAGGTGAAAATTTATCATCAACCTCACCTGGTAACGATCCGAGACTTCTTTCTGCTGACTCTACTACAGATCTAATATAGATAATTTTCTCTATTTCACCCTCTTTAAGTAGTTCTAATGCAGCGTATACAGCTATATATGTTTTAGCGGTACCGGCCGGTCCATCAACAAAAGATATCTTTGTATTAGTATCAATAATACTTTCATAAAATTCCTTATGTTTAGGGTTAAAATAAAAAGGTCTCTTTATCTTAAAATTAAGTAACCAATTGGTACTAAATTCCTCTTCTAATATCTCGACAGGTTTTCGAGCAGTTTTTCGACTCATTCTAAAATATTTATATTGTAATCCGGAAATGCTATACTATAATAGGTATATGGACTTAGATAAAGAGACTTTGATCTTGTCAGATGATAAGATTTTCTATACTATAGAAGGGGAAGGTGAATATGTCGGGCAGCGTTCACTGTTTATGAGGATGGCGATGTGTAACCTAACTTGTATTGGGTTTGCATCTGAAGACTCTCCTCACGGTTGTGACTCTTATGTCTCTTGGACTGTGAAGAATAAGATGACCTTCAATGAGATCTTTAAGATGATGGAAGACAATAACTGGATTGAGAAGCTCGAGAAGGGTACGATCTGGAAACTCACTGGAGGTGAGCCTCTTATTCAACAAAAGCAATTGCTTAAGCTTGTAGATGAGTTTATCTATCGATATGCATTTGAACCTAAGATTGACTTTGAGACTAATGCTACTCTTATGCCTGATCCAAGATGGCATGATGAGCTTGGTGCTACCTTTACTACTTCACCTAAGCTAACTACTAATGGTGATCCTGAGTCAAAGACTTATAAGCCAGAGGTACTTAAGTATCATAGAGAGATTGGTTCAGGCTTTAAGTTTGTTATCAATGACCCTGATGCTGATATCAAAGAGATTTGGAATAAGTATGTTGAAGATGAGCATGGCATTAATGTTCCTCGTGAGCGTATTTGGTTTATGCCTTGTGCTGGTTCTCGAGAAGAACATATTGAGAATGCTATAGCTGTTGTTGAGTATGCTAAAGCAATGCATGTACATTTCTCACCTCGATTACATCTCCTAGTTTGGAATATGGCGTTAAAGGTATAATGAATATATATTCGTTTCTTGCTAATTTTTAAATGAGTAGTAAATAACAATATGAGAATTGCTTTTAGTGGTACAGCAAATAGCGGTAAGTCAGTAATGATAAAGAGTTTTCTCCATACGTGGACAAATTACGAATCACCGGCAGATACATATCGCGACACTCTTAAAGAAAAGGGCTTAGATCATTCATCTAATACTACCCCAGAAACGCAAACTGTTATATTAGATTCTCTAATTGATCAACTTCTGGGTAAAAAGGTTTCAGATAATGTCGTATATGATAGGTGTTCGTTAGATGCTGTTGCATATACAATGTGGGCAAACGGTAAAGGTATTGAAGGTTTTACAGATGAGTTTGTTAAAAAGCAGATTACGATGTCGCGTGAATCGTTACGATCGTTAGATATTATATTTATGACTCGCTTTAATGAACAACAAGGAGTTGTTGATGATGGTGTTCGTGATACAGATGTTAATTTTATTAAGGAAATGGATAATATTTTCTACACTTTATATATGCAGTATATGACTCAGGCTGATGCTGATGTATTTTATCCAAAAGGTGACTCACCGTGTGTTATATTATTACCAGATAATCCTCAACAACGTATTGAATTAATATCAGAATATGTAACACCAGAGGGTGGAATGTATGGAGATGAAGAATCTATTTTAAATCCAAATAATATTGATGATCTTGAGTCATTAGTTCGTATGCAAAAAGCAGAACTAGATAGAGAAGAAAACGAGAAGGAACTCTTTAAGCAATTTGGGTTAAAGCAAGGTGAATCTGATCGTTTTAAATTTTAAAACGTTTGAATTTGGAAACCTAAAGCAGAGCTAGTTAAAGTGTAGGCAATCGAACCGCTGTCTATATTAATTGCACTTAAGTCAACATAGTTTGTTGCTTTATCCGATTCTACAAACTGTACAAACTTTTGTGATGCATTTTCTAAAACTGGTGCAGATGGTAAAATTATATAATTAGTATTAGAAAAATTATTATCAAAGTTAAATCTTACAACATGCGAAGCGACAACATATTCAACAGAGGCAATATTGGTACTTGCAACAGTTACTGCAGAAAACTCATCATCACCTGATAGAGTAACTAAAGCTTTTGTAGTATTACCAACAATTGTAGCGCTTAATTCTGCTACATCTGTATCAACTTGACTAGATAGAGAGTTAAAATTAGCTGAAAGTGTATCAATATCAGTAGAATGTTGCGTAATTGTTGTACCAAACGTTGTATTATCTAATCCAATTATAAAATTGGCAAAATCCATAATATTAGTACCTTCGTCTGTCTCAATTAAAAGCAAATCACCGTCGGCTACAGAAAACGTTTCAGGTAATTCTTTAATATTGTAGATTAAATTTTTATTATCAACGCACGGCATATCTATATTTATAGTTGAAATAGCGTTTTTGGAGTATAAAATATAAGTAATGAGTAAGATTGGTGTAGGTATTATAACATGTGATAGGGTAAATATGTTTAATGTTTGCTTTGAGTCTCTCAGCGATGAATGGTATGATGAGTTAGTAGTAGTTGATGATGGGAGAAAGGAATATCCTTTAAAAAGACGTGGTGCGGAATTTATACGCACATCAGGAGGTGTAGGTGTAGGTAAGGCGAAGAATGCTGCTATACAGAATCTATTGGATAAGGATTGTGATTATATTATTCTTGTTGAAGATGATATGAAATTTACTGGTAATTTGTTTGCAGAGTATATACGAGCTTATAAGACGACTGGCATTCATCACTTTATGTTTGCATATCATGGTCCTGCTAATAAAGCTGGTATTAGTTACGGTAAGCCGGTACCTAGGTTGGTTTTCGATTACGGTCCATTTGATGAAGTACGTATCGCCCTTAATCAGCATTGTGTTGGTGCTGTTACCTTCTATACGAGAGAATCTTTAGAAGAGGTTGGTTTATATGATGAAAACTTTACTAATGCATTCGAGCACGTTGATCATTCTTATCAATTAGCCAAAAATGGTTTCAGTACACCGTACTGGTGGTGGGCAGATATTGCCAACAGTTTAGATTTTGTACAAGAGCAGAAGTGTTCAGAAGACTCTTCAGCTATTAGACCACGATCAGATTGGCAATCTAACATTCAACAAGCAGCACAATATTTTATGAAAAAGAATAATGTATCGCCAGTGAAAGTCCCTGATACTCCACAGCAAGAAGTTGTAGAGATTATTAAACGTTATCAAAAAATAATTAATGAAAAAAGATCTAAAAGAAAAGCTAACGTTTCTGATAGCCGCTAAGGTAGATCATGAAGATCGTATTCGTAATATTCGAACGACTTTATCTTATCTACGGCATCATTTTGATGCTAATATTGTTATTAGCGAACAGGATACATCAAGTAAGCTACACGATATGTGTAAGGCTTTTAAGTGTCGTCACATCTATATTGAAACAGATGAATTTTTTAATAGGCAGCGAGGAGTTAACCTTGCAGCAAAAGAGGCAACTACTCCTGTTATTGCTCATTATGATGCCGATATTCTCTTAAGACCTGAACAGATTGTTGGAGCTACTGAAGCAATTATAAATAAACGAGCACAATTAGTATATCCATACGATGGAAACTTCTACGATGTACCGGAAACGTATTTTGATATTATTAATGAAACAAAAGATCTCCGCAATGTAGATTTAAATGATTGCACTCTATTTAATCCGCATTCAGTAGGTGGGGTTGTAATGTTTGATAGAGAGCATTATTGGAAATGTGGTGGAGCTAATGAGCATTTTAAGAGTGTTGGTTATGAAGATAATGAAATTAATGCTCGATTTAAAATTTTAGGTACTAAAATTATGCGTACGCAATGGCCATTATGGCATCTTACACATGCTAGAGGGGATACTTCCTTTAATCATAACCCATATATTAATTTTAATAGAGATTATTGCTTGGAAATTCAGAATATGAATAAAGTAAAGTTGCAAGAGCATATCGATCAATGGGACTGGCATAAAGATATTTTAGTAGGATGATAACTTCGACGAGGGTAGGAAGATATGGAAACCTCTGCAATAGCATGTTTCAGTTTGCAGCTGTATTGGGTATGGCCAAAAAATGCAATTATGAAGTAGCAATACCTCATAATAAAACGTATTATGATGTAAATTATGAATGTAATAATACATCTATCTTTGATGGATTTGATATTAGCATACCAACTCTAGAATCAAAAACCTCAACATTTACAGAAGTTGAGTTTCCATTTCATTATGTTGATCATAAAGTGGACGACTTTACAGATATGGTTGGTTATTTTCAGTCTGAACGTTATTTTGAAAATGCTATAGAGGAAGTAAGAGCTCAATTTCAATTTAAACAAGAGATTAAAGATAGAATTGATCTTAGCAAATATCCAGAACCATCTAGATGTACGTCTCTGCATATTAGATTAGGGGATTATATGAAAAAGAGACATCACCATCCTGTGTTGCCTCCCTCTTATTGGCGAAATGCTGTTAAAAAGGCAGGCTTAGATCACATTGTTATTTTTTCAGACGATAGTGAGCATGCTAAACGAATGTTTGGTGAATCAGATCAGATAGTTTATTCAACAGAGAAAGACCCGTTTGAAGCGCTCTACCACATATCATTATGTAGAAATAATATTCTTTGTAACTCAACGTTCGGTTGGTGGGGAGCATGGTTAGGTGAAAATAAGTCAATTGATAAAGTTGTTGTAGCTCCGGAAATATGGTTCGGACCCGGGCATAATTCCTTCAACCCTAAAGATATTATTCCAAACAGATGGCTAAAGCTTTAAAAATATATTTACAAGATTCTGCTTTTGCGCATTGTATATTTTCTAATAATCCAATGCCACCTAAGCAGCTTACAGATAAAGTTGAATGGGTAAGAGAGGATACGTATAGTTCTGAGGATATTGTTGTCTGGACAGATATAGATATTCCATCTGCACTTTACAGACCTAGTTCAAACATTGCATGGTTGATAGAGGCGTGGGATCACATACCACACTTGTATAATTTTGTTCAAACAAATTCAAATAAATTTAAAGCTATCTGGACTCATGATAAAGTTCTTTTAGAAACGTGTCCTAATGCTGTTAAATTACCTTTTGGTGGTTGTTGGATTGATGAGTTTGATTGGGGTATACATAGTAAAACGAAAGAGTTTTCGATTATTGCATCAGCAAAAAGGCAGCATCCTGGCCACATTCAACGTCATCAAATTATTGCTGGTGTGGACAGTAGAGTGGACGTATTCGGTGGAGGCTATAAATTTTTAAAAGATAAAATTGAGGGGCTTAGAGATTATAGATATCATTTTTGTATAGAGAACATTAAACGTGATTATTGGTTTACTGAAAAACTTATAGACTGTTTTGTAACTGGTACTATACCTTTATACTGGGGATGCCCCTCTATCGGTGATTTTTTCAATACAGACGGTATGATTTGTTATGATGAGGTAAAAGAGTTACCTGATATCTTGCAAACTTGTAATAAGGAATTATACTTAAGTAAAATGGACGCTATAAAAGAAAACTTTGAATTAGCTAAAAAGTATCGACTAGCGGAAGAAACAATACCAGATATTATATGAAAATATTAGTTACAGGAGGAACAGGAATGGTTGGTCAACATCTACAAGAGATGTTCGCGCCGGATGAAATTTGGCATGGTAAGGTTATATTTGTTGGTTCAAAGGATTATAATCTTACTAAAAAGCTTGATGTAAGAAATATGTTTGCAAAGTATCAACCTGATACAGTAATTCATCTTGCGGCTAAAGTTGGTGGTATTCAAGATAATATAGCAAACCCAGTAGAGTTTTTACAAGATAATCTCTTAATAAATTCTAATATAGTTCTAGAAGCACAAAAATATAATGTAAAGAAATTTATTGGTATTGGCAGTACGTGCGCTTATCCGGATAAAGTAGAAAATTATCCAATGACTGAAGATATGCTTCATATAGGAGAACCTGCTTCTTCTAACTTTGGGTATGGTTATGCAAAAAGAATGCTTACAGTACACCTTAAAACTATACGTGAAAGTAAAGGGTTAGATTATTTTACAATCTTTCCGAGTAACTTGTATAGTGAGTTTGATAATTTTGAAGATGATACAAAGGCTCATTTTGTGACTGCACTACTAAGGAAGATTAAAAATAGTGATGGTACTGTTCCTTTATTAGGTACCGGTACACCTTTACGTCAATTTATTCATGCTGAAGATCTCGCAAAGATTATTATGAAATGTCTTGATAGAGTAGTTAAGACAGACTTTAATGTTTGTGATGATAATAAATCAATTAGAGATATTGCTGGCGCTGCTCTTTATGCTACTTTTAATAAACATCTTGAATTAAAATTTGATAATGATAAGCTTAAGGATGGTCAATATAGAAAGGATTGCTCTAATAAAAAGTTGCTAGAACTTTTTCCAGGATTCCAATTTATTCCTCTTGAAAATGGGCTGCAACGAGTTTATAATGCTCTTTAGATGAATACGGTTGAGCTTTTAGGACATTATGGATCAGACGAAATAATCGCATGTAGTGCATGGACGTCAACTAGTAGAGAATTAGATGAAAAGAAGAGAGAGAGAATTCCGAAGCTCATCAACATGCTTTGGCGCGAGGGACACGAAACCCCTTTTGAGAAGGGTAGCGTCCATTTCCTTGTTGATTGTGATATTGCCAGTCATATTCATTTACTTAAGCATAGACTATCTTCGCTTAATGCTGAGTCAGCGCGATACAAAGAATTAAAAGAGGATAAGACCTTTATTCCGGACGATTGGCCAGAAGAATGGAAGATAGAACTTGAAGTTTATACGGCAGCAGGCAATACTTTATATCATGAGGCTATTAAAGCGTTAGAACCGTCTCTTGGACGTAAAAGAGCTAAAGAAAGTGCGCGCTTTTTTAAGACCTATAATAGTAAAATTCAATCTGATATTATGTTTAACATGAGAAGTTTTGCTAACTTTCAAAAGCTTCGTAATAGTGAGCATGCTCAAAAAGAGATTCGTGAAATTGCTCAACAAATGATTGATCTTGTTAGGGGAATACCTGATAATCCTTTTAAGCATACACTTGCAATCTGGGAAAAGACGTTATAATAAATCTATGGCAATCAATCTAGTATCAGATACTATTGATAAAGAAGACGTCGCTAATTTAGTCGACTGGCTCACTCAAGAGGAAATCCCACAACTTACTAAAGGTCCACTTACTAAAAAATATGAAACTAAATTCTCTAACTGGCTTGGTACTGCCAACTCTGTGTTTGTCAATTCTGGTTCATCCGCTATTTTGCTTGGTCTTACTGCTCTCAAGTTTGGAGGAAAGCTAAAAAATAATAAGATTGTTGTTCCAGATGTTAGTTGGGCTACTGATGTAAGTACTCCTCTTATCCTAGGAATGGAAACTCTTATTGTTGATTGCAATCAGGAGGATCTTTCAGCAGATCTATATCATCTTGAGTCAATTTTTAGAGAGGAGAAGCCAGCGGCATTTATTCTAGTATCTGTTCTTGGCTTAGTTCCAAATATGGATCGAATTGTTAATCTTTGCAAAGAGTATGATGTTTTATTAATTGAAGATACCTGTGAGAGTATGGGTTCAGAGTATAAGGGTCAAAAGCTTGGAACCTTCGGATGTATGAGTTTTTTCTCTACTTACTTTGGGCATCACATCTCAACCATTGAAGGTGGTATGATTGCTACTAACGATAAAGAAATTAATGATCTGCTTCTTATGATACGATCACATGGTTGGGATAGAGACCTTGATGAAGCAACTGCTAAAGAACTTGCAGAGAGAAATAATATTAAAGACTTTGATAGATTGTTTACTTTCTATCTACCTGGTTTGAATGTGAGAGCTACAGATCTTCAAGCGAAGATTGGTCTTAATCAAGTAGATAAAATTGATAGATTTGCAAAGATTCGGAATAATAACTTTCATAATTATAATGATTGGTTAAAATATTCGTCTAATATATTTACACCAACTGAAAGAGAAGGTGATTTTGTCTCTAGTTTTTGTTATCCAATTATTTTACAAGAACGTGATAAGTGTATTGCCGAGCTAAAAGCTAATGATATTAATTGTAGACCACTTATTGCTGGATCACTAACAAGAAGTCCAATGTGGAAAAACTTCGGTGGGATGGAGGTTAACAATCCTAATGCAGAAACTGTACATGAATATGGTTTTTATGTACCTAATCATCAAGGTATGAGTGATCAGGAAGTGGAACAAATTTGTAACATTATTAAAAAATATTAAAATGAAAACAGCACTAATAACTGGTATTAACGGTCAGGATGGTTCTTATCTAGCAGAGCTTCTTCTTGATAAGGGTTATGAGGTTTGGGGAACAATTCGTCGTAATTCTTCACCAGAATATAATACAACAAGAGTAGATCATATTTTTAGTCGAGTTAATATGGTCTATGCTGACTTAACTGATATGTCATCAATAGTTAGTGTGTTGCAACAGGCTGAAGGTCCTGATGAGATTTATAACTTAGCCGCGCAATCTCATGTTCGTGTTAGTTTTGATGCTCCGATATATACAGCTGAAGCTACTGGTCTCGGTACATTAAATTTACTTGAAGCAATTAGACTAACTTGCCCTAGTTCAAGAATATATCAAGCGTCTTCAAGCGAAATGTTTGGTAATAATATTGATAAAGATGGATTTCAGAGAGAAACTACTCCTATGGATCCGGTAAGTCCTTATGGTTGTGCGAAAGTTTTTTCATACAATATTTGCAATAACTATCGTAACAGTTATGGTATGCATATTAGTAATGGTATTCTATTCAATCACGAATCACCGAGACGCGGTATTAACTTTGTAACTAATAAAGTTGTTAACGGAGCTGTAGATATTAAGAATCGTCGTGCTAAAGAGATTGTACTAGGAAACTTAGAATCAAGCCGGGATTGGGGACATGCTAAGGACTACGTTAAAGCAATGTGGTTAATGCTTCAACAAGACGAGCCTGATAATTATGTATGTGCTACTGGTGAAACGCATACAGTACAACAACTTGTTGATTATACATTTAATGCTTTAGGTATTTCAACTGATCTAGTTAAAACATCACAAAAGTTTGAACGGCCAGAGGAACTTCACCTACTCAAAGGAGACTCAACTAAGCTAAGAAACAAGCTTGGCTGGAAGCCAGAATATAGCTTTGAAAAAATGCTCGATGAAATGATTTGGGTTGCTGCTAATAAAGATAATAAAGCTGTTGAAACTTACAAACTTTAAAATGTTTATATCACATCGCGGTAATTTAAATGGCCCAAATAAAGACGTTGAAAATCATCCCGACTACCTGATTGAAACCTTACAGCAAGGCTATAATGTAGAGACAGATGTATGGTATCTTAAAGGTAATTACTATTTAGGACATGACTTACCTCAATATAAAATACAGATAGATTTTTTACTACAGCATAAATTGTGGTTGCATTGTAAAAATAATGCCGCATTTGTAAACTTATTAGAAGCAAAAACAAACTGCTTTTTCCAAGAAAGTGATTTAGTTGTATTAACAGGTCATGGTTATAAATGGTACCATTCTGATAGTATAGATATGAATATTGAATATGATAGTAAAAGTGTTGTTGCAATTCCCAATCAACAATATAATATTAAAGATATTAATATTTGTTCAGATTATTTACTATGATTAAATTACTTATTTTAGATGTAGATGGTGTTCTTACCGATGGTAAGAAATACTACGATAATACAGGATTGGCAAAGTATAAAACGTTTTGTGATAAAGATTTTTCAGCTATTAAGAAATTTAAATCTGCTGGTGTAGAAGTAATTTTTCTTTCAGGGGATACTAATATTAATGAGTCAATTGCAAAAAATAGGTTAATAGATTTTTATGCATCTAGAGGTGTATGTAAAAGCGCTTTCATAAACATATTTAAAAGTACATATGATATATTACCTGATGAAATGTGTTATGTAGGTGATGATATTTTTGATTTAAATATTATGAAAGAAGTTGGGTATAGTTTTTGCCCCTCTGATGCTGTTAAAACAATTCGGGAATATTGCTGCGGTAATATTTTGAATAGAGTTGGAGGAGATAATTGTTTAGATAAGTTATTTGATGTATGTGAAAGTAGAAATATAATACCTCCTTTTGATGAAGAATTATTTTATAATTTAGATAAAGATGACAAGTTCTAACGTTACATTATATGGCCATTTGACATATGATACTATTTTTGATGGTAATAAATCTTACGAAACAATTGGTAGTGTAGGTAACGTCTGGAAAGCTTTTATTAATTTTTCAAATAATATTAATGTTAGAATAGAACCAACGGAAATAGGAGAGGCTTTAATTTATGTCGATAAGGAAAAAGTTCGTCGAGCTTCGACAGCTACATTATCTGTAAAGACTAGAACCCCCTTCATACAAATATCGGATTGGTCACATATATTATACCTTAACCAGCTCAATGATTTAAGTTTTGTTAAAGAGGTATCCTTAACAAGTAAAAAAATATCTGCGGATATTTGTGCTGGTAACCCCCTTAAGGACTTGCAAGTTTTAAAGTATGTAGATTTACTTTTTATATCTGATGAAGACTTATGGATGCCTATAGAAGAACTCCGTAAATATGTTAAAGGTGATATACTTGTACATTATACATCTGGTAGCACATATTATGGGCAAGATACATTCTCAACGAAAGTAGAAGATATTTTGAAAGGTGTAAATATTCTTGGAGCAGGTGATACTTTTGCTGCAGCTACTATTACTAATTTGATTAGTAAAAAACCTGTTAAAGAAGCAGTTGCAATTGCACATTCTATGACATATAATTTAATTAAGAAGAATAATGAGTAAAGTTAATATTTTAATACCTATTGCTGGTAAAGGACAGAGGTTTGTAGACGCTGATTATGCAATGCCAAAACAACTTATAATGGTAGGTGATACGCAAATGATTGATTTAAGTCTTGAGTCAATTGATAATAAGGATGAGTGTAATCTTATTTTCTGTATACGACGTGACCATGTAAGTGATTACTCGCTCGATACTATTTTAAAACAACGGTATGGTGATGATATTAAAATTATTATTTTAGATAAAATTACCCGGGGTTCTGTAGAAACATGTTTAATGGCTGAAGATCATATTAATAATGATGATCCACTGTTAATTTATACTTTAGATGTTTTCTTTGAACCGTTCTTTGACCCGATAAAAATTGATACCTCGGTTGATGGTACTATTCTTACATTTAAAAGTAATAATAATGGATATAGTTATGCAAAATTAGATGACAATAATTTGGTTACACGAACTGCTGAAAAGGAAGTTATAAGTGAGAATGCTGCTGTGGGAGTGTATACGTTCTCCAAAGGTTCAGATTTTGTAAAATATGCTAAGGTAATGATCGATCAAGATATTACCACCAAAGGAGAATTTTATATCTGCCCCTTATACAATCTAATGATTGAAAACGGCAAGCGTATTACTATTGAAGAGGTTAATAAAATGCATTTGATGGGTACACCTAGTGAGCTTGAGTTTTTCTTAACTCATACACTAGTTAAATTTGGTGATAAACCTATTGCTATTTGCGCAGATCATTCCGGATTTAATCTTAAAAATCAAGCATGTGAGGTTTTAGATGCGCTTGGTATACGTTATGTTGATTATGGTACATTTGTAAATAAAGATTGTGATTATAATGATTATGTTTCACAAGCAGTTGAAGCAGTTAGTCGTGGTTATAGTGATCATGTTATTGCGTTTTGCCGAACAGGTCAGGGGGTTAATATAGCTGGTAATAAATATAAAGGTATTAGAGCAGCATTGATATCTGATGAATATACTGCTGAGCATGCAGTAAGACATAATTGCGCTAATTATTTTTCTATACCAGCGAGAACTGTAGATAAAAAAATGTTCGAACTCATAATTAACATTTTACAAGTAACCACGTTTGATGGTGGTAGACATATTCCAAGAATAACTAAAGCTGAATCAAATGAAAAAGTATAATATAAAGGATATGGTAAATGGTTGGGTAGTTGGCAACTTTGATCCTTCAGTGTTAAAGACTGAAAAATTTGAAGTAGGTTATCATAAGTATAAGAAAGGGGCCCCGACGCAAAATCACTACCATAAAAAAAGCACAGAAATTAATATTGTCGTTTCTGGAGATGTTGAAATAAATGGTGAAAGATTTCGTGAAGGTGAAATATTTGTACTTGAGCCATATACTGTATCAGAGTCATCTTTTCATAAGAATACAGATTTAATTGTGATTAGAGATGCATCTTATACAGATGACAAATATATCGTAAATTAGTAAATATAGTAAATGAATAAAGCTATCGTCATATTTGGTCAGCAGAGATTTGTAGATAAGGGTATATACTCTTTTAGAAAAAATATTGTGGATTTTGAGGAGTATGACATTTTTATCCATACTTGGAAAGACGAAAGTAAAGATGAAAGTGTTATATATGACTTATGGAACCCAACAGATATTATAATTGAAGAACCTAAACCTTTCGACGGGCCTGATTACGAGGTAACTCACAAATCTCTTTTTTATAGTACTAAACGAGGATTTGAACTTTTAAATAAATCAGATAAAAAATATGACGCAGTTATAAGAACAAGATTTGATATGTGTGTTGAAACACCTATCGATATTACAGCTTATGATTTGACACAATCTGCAATATTTTCACCTGATGTTTGTGGTAACCCTGCCGTATTATCTGATTTCTTAATGTTTGGTAGTGGTAATTGCATGAACATTTATCAAGAGATGTTTGATGATTATGAAAAATATAAAAGAGAAGGTGTACATGTTGGTGCTGGAGAAGAAATAATTAACCGAGCTATTTACGATATGGCATATACAAAAGTAAAAACTAACCATGAAGTATATGGTATAAGACCGGTCGGTCATTATTGTTCTACATACTGGACAAACGTTGATAATCCTATAGTAACTAAGTATTTGCCTTCTTGATATAGTACTATATACTAACAGAGTAATGATTATAGAACAAGACATATATGATGGATCTTTAATTCATAACCGATTTGCGTATGAATATTTTCGTAAAGATGTTTCACCCGTCGGTAATATTGTAGCGTTTCGCGCTCCGATGGAAGTTAAAGACAATCTTATTGATTTGGAGGATACTTTAACTGATGATTTTATCTCGTCAAAAGATGCAATTAATTTTTGCTGGGAGATTCCTAATATGTGTCCGTTGGGTGCGGTATCTTTTCAACGTTTATTTAACACTGCAGTAGCGCAAATTATTTCTGAATACATTAAGCTTCCTATTACAATGAAAGGTGATGATCTTATGGTAATAGATAAGTTTACAGGTTCTGATGGTGAAGAGCGTGATCAAGGTAAGGTAAGTGTATCGATTACATATAGTAAGGACAACGTTACTCTTGGTCATACAGCACTTAATATTGATGCAGGTAAAGATGCCCCTGGTTTTGCATACTCTTCAAAGCTATCAGATGAAGACGCGGAAAGTTTTATGATCAAAGTTTGCAATTACTTTAATTACGAAATTAGAGATCAATTTGTAGCTACTACAAAAGTAATTGTATAATGATTACAGGAACAGAGTATTATGGAGTTGATAAAGGCTTCTGTGAATGGAACTATATTCAAGGAGTTATTAAAGAGCTCAACTTTGATAGTGATACGCAGCTCCATGTGGTTAGTATGACCCAGGAATGGGATTATCGCGATAAAGTAGTACTCAATACAAATAAGAGAAACGTTATCATTGGTCTAGCAGACGAGTTTATGACTGATAATGTTCCTCAAGAATGGAAAGATAACGCTACTACATTTAAGGCATATTTATTGCCGAGTCAAGAATGTAATAACGTCCATTCGTTTCCCCTCGGTTATAATAAGAAGCATAAAAAACTTATTAACCGACCTATAAAATATAGACCAATTGATGTATTTTTTGCAGGTCACATGGCGTCAGTAAATAGACAACAATATATGAATCCTGTAATTAATTTCTTTCAGAATATGTCGTCTGATGACAGACCTAAACTAGATTTTAATATATCGAAAGGTTTTAATATGGGGCTAGATGCTGACACTTATTCAGAAAAACTTCATGAAACAAAAGTTGTAGTATGCCCAGCTGGTAATGTAAGTATGGAAACATTTAGACATTATGAAGCTATGAGAAGTGGTGCTGTGGTAGTATCACCAAAACTGCCAAATACAAAAATTTATAAAAAGGCCGCAATCTGTCAAGTAGATGACTGGTCTGGAAATGTTGGTAATACTATTATGGATTTGCTATCTGATCCAGATATGTTACAATTGGTGCAGGATCGGCAGCAACAAACTTATAATAATAGGTTTACTGCAAAATCAGTCGCTAAATATATTAATGAACTTCTTCCAGTTACAAAATAAACTGTTCTACTCTAATAAGAGTAAGCAGCCTGAGCCCTTAGACTCGGAAGGCGAACAAGCATTTGTACCCTTTTTGTTTAATCGATGGCTTACGATGTATAGTAAAGATACAGTTGGGTTTGTTAATGAGACCCTTAATAAATATTGCGGTATTTTTGATACAGATAAGCAAAAAACATATCAAATGTATTATAACTTAATACCACGTTTAAAATTTAAACGAATTAGTTATATCAAAAAGGTAAAAAAAGATAAAGAGAAGCAAGATGAGACTGATCAACTTAAGATGATCGCAAAAAATAAAAATATGTCTGTTAGGGAGCTAGAGATATATAAGAACATGCTTGATTAATTTTTAAGTTAAAGTAAATATAGACATGGCACAAAGAAGTATTGACACTCTTGCAACCCAGAAACATCTTATTGATCTGTCACCTAATAGCGAAGGTGATGTAGGACTATCGGATGAGTATGAACTTACAATGATTTTTGACGATATCTTACTAGTTGAATATGTAGATGATAATGAAACAGGTGAAATTCAGCGTAATGGTATTTTCGTTCCGACCAACGCATTAACGAAGGCTTGGCGTAGGGCTAAGGTTATTCTAGCAGGGCCGAATGCAGAATATACCAAGCCAGGTGATATTGTAATCTTCCCTAATAATCTTGGTGTTACTGTTGCTAATATTGATGTAAATGGCTCTACAATTAAAAGAGGTATTTTTCTAAATGAAGATAGACTATTTGGCATTTGCAAAATAAAGGATGATAATTCAAAGAGTAGCTCTTGATTCACTACTACTTAAAAATGTATGTGAAGTAAGATTTGTACGGCGACGACCTCGTGCGGGTGATAGCCCTGCAAGGCGTATGCTATGCACTAAGTCCTATGAACTTTTAAACTCTGTTAACGGGCGTGTTACTTTAAACTACGCACCTCCAAGAGGTCCGAAAAAAATTAACGAAGCAGCAGAAAATGTTTTAGTTGTATGGGATATTTTAATGCAAGATTATAGAACTATTAATATGAACTCTTGTGATTTAATTCAACAAATTCCGGATAAAGATTTTTGGGAATATTTTAATGAAAACATTTATCCTATGTCACCTGAACAAAAATTTAACTTTATGAATTCATGAATGTATCTCTTGAAATTTTTTCCGATCATATAAAACCATACCTTTTACAAACCGTCGCTATATGTACTGATCGTAAAATTATTAGAAAAGGTAAATTAAGAATTTTTCAAATAAAGCAGCACTATGCTAAATTGACTTTAGAAGATGAAGTAAGGACGCGTATATATGAAATACCGTATCCGTTTGAAATAACTAAACAAGGATCGAAAACTATTCTTTGCTACAAACTTAGCAAATTACTAAATTTTGGAGATTTAGATTTACAGGTTAAGTTTTTAGATTCATCAAAAAAGTCCAAAATATACAATGAAAATTTGTATATAATGCCACTACATGAAGTTGATTTATAGGGTTGATAGACTATAATGATATAGGTGATTAATAACTTATTGCAACACTTTCCACAAGGATACGATCCAAACTCGTCTCAAGTTAAGCTACTTAAAAGTATTGATGAAGCATTCGAGACAGGTAGTAAATTTGTAGTATGTAATGCACCTACAGGAAGTGGTAAGAGTTTTATATCAAAAACATTAGGTAATGTTGCAGAAGAGAGCCCTGATGAATTTCGTCAGCTAGTTACTTCATACGCTGCTTACAAACGTACCCAGAGTGGGTATACGTATCAAGATGAGTGTGATGAGATGCCATCATTTGGTTGTACAGCTTTAACTATTACTAAGGCATTACAAGATCAGTATAAGGAGTTATTTAAAGATACTGCAGTCGTTAAGGGTAAGTCAAACTATCAATGCGCAATAGATGAGCGATATCCGGTTGATGTAGCGCCATGCTTGCATTCTGCTAATTTAAAGGCAGATTGCTGGGCTAAAAATAAGTGTACATATTATGAGGCGAGGAATAAAGCTTTGGTATCGCAGTTTAATACTTTAAACTATAATATGTTTTTTGCTTTACCTAATCACCTTAAGAAAAGACAGTTTTTGATTTGTGATGAGGCTTCAGAGTTAGAAGATCAATTAGTTAAAGAATTTACTTGTAAAATTGACTACAAGTTTCTCGTAAGAATGGATGTTGATATTAGACCGTTGACAAAACGAATGCCGGCAGTTAAATGGTTAACAGAGCTGCAAATCGATCTTACTGATAAAATAGAAGAGATTAAAGATATTCTTGCTGTTAAGAAAACAAATAATAAAAAGGCTATTCTAGATCTTACTACTAATATGCAACGTATAATGAACTTGCAAAGTAAAGTCGGGTTAGTTACCGATTCGTGGCAAGAGTCTGAGTACGTTTATGAAAAGGATGCTACAGGAATTACATTTATGCCCCTTAAGGTTAATAAGTTAGCATATAGATTATTTGATTATGCAGATAAGGTAATCCTAATGTCAGCTACAATTATTGATCCAGATAATTTTTGTAAATCTTTAGGAATTGAAGACTATAAATATGTTGAAGCTGAATCAACGTTTGACCCTAAAAAGGCTCCTATTGTTTGTAATCCAAAGTATAAGTTAAACTATCATACAATGGATAAGTACCTCCCTCGTATTATTAAGCAGGTAGCAGAAATATGTAATCATCATGTAAACGATAAAGGTATTATTCATTCTCAAAATAATAGTATTACAGCTAAATTAGGTACTATGTTATATGGAGATAGATTTTTATATCGCGAGCCTGGTATTAAGAATGAGGATATTCTAGATAAACATATGTCTAGTGTAGATCCAACTGTGCTTGTATCACCGTCCATGTCGTATGGTGTTGACTTAAAAGGAGATCTAGCGAAGTTTCAAATAATTATTAAAGCTCCTTTCTTACCTACCAAGGATGTTAGAATTGAACGAATGATGAAAAATGATTTTGATTGGTATCAAAATAAAATGTTATGCTCGTTGATTCAATCATGTGGAAGAGGGGTTCGTTCTAAAAAGGATACATGTATTACATATATACTGGATGGTACTATTGTGGATAGTATTTTAAGGTCTAAGCATAAGTTACCAAAATACTTCCTCGAAAGATTTGTTTAAGCATTAAATATATACAATGGTTAATTACACCTACAACTTTGAAGTTAAGGATCTCTTAACGCAGTTTGTAGCAGCTTTTGATGACACAGTTATTAAACGCTACGACAAAAATAATAATGCGCGTCAAGAAATCGGTGTTAGGTATGTGTTTGCTCCTAAGCAGCGAATAATGCACGATATAGTTAACAAAGCTAAAAATATAGAACTTCCAGTTGTTGCTGTTAATTTAGCTAGCGTAGCATATGATACGGAAAGAGTTTTTAATAAGCTTGATAATTTTGAAAATTATGCTAACGCTAATTCCGCTTCAGCTATTAGAACCCCCACACCGGTAAACTTAACTGTCAACATGTCTATACTTTGCAGATACATGCAAGATATGGATCAAATTATTTCCAACTTCGTACCATATACGGACCCGTATATAATTTTATCATGGAAAGAGCCAGTATCAGATAATGTTAATAATTCTATAGAAATTAGATCTGAAGTTTTATGGGATAAAAATATTAATTTAAATACACCTACTGAAACAACATATAGTGATAAATTTAGAATTATTGCAGACACATCATTTACTATTAAGGGTTGGTTATTTAGATCGAAAAATGAAAGATCTTCTCCAATTTACTTTATTGAAAATAATTTTGTAAACGTAAGGCCAGACTTTAACTTCAATCAAGGTCTATCGTCTCTAGAATATGAGTCGTTCTATGACTCATTAACATCAGTTGCAGATATAGAAACAATTTCATTATCAGGTATACCTGATATTACAAATGTATACTTTAATACATCTGGTTCTTTATTACCAATTGATAATCCTATCACAATTAAACGGAGTTTATCATCTGGAGGAAGAAGTTATACCTTTTATGGTGATAACTATGATAGAACAGAGTTTATAATGCTCAGTTCAAACAGCGCTATTACAACAGGTTTCACAGCAGTAAATACAACTTATACAGGTGAAGTGAGCGGCTACATTCTACCAAATAGTCAGTGGAATGTACTTAATAATCAAATCCTTAACATCATGATACCAGCTCTTACTGCTTCTGGTAAATTTGATGTTATTGTCAAAAACCAAGCGGGATGGAAGACTTCAGCAGAAATAGATGGCTTCCACTTCACCGCAGAATAAATAACTAAAGATGGCTGATACTTCTCCAACAAATGACGGTAGAGCTGCTACGTTTGGCAGAAATCTAGTGAGTTATATCTCAAATAGATTACCGTACGCAAGTCAACAAGACGATCAACTCAATACGAAGTATAAGTACTTTGCAAAACATGGTACACAAAGGGCAGAAGCGTTAGCGAAAGCATCCGTTACATCTTCTAACCCGTACAATAATATACCTATCGGTGATTTTGGTAAAGATGGTTCTTTCCAGGATGTAATGTACGCATCTCTAGATGCTAATAAAAGTGGTCGGTTACGCGACTATCGTATTATGGCAGCTTATTCTGAAGTATCAGATGCTTTAGATGAAATCTGCGACGAGTGTATTAATATTGATGAAAGTGGACGCGCAGCTAAAATTCACTACGAAAATATTGATCTTTCAGTAGATGATAAGAAAGGGTTAGATGAAGAGTTTGATAAATATGTTGATTTTTTCGAACTTAGATCAAAAGGTTGGCAGTATTTTCGTCAGTTGTTAGTTGAAGGTGAAGTCTTTTTTGAGCTTATTTTACATGAAGATTATACTCAAGAAGGTGTTTTAGGGTTAATGAATATTCCAGCGGAAATTGTCGACCCCGTTTATAACAATATTCAAAATATGCTTGTTAAAGGGTATATTTACAAAAAGCCAATTTTTAGCACCACTCAACCTGAAAAAATAGAGAAAACTGAAATGATTCCAATGGAGCAAAATCAGTTAATTTATGCTAATTCAGGTGTATATAACGATACAAAGGATTTTGTAGTACCGTTTTTGGAGAATGCACGTCGACCATATCGTCAACTATCCTTAATTGAAGATGCAATTGTTATTTACCGACTAGTGAGGGCGCCAGAGCGTTTAGTATTTAACGTCGATGTTGGTAACATGGCGCCACCTAAAGCAGAAGCTTATTTGCGCAAGCTTATTCAGAATTACTGGTCTAAAAAGACGTTCGATAATGATCAAAGTAGTGTAGTTAATAAGTTTAATCCACAATCAATGCTTGACGCGTTTTGGTTTGCTAAGCGTCAAGGGTCTGAGGGTACTTCTGTTACACAGCTTCCAGGAGGTGCTAACCTTGGAGAGTTAGCTGACTTAATGTACTTTATTAAGAAGCTGTATCGATCACTTAAAGTACCGGCAACACGTATTGATCCAGAAGATCGTACAGTTGATCCATCAAGTATCTTACGGGAAGAACTTAAGTTTGCAAAGTTTATTATTAGGCAGCAGCAGCGGTTTGCGACTGCAGTTAAGAGAGGATTTATTACCCATCTTAAATTAAAGGGCTTATGGAAAGAGTTAGAGTTGGTTGAAACTAATCTAGAGGTTATCTTCAACCCACCAACTAACTATTTTGAAATGCGTGAGTCTCAGAAGTTAGAGCTTAAGGCTGGTAACTTTAATACCCTTGCGAGTAATGAATTTATATCTGTTACTTATGCACAGAAAAAGTATCTTGGTTGGAAGGATCGTGATATTCTTGCTAATAGAGAGTTCCTTCGTAAAGATGCTGAAATGCAATGGGAGTTATCTCAGATTCAAGCTGCGGGACCAATGTGGAAAGAGCAGCTAGCTGCCACCGCAGGAGCTGAAGCAGAAATTGGCGGCGAAGGTGGTGGTGTTGCAGGTGGCGGGGATGGTGGTATTCCTGAGTTTGGTGGAGGTGGTGCAGCAGATACAGGAGAAGCTGATACAGCAGATGCAGGAGCAGAAGAATTAGATGCCGCAGCTGACCTAGGGCCGGATGCAGGAGCTGATACGTAAACACCAAAAAAGCCGCTCCTAGGAGCGGCCTTGTTAAATTAATATCAATTATAGACTATCGTCCCAAACCAAGATAAGGTTAGAGCCACGATTTTCTAAAATTTGAGTGAGTACAGCACCACTAGTAGGTACTACAGTAGTATTGATAAAATCTGCGAGATAAGCCTCAGTGTAACGACCATCTGGTTGCCCACTTGTTGCTGGAACTATAGTTACTTGGTAAGCCATATCAATATTTAATACTTTGTATCTTATATACCATAACTTTTAGGTACCTTTTTTGAGGTAGTGGATTAAATAATTGTATGGCATCTGCATGTGAAATAACACCTCTTTCAGCTTTCCTATCAACTAATCTTAATAATAAAATTGAAACGTATAATAGATTAGGTGATAGAATTAAAAGAGCTTTAGGCTATCCTGTTGTATCTTTAGAGATACATTCCGACCAGCTTAATGAAAATATTCAAATCGCAGTTGAATATTATACACGGTTTGCTGGTTATACACGTGAATACATGATTTTTGATTCTAACTTATATGAGACAAATAAAGGTATACGATTAGATCTTCTTTATACTCTTGCGAATACTGACTTAGATACAACTGCTAAAAAAATTGCAGGTACCAATCCACTAGGACCAAGTTCAGAGTTTTATGGTGAGACGCCTGATATTGTTTATACTGCTGAATCAGATGTATTATCATCTGTGTTCGCGAGTTCATCTGCTTTATCGGCAGACTTTGCAGATGGTGTTAATGAAGGAGAATTATTCGATCACACGCTCGTTAATACATTAACAACCTTTGACGAATCTTTATCTGGTACGTTTATTGCTAATCAAAGGCGCACATTATCACGTGGAGGGTCTACTAGTAGTATGACAACGTATCAAAATGTATATGATTATGATATAATGGATTACAGAAAGGTTATAGCTGTTACGGACTTTGAAGAAGGTTCAAATACTGGTATTAATACATTATTTACTTTAGAGCAGACTATGGCACAACAAACGTACTTCTCATATGCTATGGGTAATTATGGATTTGATCTAGTGTCTTGGTATACTCTTAAAGAATTTATTGATACACGCGAAAAAATGCTAGCCCTTAAACGAGATCTTGTATTTGATGAGCGGTCTCAATACTTAAGAATTTATCCGCAACCAAAACATGAGCGCTTTTACGGTGTAGTTTCCACTTATTTAGAGCGTTCAATACGTGATGTAATTAAAGAGCAGTGGGTGTATGAGTATGCATTAGCCCTATCAATGGTTACTATCGGTCGAGTAAGAGGTAAGTTTGGTCAGGTTAGTTTACTTGGTGGAGGTTCTCTCAACTATGATTTATTGCAAGAAGGTCAGCAACGTAAAGCAGAGCTTGAAGAAGAGCTTATGACAGGGGCAACATCTGGATTTGGTAGTAATGATCCTGTTGGATTTATTGTTGGTTAATGAATAAAAACAAAAAATATCGCCAAGGTTTATTTGTACCTAATAATAAAGATAAATTTATTGGGGAACGGGCAGTGTATAGATCTGGTTTAGAGTTAAAATTTTTTAGGTTTTGTGATAATAATCCAAAAGTATTAAGGTGGGGATCTGAAAATATTAAGATACCATATTATAACCCACTAACTAAAAGAACGCATAGGTACCATGTAGATAATTACGTTGTTATAAAGGAAGGTGAAAAAATTACAAAATATTGTGTTGAGATAAAGCCATACAATCAAACAAAACCACCAACAACTAAATATAGAAAGCGTGAGCATCTCATATACGAGCAAAAGCAATATGTAACTAATCAAGCTAAGTGGGCAGCCGCGAGGAAATATTGTGATGGTCGTAACTATAAATTTTTAATTTTAACAGAAAAGGAGATTTCATAAGCTTTTGACATAAATATACGTATGTCAGTTAAACTAAATCTTGTTTGTGAGAATCCAGATATCGTAGATCAGTTTGAAGTCTTCGAAGAGCAGACCAACAAGGACAGTGCAAAATCTCTTTTTATTAAAGGTCCTTATATGATGGCTGAAGGAGTAAATCGCAATAAGCGTTTTTACCCACGTAATGAACTCGAGCGTGAAGTTGCTTCATATAATGAAAATTTTGTAAAGCCAGGTCGTGCTATGGGTGAGTTAAATCACCCTTCATCTGCAGATGTTGATCTTGAAAGAGCATGTCACATGGTGACTGAGCTTACGCAAGATGGTAACGTTTTTTATGGTAAGTCAAAAGTACTTACAACACCATGTGGACAGATTGTTCGTTCACTAGTTAATGATGGTGTTAAAGTAGGTATGAGTTCACGCGCGCTAGGTACTTTGGAGGAGAGTAGTGAGTATAACACCGTTCGTAATATGAAGCTTGTAGCTATAGATTGCGTTGCCGATCCATCATATCCGAAAGCTTTTGTTAATGGTATCTTAGAATCTAAGCAATGGGTACTTGCTGAAGATGGTAAGTATGAAGAAATTTATGATAAATTTGAAAAGAGTATTGCTAAGCTTCCAAAGAGAGAAGTTGAGAAATACCTTCTCGAGCGCATTATGACATTTATTAATAAGATTTGATTAACATTTTAACCTGAATAAATAACAATATGTCTAAAGAAACTAAAGAAACATCTACAAAAGACAAAATAATTAAGTTTATTGATGCTATTTCTGGCGAAAACTACGCAGTCGCTAATAAATATTTACAGTCAGCTGTTCAAGACAAGATCGAATCACGAATTCGTCAAGCAGCAGAAAAACCACTCTTTTAATTATGAATAAAGAATTACTACCAACAGAACTACAAGATGCTCTTACTGAAGAATCAGTTGGAACAATCGAGACTGCACTTAAAGAGAAAGTTGAGCTTTCTGTTGAAGCTGCACTGGCGGGCCAAGATGAACTTTATGCTGAAAAACTTGAGGCTCTTATCAATCAAATTGATAAAGACCATACAGTTAAGATGCAACAGATTGTCGAAGCTGTAGATAAGAACAATGCCTCTAAGTTAGGCAATGTTATTAAAAAATATGAAACAGAACTTAATGAGAGTGCTTCTACATTTAAAGAGACACTTGTTGAGTCTATTTCTAATTATATTGAAGAATACATTGACGAAGCAGTTCCAATGACTTCAATTGAAGAAGCAACTCGTAATAACACGGCTCTGACCGTTCTTAACAATCTTCGCTCAACACTTGCAGTTGACTCGTCACTTATGGCTGAGTCAGTTAAGACAGCAATTGTTGACGGTAAGAATGAAATGGACGAGCTCAAAGCTGAAATTGCTGAACTTAAGAAAACTAACGAAACTCTTAATGAGAATTATAATCAGGCTAAGTCTGCTGCATTCCTTGAGAATCGTTGTGCTAAGTTTAGTGGTAAGAAGTCTGCTTATCTTAAGAAAGTTTTATCAGATAAGTCTCCAAGATTTATCGAAGAGAATTTCGAATACACTGCACGTCTCTTTGACCGTAAGGAAAAAGAGCAACTTGAAGTTATTCGTGAGGAAGCAATCAGCAATCGCACTGTGAAGGCTGATGCTCCAAAAACAGTTGTTGAGGAGAAAGCTAAACCATCAGTACCATCAAACCCTTATCTTGAAGGGCTGGACTTGATGAAGTAATTTAGTTTGATTCATAAACATTGAGGCATTCGGTGCCTGAGTCATTTGGGGTTACCCCATTACATTATAAACAAAAATATATTAACTTAGAAAATTATGAATAAACCACAATCATTTATTGATAAAGATCGCGCTAATGCCCTCTTGGAAAAGTGGGCTCCAGTGCTTGATTATACATCCGATTCCGTTAAGGCAATCGACGATGCTCACACCCGTTTAAACACGGCTGTTCTCTTGGAGAACCAAGAGAAATGGTGCTTGGAAGAGTCTAACTCCGCTGGTGGCGGTGCCCTTGGTGGTGCTGCACAAGGCGGTGTTCAGTTCAACCCAGCTTCGCAAATTGGATCCGGTGATACTTACGCACCTAACGATGCTCGCCTTCCTAAGGTGCTCATCCCGATGATCCGTCGTACATTCCCTGAGCTCATTACTAACGATATCGTTGGTGTTCAGCCCATGAGTGGCCCAGTTGGTCTTGCATTCGCTTTGCGTTATGCTTACCAGTCTGATTCACTTGGTACTGGTGTCGATGGTAAATCTACTCCTTCCGAAGGAGATGGTGTTCCATATAATGGTTCAGCTAGCCTTCCGAACGCGGAACTTGGTTATCAGCTTCTTGATACTCGTTTCACTGGTGCATCCGGTGACAACCAGCTTTCAGGTGCTACTGGTTACTGGGATTTCAACGGTAACGACCAAGGTGTTGCACAGATTCTCTCTGCTTTTGAGATTACTGGTAACATCCCGCAGGTTGAAGTTAAGTTCGAAAAGACAGCAGTTGAGGCCGGTACACGCCGCCTTGGTGCTCGTTGGTCCGTTGAGCTTGAGCAAGACCTTAAGAACATGAACGGCATCGACATTGACGCTGAGATCACTAATGCAATGAGCTACGAGATCCAAGCTGAAATCGATCGTGAGATGCTCATGCGCATGATCCAAGCTGCACTTGGTGCTGGTTATGGTCCAGGTTTCTCGGTCTGGTCACCTGCTTCTGCAGATGGTCGCTGGCTCGTTGAGCGTAACCGTGACTTCTATCAGCGTTTGATTATCGAAGCTAACCGCAT
>Ga0208791_1000219_pt1 | contig 29796 bp, 32 predicted proteins | sample 11_taG_FD_184084 | JGI IMG/M metagenome (GOLD analysis project Ga0208791, IMG submission 184084) | Marine viral communities from the Subarctic Pacific Ocean - 11_ETSP_OMZ_AT15265 metaG (SPAdes) (version 2) | ecosystem: Environmental > Aquatic > Marine > Oceanic | place: Pacific Ocean | collected...
AGAGTTGTTAATACCATCTTTAGTTACAAATATACCAGAATATATTAAACCTGTTTTTAAATGTTCTTGTTTATATGTTCCAGAAAAAGTTGAAGAAACTTTAGGTCCTTTATCCATAATAGGAGCATTAAAGTCATCTTTTATTCTATTAGACTCTACACCATTACCAAAAGCAAAACAATTAGACCAGTCCAACTGTACTTGTCTTAATTTAACAGTGTTTGTTCCAGATGGCATGTCTTCTGCTAAAACAAAGTCTTGTGCAAAATTATACCCAACCAAGTTTGATGTATACACAGGGCCATCGTGTATTTTAACGATTGTTCCAGCGGGCACTAACCCTGTAGTGTTACTATTCTTTGTCAACGTTAGAGTATCTTCTGTTATAGAAGTTATAGTTGAGTTGTTGAAATTACCACCAACTAGCGGGCCTAGCTGTGGGCACGATATATAATAACCAACTTTTGGAATTAATATAGATCTTGAGGTTTCATAAAACAAGTTTAAATCTACAGGATTTTCTTTTGGTTCAACTTCAAATACAGCTGGGTTTTCAGTAAAGAAAGACTCGTCGTTTGGTAAAGTTTCTATTATTTCAAAAACCTTAGTGTTATCTGAGCTGTTATTTGTAGAATTATTACTTAAAACATTCATTTTAACAGTGTTTGCTTGTGTAATACCATCTGCAACAACACCTGTTGCAACCTGCTTGTTCAATTTAAATTTAAAAACAACACCGTTTACAGCTTCAAGACCACTTGCATTTGTATTATCTGCGCTGTTAAAGTTTTTAATAGGTATTATTGTTGACTCTATAACCTCGTATATAACGCCTGGATCGTGATACCATCTAAATTTTAAACCAATACCTTTGGCCATTTTTTGGAAAAAGCTATATGTGTTTGGGTTAAAATCACTTTGATCTAAAGCATCATAAAACTTATAATTATCATATGTCCAGCCAATACCTTTGCTTAAAAAAGATGGTATTCTTCCGCAAAACCTAAAAGCAACCATTTGATTACCTACTTTAAAACCACCTTCAGAGTTTGAAACCCCATGAGACTGTGCGGATGGTGAGCCTTCCTCGTAATAACGACCTTCGTCCACAGCCCAATACTGCATTTTATTTTTATCGCTACTTATTGGTGGGTCAAAATCTGTAAGTGTTGAAGGCCAGTCAGTGTAATCTTTATCGTAATCGCGATTGTCTATAGTTGTGTTTGCTGCGCCAGGTGAATTACCACCATGTCTAATATACCTCATGTTTTGAGCCATAGAAACATAATTAGCTCCAATAGTAGAGTTTTGCGTGTTTAATACGTAGTTTTTTAAATTGTTATCACTTTTGACTTTAATAAAAAATCTACCTTTAAATTCAGAGGCTGTTTCTTTATTAACGTTTTCAAAGTATTCAAATGAAAAACGTTTATTAGCGTTATCACTGTTCTGAGCACCATCTATGTAATATGTTCTTGCAAAGCTAATATCATCGCCAAAAGGCGTTTTTAAAGTAAATTCATAATACTCATAATCAACACTACTAACAGTCTCTGTTTTCAAAACAACATTAGAAACTTCATAAAAGTTAGACTCTACATTGCCACTTGTTGCTAAAGATATTTTTAAAAACTTTTCATTACTAGCTGTTGTCCACGTGTTAACATCTTCAAGTTCAGTGTCTGAGAAAGCGCTTTTTTGTATTTTCAAAGTGTTAAAACCTTTTTCAGGATAACCGTCGGTTAGGTTGCCAGGTACTTGCTTTGAAAACTTTATACCATTTACCTTACCAAGTGATTCTTTTTTGTATTTTATAGATTCAGGAGCCATGCTTTCTTTGGCTAAAACCTTGTATTTTACAGTATCACCACCACCATCGTAAACAGGGTTGTTAGACCCGTGAGCTTTTTTAAGTATTATGTAGTCGTCAACTTCAACTTTATTAGTCTCGTTAGAAGAAAAAGACAACCACACGTTTCCATCTATCTCGTCGTTGTAGTACCTGTCTAAAGCCATGTTATAGTACTCGTTGGAGTTCTCTTTTATATAGTACTTTAAATGCTTTGCCCAAGAAGGTTTAAATGATTTTAAGTTTGTTGTTAAATAGTTTTGAGTGCTAGAGCTTATTTGCCCTAGCTTTACAGTAGAATTATCTGATGAGAAAACTGGTGTTTGCCTACCTAGATCGTCTAAAAAAGAAACACCAACTTGATATGTTCTTAATGATTTTACAGACTTAGCAAACTTGCTGGTTATGTCATTTGATCTTACACTAAAATTAAAAGAAACTCTTTTTTCAAAAAACTGTGGTAAATTTCTTTGCTGATAATAATTACCATATATAAGTCTATTAGCAGATACTTCTTGTGCTCTTGCTTTTAGAGGTACGTTGTCAAAATGTCTTAATAATTGATTCGAAGGTAGTAAAGAAGAAATATTTTCTTGTGTTATTTCAACAGCGCCAATATCTGTAGCGTTTGTCTGTATAGTGTCAGCAACATAAACATTATTACTATTAGAGTTTTTTACTAATATATCAACCTCATCAACATCTACAAGTTTTCCTTGGAAATTAGAAAGAGTAATTTTTCTAACGTCGTTTTGCATTGCAATATTATTACCTTCTTTTGAATCATATTCATAACCACTAGCTTTCGGTAAAAATGCAACTTCAGTAAAAGGAGACATTGCTGAATAAGCACCGTCTGCATACTTCCACCTGTAAGCAAATCTTGGAAAAACGTTTTGGTAAATACCTTCAGCTTGCTCAAGATCTACGCTCCACCTAATTTTACCACCACCGTTTTTATTAAATGATTCTTGGTCTAATAAACTGTCGCTTATGCTTAATATAGTAATTTCAAAGTTTTGTGGTGTAGTGTTATTTTCTTCGCCGAGTAATAACCTTATTTTTAAAGGGTCTGTAAATTGATCTGCTAAAACATTTGAGTTGTTAGGTGCTGTCAAGACAACTATATCATCTTCTTTGAAGTCACTGTTGTTAGGAAATTGTATTCTAAGCAAAATAACAGGGTCACCATTAATATCTACCAACATATTTGATGGCGGGTTTGTGTCTTGATTTTGGTAAAAAGGACCTTTACTATTAACACCTGGCGGTTTTTTTCTTGTTATATTATTATCATCTATATAAAGCCACCAATGCTCGTTTCCATTTGCAAAAGTAGATGGTGTGTAGGCAGAAGCGTTTGTAACGTTACCATCTCTAGCAGAGCTAGAAAGCTGCATGTCAGGCGCTGTTAAAGGAAAACGCCTTGCAACAAAAATATTTTTTTTCCTAGGGTATTCTCTGTTATAACCATTTACAATATAAAATGTTCTTTGAGTAAATATAGCTCGTGTAGAAATTAATTCAACTGATATGTAATCACCATCTGATGGTGTATTGGTTAAAGTTATACCAGAAGCGCCTAAAGTAAAACTTGTATCTTCAGCTGCGTTTACAATAACTTTAAGATCACTAGGTGTTAGACCAACCGTAGTTATAGGTGGTACCGAAAAAGTTCCACCTAAAGGTATTTCGGGTGGTACAGAGGTATCGCCCCATACATTGGCATCATCAAACGCAATAGCTTTATAATCTTTGGTTGTACCTTCTATTTTAAAAACCAAACCAGATTTCATTTGCTCAATATCTATTTTTTTAGGCTGTCCAACATTATCTGTCCAGAATAAAGTACCATTAAGTATGTTTATACCAGTTATATAAACTTTTTTTCTAAAACCTAATAAAGTTTTTGTAGTGTCTACAAGTATAGGTGATATATCACTAGATAACAAGCTATATTCTACAATAGCATTTGTAGTATCACCACATATAAACCATATAATTCTATCGTTTTCAGTGTCTACTATAGAACCTACACAAGTAGCTCCGGCAATACCAGTACTATTCATTGCCACGTTACCTTTAGAATTAGTTAAAGCGCCTACAGTATCACTATCAGACGATGCAACTTCTACGTTCATTGCATCTCTATACTGACCATTAGGCACTAATCTCTCGTCAAGGTCTTTGTTCATTTTCCCTGACGTAAAAGTATTCTTAATTTCCGGCATATACTAGTGTTTTATTTGTTTGGATTTACCCCTTAGTATTTGGCTTATCTCTTCTAATTTTATATTTGAAAGTCTTAGTTTAGCAGTTCTTATTGCTGCAAACCTTTCTTTTTTAAATCTTCTAACTATGTACTCTTGTACATTAGCGCTTGTAGATAAAATAGCATATGCTATAGATTTGTACATGGCTTCTTCAGCAAATTTATGTACTTGCATTTCATCGTCTGTGCCTAAACTATCACTTATGTATTTTAAAGTTACAGTTACTCCAGAGAAACTAGAGCTAAAGTGTATCTTACCTTTTAACTCATCTATATAAAAAGAACCATTAGTCTGTGCATACTGTGGATCAAGACCATATCTTTGACCAACATTTAAATCATATAAACCATCGTCATATTGGTCGCTACTATTATTAGTTTCGTTAGTTGTATGTGTCTTGTATTTATCCCAAGTTCTAGAGTCATCTGAAGTCTCTAGATTATCTCCAGTAAATTGGTAAGCACCATTAGCATCTTGAACTATTTTAAAAGGATTAGATGTTTTAGAAACTGGATATACAACATGTTCTATACCAGCGTTATCAGTATATGTTACTTTTACATAGTTAACATAGTCTTGTGGTAAAACCATTGTTAGCGATGGTGGTATTATAATTTCTTGGGATTTTGTAGATTTAAAAGTATCAAAACTTAATTCTTGTAAAGCTCTTTGAGCATGAAAAGCAACATCAGTTCTAGATATTTTAGATATTATTTTTTGCTCACCAACGTAAGCTATTATAAATTGATCAATAATATTTTCTAAAGATGTAAATTGATATTCTCCAAAAACATCTGGAGATGCCGTGCTGTAGTATTGTTTTTGAGTTTGATTTAATAATCCCATTTATTATATTTTTTCTTGTTGAATATTTCTTACTTCTTCCTGTGCTGCAACTTGATATAGGTCCATACTTTCTATAGCTATACCAGCTAGTTGTAGTATTTTAAAAACTAATTCCGTTTCCTCAGAAGCATGTAATTCAAAATCTACTGAGTTTGCAGAGTTGTACATTGCAACGCCATTTATCTCTGTGTAGTTCCAAGAAACACTAGTAGGTTTTTTTACGTAATTACATTTAACATCATCAGAGACAAATGTAACTTGCACTGGGCCAGAGCTGTTGTTAGCATTAACAGCGCTACCACTACTATCTACAAGTCCTATTGTAATACTATTTGTACTAGTAGTTATTGATCCAACAAAAGTGTTGCCAGGTATGTTTGATTGTATAATTTCTTGACCTACTTCTATAAAAGTGTAGTCAGTAGAATTGGGATTAGTCAAATCAAGAACAATATTAGGAGATCCACCTGTAGTATCAAATCCTCCAACCTCAAAATATGGAGCAGCTGACTTAGAAGGGTCCGTACTGCTAGGTCTTATTTTAACACCAGTACTAGATGTTCTTGTGTAGATAGGCCTTTTTATAGTTGGCTTTGCCAAAGGGCTTCTGTTAAATCTTATAATATCGTCTTCTGTAACAAGTTCTATTATAGCTTGAACAGATCCTTCTACGTTAGTTAATGCTAGTCTTGATAAAGTACCTAACCTATAAATATTTGAAGGTAAAGTTCCATCACCAAACTGGTTTATAATTGTAACAGGTTGGTTTAATTTTTTAAATATATTTATTTTTTCTTCTAATATAGTTACCATATCAGCATACTCGTTGTTGTTACCCTTAAGTCTACTAAATTGGTTTAAGTCATAAAAATATTGCTCAAATATATCCATCTGAGCTTGGTTAGCAAATAAGTTAAATTCCTGAGGAGTTACATAACCCCTTTGCTCTTTGTTAGCAACCGATAAAACTCTTTGATATACTGTATCTATACTTACTGCCATAATTTCTTTTTAATTTGTAGTTTGCAATCGCTCCGTAGAGCGACTGCTTCTACAAAGGTTTTTACTTCAATTGTTTTTCAATAGTTTTGTAAATGTCCATACCCTCATCAGTTTTAAACCATGAGGCTAAAGCTGAATATGGATGTTCATCAAAAGGAACGTTCATTAGTTTTCTACCATTAGAACCCCAACTAAATGTTCTTTGATCTTGAGATAATACTAATAACCCCATTTCTGTTGCTCTAATACCAAAGTTTCTAAGTACAACATTGTCGTCATTAAGAAGTTCTAGGAATACAGCTGGATTTTTCTTAGCATATAATAGTAAATCTCTTTTAAGTTCCTTAGAACTCATCTCTGTCACCTTAGAACCTAATTCTACGCGCATAATTGCTTCAGCCATATCTATATCTATAGTTTTAGCTGCCATTAACGCTTCGATTTCTAATTCTAAAATCTCTACCTCGTCAGTAGCATCTTGAACCGCGTTGTATTCAAAATAAACTCTGTCTTTGTCTGGGTGATATAAAGATAAAAGTTTTTGTAATGTTTGTTTTTGTTTTGGCACAATTAAAATACCGTCCATAAACATTATGTGAGAAACTTTTGCATCGCCTTTAAATTCATCTACAAAAGGTGTTTTTTGATTATCAGTTATTTTAAGCTCTCTTTCGTAACCTTTTTCTTCATCAAACCAGTATATACCACTACCTCGTAAAACAAAGCATAGTGGAGAACCTCCTTTTAATAAATACTTTCTTTCTTTTACTTCCCAAGTATTAGTTGGTTTTACTTCTTTTTTTACTTTTGGTTGTTCTACAACCGGTGGTGTTTCAACAACAACCTTTTTGATTTTTTCTTTTTTTGCCATAATATAATATAATATAAGTTAATAAAATAAAGGGTCGAGGCCGAAGCCTCGATCCCTTAAGTAATAAATGCTTACTTCATTAAGAAGAAGTTATTAGCACCTTGAGTTACTAAACATCTTTCAGATAAATAGTTAACTTCCATCGCGTCTAACTGTGAAGTTGCAGCTCCAACAGATCCAGTGATCCAAGTTTTCATTTTTCTGCTTTCAGTTTGTGAAGCTCTGTATCTAACGTGTAAGAATGGTCTTTTCATGTTTTTACCCATTATTTGGTCATAAACATTAGAAGTTCCAGCTGGTACTACAACACCGTTAATATCTGCAAACGCACCTCTAAGAGTAGCATCATTTAGATATTTCCAGTCAGACTTGTAAAAGTCATAAGTACCTCTTCTAAATCCAGTGAAGCCTAAGTTTAATGCCATATCAGCTGAGTTATCGAATAAACCATAACCAACACCAACATTAGGAGCTAAACCAGCTAACATGTCGTCAATAGCTAGAGAGTGACCTCTATTTAAAAACATCATGTTTTCTTCAATAGCACCTTGAGAATCAAATCTCTTTAGCATTAAATCCATAGAACCTAAAGAATCTCCCGAATTAGCGTAACCACCAGTCATAACGTTACCTCTTTTTTCGATAGCCGCAAATAAACCTTCAGTACCAGATACAGAGCCTAAATCACCAGCAGTACCAGCGCCTGAAGCTGTTAATTCACCTTCAATACAAGTCATTTCACAGTAATCTGTAAATCTAGCCATTGTATCTCCGTTAGCTTTTAAGTACCACATGTAACCGTTTTGTCCTTCTTCACCAGAAACCTCAATCCAACCAATAGCTGAAGCGTCAGATCCTGAAACTTCGTATAGGTCTTTAATGATAACTGGTTTATTTTCTAAAGATTTGAACGATGGTTCTAAAGCTTTATCATGTGCTCCAGTTCCTTTTTTATACTCAGATCCAAATACGAATCCAGTTACAGCACCGTCTACAAAAGTAGTTCCAGTTACCATATCTGCTTGAGTATAAGGTACTACAGTAAAAGTAGCCACAGGTGGAGTTGAACTGTCGACTCCAACAGCTGTTACTAAACATTTTAAAGTACCAGCAGCTTGGTTTAATACTACAGTATCATTAACTCTAACAGCATGGTTAGCTGCTGTAACAACACCACCAGATGCGTCTATTGTACCTGATGCTGATACGTGTAAACGACCTTGCTCAGACCAAACTACTTGGTCAGCTGCCATCGCTTCTTCAGCTCCTACTTGCGCAAGAAATCCTGAAATAGTTCTGTTTCCAAAAACTTCAGCTTCTTTTTCCATAAGATCTGGTAAATATTGTTGCGCCCATCCAGAGTCACGTAAGTCTACGTAAGCACTTGCAACCGTTTGTTTTATTGCCGAGGGAGTAGCTGGTAAGCTGCCTACCGCTGGCGTAATTGTTCCTGCCATAATTTTTTATTTTTTAATTTTTAAATTTATTATTATTTGTTTTTAATTTTAAACTTAAAGTTAGGAGAATCATCGCTAAGCGCTCTGAACTTAGTACCACCACTAGTATTTTCATTACTAAATGATTGTCTTGGGTCCATACTTACGTTTTTAGATTTAGCAACACTTTCTTTTAAAGCATCAGCCTTACCTTGTTCGTAAAAGTGATTAGCAACAGCATCAGCGTTCATTGCAGTATAAAGAGATTTGTGATAACCCTTAGCATCTGACATTTCATTATTTTCATTCAAGAACTTCTTGACAAAATTATTAATATCACTTTGGGTGGTCTTAACCTCGTTAGCATTGTTCACATTAAACCTATATCTTTTATCCCCGACATTATATTCAAAACCTTTGAATTTATCGTTAAAAACTTGATTAGTTTTATTTAAAAAATTTTTTGTTTGTTTATCAGCTATTTTTTGAGTTTCTTCCGACTCCTTGTTGTATCTATTAAAGAAATCCATAGCTTTTTTAGCTTCAGGCGTTAACCTGCTTCCAGCTTTGATCTCTTCATAGTATTTGGACTTTTGCCCGTCCAAGTGGCTTTTAGCGTTGGCAACTTGCTCTTTTAACGCTATTTTTTTCTTTTTAATATCTCTTTCTTCATCTACCTCCTCGTCATACGAGAATGAATCTTCAATTAAAAATTCTATTTCATCAGATGATAAATGAGATTTAGTTTGTTTATAGTACTCTCTAAGCACTGTCATATCGTCATAACTAGAGTAATCTTGGTTAAGGCGAACGTAATCTTCTAGTGTACCACCGGTCTCTTCCATAAAGTCCATTAACTTTTGAACATTTTCAGGTAAAGCTTTTCCAGTTTCTTGAGCTTCGGCTACAGCTTCTTCAACTTGTTCAGTTAATTCTTCTGTTTGCTCTTGAACTTCTTCTTCAGTGATTTCTTCTAATACTGGAGCTTCTTGTGCTTCAACTTCCGGTTGTACTTCTTCTTGTTTTTCTGTGGCATCGGCATTTTCATCGACTCCAACCACTCCCTCGTTGTCAGGGTTATCTTCTTTAACTTCATTTTCCTCTGGTGTTTCTGGTTTATTTAAATCTAATTTTGTAACACTATCATCAACTGGTTGTTCTACAGTTTGAGACATGTCTAACTTTGTAACGTCATCCGTTACGTTTTCTACATTTTCTTCCATAATATAATATAATAATAATTAATAATTGTTATCTAGGGTCGAAACTACCTAAATCAAATCCGCTACCTAATATATCATTACCTGCGGACTCAAAGTTTTTAGGTGGTTTTGCACCTTTTCTTTGATCTATAAGCTCACTTTGTTGTGATGCTTGTATTCTTGTTCTTTCATCTTTACGATCTTCCTTCATTTCGTCTTTGCCTTTTATAGCTTGTACCTCCATGGATTTAAGCTGCATATTCATTTGAAACTCTAACTGCATAAGTTGTTTTTTGTATTCAACTTCTTGTGCTTGCTTCTGAGCTTCAAGCTGTGCTTTCATTTGCTCAAGCTGTGCTTCACTCTGCGTTTTAGCTTGTTCTTTTTGAACTTCTAACTGTGCAGATGCTTGCTGCGTTTGCATATTTGCTTGTGCTTGCGCTTGGATATTTTGTTGTTTTATCAACTGATCTTGCGCTTGCTTTTTAACTCTACGTATTTTTAATAGTTGATTAGCTAGTTTAATATTCTTAATCTCTCTAAGGTCAATAGCATCTTCTAAGTTTATACTTTGTTGTGCTAAAGCTACTTGAATATTATTTTCAAGCATTGCTTTTTCTTCTTCATCAGGAGTTAACTCTATAAATATACCAAAGTCATATAGGTGTAACTCTTTCATTTCTTCAAGCGTAGCTACGTTGTGAGTACCTATAGCTTGTATAAAAGCTTCTTTTGTTGGTGAGTACTCTATAATATCAGAAACCCTTAGCGATAATGACTCGGCAACTTCTTGTGTTAAGTGTAAACCTGCTTGTAGTATATGTCTTGTTGCTGTATTACTATTTGCTGCAGCTAATTTCTGAACACCTACTAAAGCATTTTTATCTGGTGCACTACCATCTCTAGCTTCGTTAAGTCCGGTTACATCTCTTATCATTTGTAAGTAGTAATTGTAATTACCGATTAGCGCTTGCATCTTATTACCACCACTACCACTTGTTATTTCTTGTATCGGTACTTTACCTGGATTCATATCACCATCAGAAGTAAATGATCTACCAATAATCGAACCTGTTTGGAAGAACATATTTAAAGCTTCTTGCGGGTTATAGTTTGTACCATTACCTAAATCTATTTCAGCCAAACCATCTGCATCTAAGTATATTCCATCTGGAACCATTCTAGACATCACCTGTTGTAGTTTTAAGTGTGTAAGCTGTATCATATCAGCAAAACCAGTAATACGTCTTACGAGTGATTCTATTCTACCTTTGTAAGATCTAGGTGCTACGATGCTATAGTTCATTTTAACTTTAGTATAGTCGCTCTTAGGTCTAACCATATTTTTAGCAAGCTCCCATTTAAGTAATTTATCTGTACCTAAAATTACAGCTCCTTCGTATAGTACTTCAACTGATCTTGATAGTTTGTCAAAGTTAGTTGATTCATCTATAACTGGATTAAACTTATCTGTTTTAGGTATTGCTTTAGAAGCTCCACTACCAGTAGTTTTTACTTTGTAAACTTCGTTCATATATGTTTTATAATTAAAATATAAAACTTGAACTTTATTAGGGTCTATACCACCTCTGTTTGCAAAGTTACCATCGTAGTTAGAGTTGTTGTATGCAGGGTTTTTAACTATATCTTCAAGCTCTTCAACAGTCATGTTTGGAAACTGCTTAACAAGCTCGTTAACTGGTATTGACTTAACTTCACCAACATAGTATATATCTTCGAAATAAGGTGACTCAGTATAAGAATATATAAGGTTAGCTGGGTCAACATATTTTACAGTAACACCTTCTGATGTATTGAAGTTTGTTTTTACAGCACCAATACCTAAAACTGTTAAATCGTAGTAAAACCTTTTCTTAGTCAACTCATACTTATTACCTTCTAGCAAAACATTTAGCGCTTGCTCTTCTGCCATTTCTACAGCTTGCTTATAATTAAGCTGCATATGTAGTTGTAACTCTTCCTCTGTATCTGGTAAAGTTTCTTTTTTATTATCGTATAAATCAACGCCAAAAGCTTCCGCAGCAAAATCATTTAATTCTTTAGCTCTCATATCAGCAAGAATAGAATCCATGTATTTAGTACGTTTACTAACACCGTATGGATCTTGTGAATAAGCTTTTATATCGTATGTTCTCTCTGCAATACCATTTACAACAATATCTACAAACTTAGATATAATAGGTACTGGTTTCCAGTCTAAATTAAGATAAGACAAATCACCATTAATAGATAACTCATCTTTGTATTTTTGTATTGATTGCTCTCCTCTAGCATATAATCTTAATCTATGAAAATCATTTCTTAGTGAGTCAAACTTATTAGTACCTCTATCATAAACGAACCATTCGTTCTCAATAGCCTTAGCAACCTTGAGCCCATACTCAAAACTTCTTTTTTCATCGTCACTAACTACTTGACTAGGGAAATAACTTCTTATAACTGATTCAGCCATATTTATTTTATTAATTTAGATGTACTACCTGTGTTTGTATACCTAGCAATACTTATGTTTAATTTTTGTTTTTCTATTTTTACGTTTGGTGCGTATAAATGTCTATTATTAGCCATTATAGCTAAGCCAGAACTTATAGATGCATCAAACTTTGTTCTTTTGTTTATATCAAATTTAGCCCAGTCGTTTAGCAGTTCATTAAAATAGCAATCACCAAACGATCCGTCTTTTTTCATACCTATGTGATCTTGTATGTACATTTCAATTGCAGCTGCGTGAGCTTGTTTTATATCTTCACTTGAGTTAGGTATTCCACCAACTTCTTTTTCTGCAGTAGATAATTTATTCCAAACTTTATCAGGTCTGTTCATACTAAAACCTCTGTAACCACGTCTTCGTAAATAATACAATAGACGAGGTTTATTGTTCTCTGCAAGTAAAGGCATCCCGTAAAATACTAACGCCATTAGAACGTCTTCAAAGAATATCTCTGCGGTCTGAGGTCTTGCTAAGTACTCTAAGAAAAAGCTATTAGCAGGTGCATCTTCCATTGAAAACCTTGTTAAGCCGTGTAAAGCACCTTTTGATCCTTTACCATCTACTGTTCCTGATATATCGTAGCTATCACAACCAAAAGCACCCATATGTTCATTACCTGGATGTTTAACACCGTTTTTTATTATAACGTTGTTTTGCAGTTGTGATGGTGGTGTCCAGCTTAATTTAAATCTACCTTTATTATCTGGGTAGAATATTACTGTTGAATCTTTAACACCATTAACCCATTGGAAATTACCTCTTGTCAAAGGTAGTGTTGATGATAGCTCTTCGTTATAATCTATTTGTTCGTATAGTTTAACTAAGTTAAATATACTGTTTTTAGTCTCATCTCTAAATGCATGCTCTTCTGTTCTTGGAAACTGTCTGTAAAATTCATTTAAAGCATCTTGATCATTTTTAAGACCATCAGCTTCGTTCTGCCAGTTTTCTACAACACCTACATCTATTAACTCCCCATGGGGATCGAAGACTTCATGATCCGGAGTATCGAAGACTGGGCGTCCATGCTCATCAATAAATCCTTCGTAGTTCCACTCCATTGGGATAAAAAGAGAATATAAACCAGACGCTGTCTGTCCATTTCTGTTTCGCTTAGTAACGTTTGATGCTCCATATAATTTTTTAAAGTTGTCTCCACCTTTGTCTAGTGAGTTTGAAGTTGAGCCCATCATACATTTACCTATAATCCTACTACCTAATCGTAAACATGTTTTTGTAACTCTCCAGTTATTTAATATGTTATCGGGTCTTTCCCACTTACCACTTTCATCATGTACTAACAGCTGAAGCTTTTCTCCGTCATAACTGTTATCACCTGTATTTTTCCAATCAATAGTAGTATCAAGTCCAGCCAAGTCTTCCTGCTTTTCATTAGCAGTAATTTTTTTACGCGTGAACTTACTTGCAGGAACCCTATAAGCAAGCTCAGACTTAGGTCTGTCCATACCGTCTTGAATCGGTTTAAAAAAGAACGGGTAGTTAATTGATATTGGAACCACCTTGTCTGTAAACATTTTCTTTGCATCACTACCTGTTTTAGATAATATACCAAACCTTGCATCACTTGATATTGTAGCTTGGTTAACTGTTTCAGCCGACGACATAAAAGAAAAACCAGATCGTCTGTTTTTAAGGTAACACATACCATAACATCTTTTATCTGCTTTGCAAGCTTCCCAAAATATATAGAATAATCTATTAGCTTCTCTAAAATCAGGTGCACCTACGTCAATCTTACTCCATTGCAGATACATATAATGTGTACCTGTTATGTATGTTGGTGTTCCGTCGTTATCAAACCAAAACCCTTCGTCTCTGCGTTTAAACTCTTCGTCTATATAATCAAACCAACTAGACTTTTTTTCTTCAGGATATGCTCTCCAATCAAATATATTTTTAAGCCTTGCTAATTCTTTAGGATAATCAAACTGCTCCCACTTTTTCTTTTTATTACTGTAAACGTTTCTAGCTTTTGGTAATGCTATTTGAAGATTTTGTATTTCGTATATTTCACCTATTTCACCAGTCTTAGATATAACAATAATATCATGGTCTTTGTCATAACCGTATTTCCACTTTCTTTTTTTATTAAGCCTACTTATAGTGGTTTTTTTTATAGGTTCTACTATGTTAACTAAATTTTGCTTGTACATTACTTAGATCTACCCTCTGCGAATCCTTTAAAGACTTTTTCCTTTTTCTCTTCAGGTGTTTTTCCCTCAAGCAAGTTTTCTTCTTCTTGTATTCTGTTAAGTATTTCAAATGCGTCAAATATAGCTAGTTTTTTTGTAGCTGCAGCGTTCTTCAATCTATCAGCTGATATGTCATCGTCAGAATCTACAATAGCCTCTTTAGCGACTTTAATCAGTTCTTCAACTGCCCTGTGCCCAGCTTGGATTATATTCTTCTTCGTTTCCTTGATATTCATATTTAATTGTAATAAATTGTGTCATAACCCTATATAGTCTTTGACCATCTATAACGAATTCATATTCATCATCTGGACTAAAGCCTACTAAATCGTCTTTCTGTAAACCAGTGGCTTCTAAACCATCATCTAGGTATTTTAAAACACCTATTAAAGGTTCTTCAATATTAGTGTCTAAATTATTTTTAGAAACTATTGGTTTTACAAAACAATATCCTTTTGAAGCTCTCCAATCAGTATCTTCTGATTTGTATAGAAATATTTGCTCCTCAGATATGAAATAAGTTTCTTCATCGAAAAAACTTCTACTATTCTTTTCCTCACCACGCATGTTGTGCCATCTTCTAAACACATTATGGTGGAGTATAACCTTATCACCAACCTTTATGTTTGTCTCACCTATTAATGGTACAGACTTTACAACAGCTTCCCTGCTTACAAACTGGTGGTTGAATATTTCAGTATTAACTACTAGTTCTTTATCACCTATTTTTTTTGTGTTGTTGTATCTTGATTTTATAGGTGAAACTACGAAATCATAAACACTTTTCATTAATACTGTAAATTATACTCGACTGATACAGCCATGTTTTTATTAAAATCTTTCCAAGGCAAAACATCATTACCTTTTTTAATGTACACGCTGTACTTATCGTCTTCTTCTATAATATCACATATAGTATGACCACCATATACATCTTGTCCAACAGCATAGTGCATAGCGTCATTTTTATAATCTTTACCGATACTAATCTTTCTTATCAGCTTGCTCATTGTCTTGGTATTTTATAGATCCATCTTCGATGCTAATATCTACAGTTCCATATTCTCTCTCTAACTCTTCTTGCACTTCTTTTAATAACATTTGAAGTTGGGTGATGTCGTGAAGTAGTATATGCTTTTGAGTTTCTAACCTACCAACTTCCATTTGAGCCCTGTTAATATCACTAACAACCTTTTGAACTTTTTCAAGTTGTGCTGTTGTTATTTTTTCTGGTTTTGGATTTAAATCCACTATTTTACTTTTTGCCATTTTATTTAATTTAATTGTTTGTTAATAGTATTATTACACGTTTACTCGATAGTCTAAATATCAGAGTTGTCTGTCCAGTCTGATCCTCTAACTATTGCTAGTATCTCTTCGTGAGTATACTGATCTAAGCCTTCTAAGAAAGATGGAGTTTCTCCGTAAAACTTAGCAATAAACTTTGTTCCATCTAAAGAACGCCTAACAGTTGCTGCAGAGTTTTCTACTATTTTTGAAAAGTCAACTACTGGGTTTCCCTCTTCGTCAACCTCTTCTAATAAACTTGTAAGTGGTGTTGTATATATCATTTGTTTTTATTTTTAATTTTATGAATTTCTAGGTACGTCCTTTTGTATTACACCTCCTTGTGTATGTCCGTAATTATTTTCTTTGAATAAATCTATTGTTACAGGTATACCTTTTGTTGGTGCATACGTTTCTGCTTGTGTTTGTTCTTCTAGTTGCGCTCCGTAAACATAATAACCATTAGCTCCGTTTCCTGTTGATGCAGATGCCCTTGAAGATGTAGCGGAATCAATAGACCATAAATAAACCTCAGATGTTCCAGCACTTACATTTGAAGTTAAAGATATTCTATACCAATCATTTCCATAATCTTCTATATTTCCGTTACCTGATGTAACAGTATGATTAATTAAATCAAAGTTAGCAAAATCAAAAGATACATTACTTCCAAATAATAATTGTACGTATTGTCTACCATTATATTTAATAAAAAAAGATAAAGTATAATGAGAAGCGTTAAAAGTAGCTTCATTGTAAATAAAAATATTTGCTGTTGTATTGTTTGGTATAAATTCATCTGCATTTAAAGTGCCATCAAGAGAAACACTTGTGTTAGGATCTACTGTTGAATTTAATTTAAGCCAACTTGCATTACTAAAATCTTCACTATATTCTATTAAATTAGTAGTAGATGATTTTCTCACTGCTGCTACACCATCTGACTTTATATATGCAGTAGCTTGTGATTGTTCTTCAAATTGACAACCCCAAACTAAAACTTCATCCCCTGCTACTGCAACACTAGGTGCATCTATCCTAAAAATAACAAATGATGATGGTGTTCCTGTCAAAGTTAAAGTAGCTTCATATCTAACCCAATCATCTGTTAAAACAAATGAATCTGATATTTTTGCTTCTAAATAACTATCTCTTACTAAAATAAACTGAATGTCTTTGCCAACACTACTTCCAACTCCTTTAGCATATACACTTAAAGTAAAAGTTTTATTAGTAGTATTAACTACATTGCTTAAAAAAGGGTCATTTGTAGTTGCAGTTAATTTAGTAGCATTATTATCTCCAATAGGACTTATGCCTTGATTACTTGAAATTGTAGCATTATTAACTGAATAACCATTAGATAAAGTTATGTCTTCTGAATATGTTATAAGATTAGTAGTAGGAATATGAGCAAGATTAGGACTTGTTTGGTCTTGGAATATGTAAGGAGCGTCTGTATTAGGATTTGTTGGATAACTAAGGAATTTAGAATCTAATATACCATCACCCATTCTGTAATAATTTCTAAGCTTTGTTAGTGGATATTGGTTAGTGATATTACCCTCTACCATAGAGGTCATATAAGCAGGATTGCCTTGTACTTCTTTAACTGATACATTATCAACATAACCTATAAAACTTGAATTTGCAGTAAAACCTGTATTTCCATTATGTCCTGAATGAACATTTACATAAAAAGTATAATCTCCATTTGCAGTTACTTCAAACACAGTAGTACCTGATGCACCAAAAAAAGATGTTTCTAATTCCCCACCACCAAAGTTACTAATGGTAAAAGTAAATTTTACTGTCTTATTAGATAAATCTCCTAAATTTTGGTAAAAAATAGAATTACCTGTTTGTGTTCCGTTACATTTAGCAAAACCATCTTCAATATTCCAACCATCTCCATAAATCCAATCTGAATCAGTTGCAAAATCTCCATTAGTAACAAGTTCAGAACTAAGTGTAGGATTAGTTTGGTCATAGATAACAGGGTACTCATCATTAGTACCATCTCCCATCTTCCAATATCCTTGTAATCCTGTGTTTGGTTCTTGAGAATTAGCACCCCATATTATAAGTTCACTTAATGTAGTTGAATTATCTCTAAAATCTATAGCATAAAAATTTGCACCACCTGTTGCAATAGAACCTGTTAATTCAAATCTTTGCCATTCTTCTGTAATTGTAAAAGTGTTATTTGTGTTTGAATGATAACTCATTAAACTTGCAGTACCTGTACCACTTACTGTTCTTGCATATATACTTCTAGTAGCAGTTACAGAAGATTCTGCACTTGTATATAAACTTGAACTACCAATAACCCCACTTACTTTTGTTGCAGTTAAAGTTCCATCAGGTGCTAATTGACCTGTTGTTAAAGTTGGTGGAGTACTACCACCTGTTGAATATTGACTAAAATCATTTGGGTATTGTAATGTATTAGCATAAGGACTACCATTTTGAATACCTCTTGCGAAGTTATCACCACCACCTAGGTTAACCATTTCAGCGTAGTTATTTTCTTTGTAAAACTCCACTGTAACAGGTGAACCATTTGTTTTTATATAAGGTGTTGCTTGTGTTTGTTGTTCTAACTGTGCACCCCAAATGTAAAGACCATCAGAATCATTACCTGAAAAAGTTTGCAACCTTGTAGATGTAGAACTTTCAGCAATAGATATTCTAAAAGCTATAATGTCAAAAGCAGAATTATATGTAGCCGAACATCTATACCAATCATTACCTAAATTTTCAATTTTTCCAATCATAACATTAGAAGAACCTAAAGAGCCATTTTCTAAATCAAAATTAATAAAAACAGAACCACTTCGTGCATCTGTTAATTGTATTACTGAATACTCTCCTTTTTTTGCAAAAACACTAACTGTTAAATCTCCTACTGATGCATTGTTTAATTTTATTGCTTGTCTACCACTACTTGAACCTGCTATTAATTTTGTAGCATTAGAAGTTCCTGTAGGAGATGTTGTTGCATTAGATGTAATACTTGAATTACCATCTATAGTCCACTCATTAAAATCTTCACTATATGTTAAGGTGTTAGTAGTAGATGATTTTCTTTGCCCAGGAATACCATTTGATTTTACGTATGGAGTAGCTATTGGGTGTTCTTCTAGTTGTGCGCCCCATATATTGTATTGTGTTGCGGTTGCACCATTGTCATCAAGTGTAGCCGATAAAGTACCTGATGTTGAATTAAAAGTACCTGTAACTATATGTCTTTTCCAATCGCTTGTTAGTGTAACATTTAGACCTATTCCTTGGTTTACATTATTTGAAATTTGCAATCTTAATGTTCCTGAGCCTTTTAAATAAACTGAAAAAGAGTATGATTTACTCGCAGGATTTCCTCCTGTTATAAGATATAAATCGTTACTACCACTACCTGTTAATCCACTTACTGTACTTGCGTTTTGTGTACCATCAGGAGAAATATTATCATTTGGAGAGACATCTGTAGTACCTGTTTTACTCCATTGAGTAAAATCTTCACTATAAGTTACAAGATTAGTAGTAGATATATGATCAAGGCTAGGACTTAATTGATCTGATATTACAGGAAAACCATCATTAGTTCCACTACCCATTCTCCAATAACCTACTAAGTTAGATGAAGATTCATAAGCTGCTTGATCTGTCATTAAGTCAATAGGTAATCCGTGATTGTATAAAGAAGATACTTCATCAGCAGTTAGTGTAGTGTTCCATAAACCTACTTGACTCATTTTACCATCAAAACAATGGTCAGTTGTATCATTGCCAGAACCAAAAACTATTGATTCAGTTATGTCTAAAGTAATACCTGTTACTACAACGTGATGCCAATTACCATCAGTAGGTGCTGAATTGTCTAATATACCATCAACATATATAGTTCCATCTGAAGAAGCTAAAACATTAGAACCAATTGCAAAATATATCCAACCTGTTCCTGAATTAGACCTTGCATCAATTATAAATTGATACCCACTATTACTATCTCTATTTACCCAAGCAGATATAGAACCTGTAAAATCACCTACATAATTAGCCACTAACTTATCATCAACACCATCAAAATTAACTTGCTTAGTGTTAAATAATACAGGATTTCCAGATTGATAATTGTTTCTATTTACAAGTAAATCAGTTGGGACACCTTGATTATATAGTGATGCTACTTCTAATGATGTTAATGCTCTGTTATAAGCACCTACTTCTGTTATTTTACCATCAAAAAGGGCAGATTCTGCATAAGAAACACTTCCTATTCTTGCGTTTGTTGTTGTAGATATTGTTTCTGATGTTGTTGCATTAGCTAATTCTACTCCATCAATATACAACCTTGCAGTTGTACCATCATAAGTTCCACACACAAAATACCATCTATTTGCTTCTCTAGTATCAGCAGCAGTATCAATATTTACACCATTTACTTCGTATCTAAAATTAGATGAACTTCTATAAACTAATCTAATACCATCAGATGAAGTATCAGATGCTGAAAAAATCATATTATTTGCGTTAGTAACACCTGAATATGCCCAACCACATATTGTATGATTAGTGTAGCTAATAGGTTCGCTTAGTTGTAAATAATCATCTATACCATCAAAGTTCATACTCTTAGTAGAAGTAAGTAATGGATTTGCACTTTGGTAATCACCAGAGTTAACTAATAAGTTTGTGGCTTGGTGTTTTAGTTCTTGTAATGTTACGCTATTTAATGTTATATCTACATCTGCACTTGCTCTATAAAAAGACACAGAAGATGTGGTTGATGTAGGAGTTACTATTCTAGTTGTTACACCTGATGTATCAAAAATTTCTGATATACCTGCTACATCTATTTTTATAGAACCACTTGTTACACTTGCTACATCTACAATTAATTTATAAGTTGTACCTGAAGTTAGTGTAAGACCTTGTGCAATTAATTGAGTTACAGGACTTGTATTTAAAAATTTTAATCTTGCAGTAGAACCATCAAGCACAACATAATTATTTGCATCTGAACCAACAACTGTCCAATTCTGCCCTACTTCTTGGACTACTATGTTGTCTACTTCAAAAGTATCTCCTATTGTAAGACCCCCAAAAGTTAATGCGTTTTCCCAACCATTTGAAGTGGTAGTAAAATATATACAATAATCTACAAAACTACTTGTAATAACCTCATCTAATATATAACCCCAAGAATAACCAACATTAAAATTACCACTACCATTTGTTTGTCTTGCTCTAAATTTTATTCTATAACTTTTAGAAGGACTAAAAACATTTGATTGATACAAACCCCAATTAGTTGCTGTAGAACTTATCGCACCATTTGCAACAACAGTTGCTAAATCAGTATTTATTGAACTACCATTCAGTAAACTCCAATCTTGCCCTACTTCTTTGACTGTTATGTTGTCTACTGAACCTGAAAAACTACCACCTGTTTTTGCACCTGCAAAAGTTTGATTAGAACCTAAAGTTAAATAATAGGTATAAGTCGCGCTTCCTGTGGTTGTAATAAAATCTGATAAAACACTATTAAAACCTAATCTTACACTACCTGATGTCAAGTTTACATCAGCAGAAATTTTATAGGTTTTACCTGATAAATATGATTTAGATTGATATAACCAAGAATTTGCACCTGTACCACTATTAATAGCTAAACCATCTGATATACTCCAACCTGTACCAAATGTCCAATGCTGCCCAACCTCTTTTACTGATATGTTACTTATACTAGCATTTAAAGAATGACCACTATTTCCTGTACCCATTTGCAAGTAACCTGTGGTAGTAGATGTTATTTTAAAGTATTTAGTATATGTACCACTTGCACTTACTTGTTCTATATTACTTATACTTGCACCTGCACCTGTTGCAACACTACTAATTAAAACTCTTAAATCATCTCCACTATTTTTTGTATAATCAAAAGTAACTTTATAAATTTCCCCTGATGTTACACTTATAGCATTTGACACTGCACCTGCAAAACCAGAAGATACTATAGCGCTTGTAATATTGTTGTCTGAAGTTGTAAAAGTTGTAAAAGGATAAGTAGTACCATTAGTAAAACCTGTTACTTCTTCATTACCTATCTCACTAAAACTACCATTATCTACTTCTTCGCCACCTATTTGTTCAAACTTACCATTTTGTACAACATCACCACCGATTTCTTCGAAGCTACCGTTTTTAACTAGGTTATTTGTATAGTATGTATTATACATGCGAGTGATCTCAGCTTGGGTTAGCTCTCTGTCAAATAAAGCTAGTTCATCAATGCTTCCTGTAAAAAAATCACTTTTTGCAAGACCATCCCATTCTTGACCTATAGAATATTGTTTAGCACTATTCCAAAGAGAATTAGTTTGTGCGATAGTTCCTATTGAAGCACCATCTACATAAAAAGTTGTTAAAGAAGCACCTGTAGATTTCGTTACTACTAAGTGATGCCACTTATTATCATTGTAAACTGTAGAGCCAACAGTAGTATTTGACACAATTGTATCAGCACCATAAAATATACCACCTGAATTAGTAGGGGAAACACCTAAACGATATACATTATTACCACTATTAGTGTGAGCAGAAAACAAAATATTCTCCCCAGCGCTTGTTGCGTTTGAATTAGATTTAAACCAAACACTAATAGAAAGTGCTTGTCCTGTAGATATTTTACCTACTAAAGTATCAACATTAATATAATCATCCACTCCATCAAAGTACATGGAATATTGATTCTGGAAATATATTAAACCTTTTGGTTTATTAAGACCTAACCCTAATCCTAAACCCATACTAGTTACCTATATAAGCAATTACACTTCCAGACGTCAAGTTTATTGAAGTCCAACGACCGTAAATAATTGTACCAGCTGGGAATATAACGCTATCAACATTTTGACCACCTGCACCAGCACCAATACCTGCACTGTTTATTGATCCAGTAGCTGACTCAGCAACTAAACCAGTTGTGTTATCAAACGTAGTATCTGTAAGCATATATATTGCTACATAAACATTATTCGCTGGAGGCGTTATAGCTGCTGAACTTGAAGCTGTATAAGTACTACCTTGAGCACCGAAGGCTATGTCTTCTATAAAATTTTTTGCCATTATTTTTTTACTTTTTCTAGTGATCTACCACCAAAATAGGCACCGATCACAGTTATTAATACTAATTGTAATAAATCTGTCCACTTGTCTTCTACCTTAAAAGTTATAGTACCAGCATCGATAAATATCAACAATACTGTTGCTACAACTAAAAACACTAGAACTAGTGGTCTTATGTTTTTACTTAGCCATGAATCTGAGTTCATGTCTACTTTCCATCTTTCAGTCACTTGCTTTTGCATCTCAGCTTCGTAACCCATTATCATATCTTTAATCTTTCTTTCTGCTTCTAGCTTTTCTTCTGTAGATGTAGTTAGATTATCTAAAACTCCACCTACGCTTTTAACTAGATTTGCAGCACCAGCAGATAATATTTTGTTTATCATTATTTCTTACATTTTTTGCACCTACAACCTCTGCTGCATTTCTTCTTGTTCATACCTCCTGATTTAGTGCTTTTTCTTTTTCCTTTTGCGTATGGCATAATATTATCTGTTTTTGTCTTTAATCATATCATCTATAGCTTTATTATAAACTTTATCTGTATATGACTTGTTATTGTAAAATACACTTCTCTCTGAAGTGGGTAAATCCTCTTCTCCTAGCAAGATCCTATATATCCTACTTATAAGCTGTGAGCATTTAAATGATGTTTTAAACACGCTGTACTTTATAGTGGTTCTATTCCTGTGTCTCCAAGTGTCTATCCACCCTTGCTGTCTAAGCCTATCCCATCTTGCTTTGTCCCAGGAATACGTATACACACCGTCCATAAAATCTTTACGCGTAAACCTTCCTTCACAGTCTAAGTAAAATAAAAGTTCTAGATCTGCATCTAATATATTATAAGTCTTACAGGCCCATTTTCTAACGAGCCTGTAGTACTTAAATAAATTCATTTCTCTTATATCTTGAGCAGTTAGTCTCATAGTATAGGTTACACGCTTTTTTGTTATTCTACTAAAACAACATCACGACTTGTAATAACATGGTATAACTTATCATTATACGTTATCCCGTGCCCTGCGTGTTTGTCATAAAAAACAACGTCTTCGTTTTTTAAACCTTCTACTAGATTACCTGTAGATATAATTTTAGCCTTTATATACCTATTGTCCAGGTCTGTATTGTCTGTCATAATAAGTCCAGCAATTTTCTTTTGCTCAGTCTTAATCTTTTCTACCACTAAATAGTAATTAATTGCTTTCATCTGCTCTTATATTTGAAATTATACAATCTGCAGATATAATAGTAGATACAACACTCACTGCATTTTTAAGTGCTGACTTAGTAACTAACACTGGATCTATAATACCATTGGCTATCATCTCGCATATCTCGCCAGTTACTACATCTATACCTTGGCCAAGCATTGGTTCATCTTGGTTTTCAATACCAGCATTGTCCAATATTGTGTGAAAAGGTGCTTTAATAGCTTTTAATAGTATTTCCTCGCCAACACCTTCAGCTGTTATTTCCTGCGACGCGTTTAAAAGCGCAATACCACCACCTGGAACTATCCCTTCTTTCAATGCTGCTTTTGTAGCATATATCGCATCCTCCACTCTATCTTTCTTTTCCTTTAATTCTACCTTAGAATCAGCACCAACCCTTATAATACCTACAGAACCTGATAGCATTGCTAGTCTTTGTTCTATTTTCTTCTTTAAATAAGGGTTTTTTTCGCTTTTTATAGCTTTTTTAACATTTTCGATGCGTTCATTAAGATCGATGTCTAAATCAAGGGTTGTAATAACCGTGTTTTTATCATCTGTAACCGCTTTTTCAGCTTTTCCAAGGCAATCAATAGTAATAAGGTCCATATCATCACCAAGTTCTTCGTTAATAACTGTAGCGCCTGTTAAAAACGCCAAATCTTGCACTGTATCTTGCTTAGTAGGACCAAAGCCTGGTAAGTCAATGATATTGACTTTAATATTACCCTTTACTTTATTCATCATAAGGGCTGATTTTAGCTGTTGTTCAACCTCTGCAACAATAAGTAACTCTTTTTTGTTCTTTATAACGTGCTCTAGTATAGGTTGTATCTTACGTACATTAGGTATTTTACTACCTACGATCAAAACTAGTGGTTCTTCAAGCACACAGCGGTGTTTATCAGTATCGGTGATAAAATGCGGTGATGTAATACCACAATCAAACTGTACACCGTCAACAACATCTACGTATGTTTTCTCTGTTTCAGACTCTTCCATTAAAACAACACCATCTCTACCAACTTTAGTGTATGCCTCTGAGATAATCTTACCTAAAACCCTGTCATTATTACAGCTAATACTACTAACATCTTCTAGCATGTCATCTTTTACCTCTATAGCTTTATCTTGCAAGTGTTTGTTTACTTTATCCAAAGCACTACCAACACCTTCTTTGATTGTTCTTATAGATAAGTCTTTGTATATGTCTTTATTTACTTCTTTTATAAGTGATTCAGCAAGGACGGTAGCTGTTGTAGTACCGTCACCTGCTTCTTTCACTGTATTTCTAGCAGCTTCCTTAATTAAGGTAGCACCTAGGTTTTCAACCGGGTCATATAAGACAACAGATTCTGCTACTGTTACACCGTCTTTTGTGATGACCGGGTTGCCTCTTGCGTCTTCGTATATCACGCATTTACCCGAGGCTCCTAGAGTAGACTTAACAGCTTTCGCCAACTTGTCTACGCCTGTAATGATTTTATTTTTAGCATTGTCACCAAAGTTTAACTCTTTGATCAACAAGCTAGGTTGATTGTATTCCATATGATTTAATTAAATTTAATTTGATTGATACTATTTAAACGTCTTAACTACTTTAGGACCTTTCGATGCCTCAACTTTCTTACCGAAGTGATCAACACTTCCGTCTATTGCAGCCTCTGCTCCCTCTATAGTTTCACGCCTTGTAACATCCTGCCATTTATCTTGATCGATGTATTTGCATTCTGTTTGGAAAAATCCATTAGGTAGTTGGGTAATCCTCCAGTTACTTTTGTCTGCGAGGTGTCTCCACTGGTTAACTTGTTCTTCACTAGGTTTCTGGTTGTACGTTGTCGTACTATTGTAATATAAATAAGTCATTGGTTTAATTTGTTTTTGGTTATTATTGACTTGGTCTAGGGTGTCTCCCTATCTTTTTAAATATCTTTAGCTAACTTCACCTCTAGTGTGAGTTGCTCTATTGTAAGCGATCGATGTTCTTCTTACTGCTCCTGACTTGGTGTGGTGTAAGTCTGAATCTGATCTCTGGCCTATTCTCTGGTTCTCCGCCTTACGAGCTTTACGCTTAGGTGACATTGCAGCAGCCTTGTCCCTAGCTCTCTTGTCTCGCAGTGCCTGTGGGCTTAACCCCTGTGAATTACCTTTTCTCTTATTTGCCATACCATTATAATTACATAGTAAATAGATTATTTAAAAAGTGGACAATAGCCTGTTACTAGTATACTATAACTACCTAATGTCCTAGTTTTTGATGTTGTAAATATTGGGGTATTGTGTAGCCCCTACTCCCCACCGTACCCACCCTGTAACTAAAACTCATTTCTATTTACCCAGCCCCCACTTGATTTTATCATTTCATTTCAAAATTTTTAGATATTACTATTTTTTTATATTACTATATTGACATGCCATTTTGTCATAACATTTGACAATTTGTCACACACACTCATATCTTTTTTTACAAATCTATTACGACTATATATGGATAATATATATGACAAAAGAAATTAATAATAATAAAACTAATAACACACTCAGAGACTTCGCGCAATATCTACTCACTAAAACTAATACTAAAATAATACTATTACTTTTACAATGTAACTACGAAGTCAAATGGATAATATAAATAGATAATAAATAAATAAATATGAATATAAATAGCAAAAGATTTGTAATAAGAAAATCACTAATAGGAAAAAATGCAGTAATAACAGTTAACTTCAAAAATGGTAAGTCAGCAAAGTATAATCACGACAAAGTATATGAAGTAATGAAAGATAAATTAGAAAGTATGAATTGCTTTATAAAGTACAAAAGTTACACTGCAAGTAATAACGTTCCACTCGTTGCTAGAGAAATCTGCGAGTAGTAATATAAAGTCGAGTTAGTTCACTATTCCCTCGTATAATCAAATATGAATAGTATCAGTAGTCATGGTGCAGAGGTGCGTTCGATTCGCAAGCTACTACTAAAATATATAATATGACTAGAGAAGAATTAAAACACTTATGGTTTAATCTACCACATCCTACTCCAAAGAAAGAAGTAAGAGTAATCAAAGTAAGTAAATTAGGTGAAAATCACTATGAATGTAAGAAAGTGAGAGATGACAAGAATGGTTACTCGACGTATAGTAGTAATTGGAAAACGTTTGATGAAGCGTTAGAGTTTGCTCGTAAACTAATGAAAGACACTCCTGAATTTAGTATAATTATAAACTAAATACAAACAAAATACGATAAGTGTTGGATAATATAGATGAATAAATAATAATAATATGATAGTAAGAAAAGTAAAAGACTTGTGGATAGTGCAAGCAAGACACTCACAGCAAATAGTGTTTTCACATACAAATAGAATGACTTGTTATGAGTGGATGTTTAAAGGTATGCACTATGCATAAGATAGCAGAGATATTGCTCGATGTAGCAACAATAGGTTGGATAGTGTTTGTAGTAATAGCAATAATTGCAGTTTTACAAACGTAACACGAATAGTAACGGATAATATATACAAATAATAAATATGAAATTAACTCACAGTAACTCAAGAAAGTCCATTATACTAAATGGCAGAACGTACAAAGCGTACAATATTTGCGAACTACCTAACAACTTCGGTTTCCATGACAAAGAACCAGTGTTAGCACTACGCGAGAAAGAAGCAATAACAGAATGGTTTAACTATAAAGGATTAACTTATGTCGCACAATAAATATAAAATACTAATAGAATACTCACACTCTGACTTCTACAAAGTATCACTAACCGATCATAATGGTGCAAGAACTGTAGTGTACGAACAAAGTGTTGACAGAGCGTTTGACTACGCAATCAACTGGTGTCGCGAGTCAGATACACGTGAAGAAGCGAGACAAACTCACGCAAAAGCAGTGATGGAAATGATGAAGCTTGACAGACAAGCAGGAATAACAACTAATACTAGTGACGGACTAGACTAATATGGAAGAATTAAAAGAATTTTTAAAACAAGAAATAGCAGATGCAAGAGTATACTTTAAAGATACTGAGCATTTCGAACAAGTATTTGATGAAGCAGGTTGGACACCAGAAAGTATGAGAGTATTTGATGTTGGTTACATCAAAGCGTTTGAAGCAGTGCTAAGAGAAATACAAAATAAACACGAATAAAGTAAGATAATATAAATATGAAAACAATATACAAAGGCGACTCACGCTATGAGAAAATATATGAGCAGATGCAACTACTTGGTATTCAAGATGTTAGCTCAAGAACACAAGCAAAAAACGGTACAATAGTATGGCGATTACCAATACTATCAGATGCAAGAGGTAAGTACCTCGAGTACGCTTCATTCGCAAGCGGTTACGTAAGAAATCAAGGCGTAGACTGTCATAGTAATTGGCAGTGTAACAAAAGAATACCATCAGATGAGTATTATGCAGAGCAAGAGTGGTGTGATAAAAGAAATAAGAACGTTAAAACAGGTAAGTTTTTAAGATTTAAAACACGTACTTGCGAACTAATACCAAATGAAATCGATAGACTCGAGTATATGCTGAAGTATGTAATCAAAAATGAGTTTATAAAGCGTGCGAACTACGTACAAGAAGGTAAGTTTGTACCAAAGTGGAAGTATGATATGGCAAAAGAAAGCGAGCAGTTTAGCAAGAAAAGAGCAACTGAGTACATGGATAAGTTTGCTAATGTAGCGCCTGAAATGCCTGATGAGGTAACAATAATAATTAATGGCCAAAAATATAAAGTAATATGATAAAGAAATATAAAGGAATTATAATGGTAACAACAGGCGCTACAATACTAGTATTAGATTTACTAGGTATAAAAGGAGCAGTTACATTAGCAATAGGAATAATACTAATAATTGAAGGAATAGATAGAATATGAGAGAAAGACTTGACCCGTGGGCTTTAGTATATAACTTATACAAAGAACACTATACAAAAGAGCAAATCGACGAGATGCTCATGTGTGAACTAACAGAATTAATAAATAACTACTATGAAGAAGAAAAAGCTCAACAGTAAAAATCCTAAGTACATGGACAAAAGCCATATAACTGAGGTAAAGACAGAGAAAAAATTAATAAGAGAAGTAAAAGGTTGTAAAATATATACGGTAAATTATTTATAATTACAAAACAAATACGACAAAAGCTGGATAATATATATAAATAATAACAATATGAAATGTAAATGCAATAATATAATACCACCTGGCAGAGTTAATCTTGGTTTCAGTGTGTGTGTCAGCTGCTCAACAGTAGAATCATACGGCTGTGCTCCACTGATAAATCACAAAACTGGCAACTCTATTCAGATAATGTCAAGCAGTGACGCTGCAAAGATAGCCAAGATGACTCAACGCAGGGGTTATGGTACAATGTTATGTTAGTTGCTATATACAAGCGGGTGTGCAAGTGAAGAGTAGGCTTATGGTAATGTGGGAACGTACCGCTAAGTATGGAAGTACAAAGATCGATTTAGTCGAGCCATACTTATCCGGAAAACGACAATAGGTCCTTGCAGGCGACAAATCGACAACGGCAGTTAGTGTATGAGGTTCTTAGTCCTCCACTGTGCTTAGTAATCTGATGCCAATGGTGGTTAAAATTGTAGGTTCGACTCCTACCATCCGCACAATAAATGAATCCGAAGTGGTCGTGAGTAAACACGTAAAATCAAATATATGAGGCAGGGCGTGGGACGGGTAACCGAGGGCCTAGGTATCTTACCCACTTGCCTGTCTCATTTTACAAACTAAATACGATAATAGACGGATAATATAAATATGAAAAAACTGACAACTGAAAAACTAATAAGCTATATGAAAGATCGTAGCAACCAAGAACTAAGACACGACCCTGATAAACTATGTCATGCTTGTAACCAAGCTGCTATTGAGTTTGAACACGGTAGTGGTCTTGATATGCTAAAACTATTATGCTT